>Ga0180430_10000358_pt1 | contig 50185 bp, 29 predicted proteins | sample SS_ome_9_FD_132999 | JGI IMG/M metagenome (GOLD analysis project Ga0180430, IMG submission 132999) | Hypersaline lake sediment archaeal communities from the Salton Sea, California, USA - SS_1_S_2 metaG | ecosystem: Environmental > Aquatic > Non-marine Saline and Alkaline > Hypersaline >...
CGTATGATAAACCTCCACATCCTCCACATGAGTATCTCTGCTGTGATAGATGAAAATGCCAGCATGATCGCGCTTGCTATGTCTCAAAATAAGGTAGTTTCCCACCTCGGGTCTTTGTGGTCCAAAAGGTTTATGGATCCTCACAAGACCCGGCGCTTCCTCTTCCCAGTGGGCCCAGTCCCATCCCCTGCCACAACAGCCCCGATCACCGGTCTGCGGTGCTATGAGCCTGGACTCCCCTTCAATTTCCATCACACTGCGAAGCGGACTTTTCCACCCTTCCCCCACAAACTGGATCTTTCCTTCTTCAAATACATAGGGGGATTCTTCCCTGTCTATCTTCAGCAAGATGGATGTATCCTCCACTTCCATCACTTCGGCCTGGGCCGTCAGGGGAATGTCCCAGTCAATTGTAAAATTCCTCAGTTCCACCCCCTTGCTATGGTCCACAGTCACCGGCTGCATGCGGTCATGAAATACAAAATCGGCTCCTCCCCCGTCTATGACCAGCCTTTCAAATCCTTCCACCAGGATGCCAAGACGTTTGGGATTGACATCCGTGGTATTGGACTCATAATAGACCCGCTCCTGGCTGTACTGGGGCCAAAAATCGTATCGTCCCTCTTCAAAATACAAAAGCGGATTTTTCTTTTTCCTGGCTTCCTCCAGGGCTTCCTTTACCAGGCCGGTCACATTCTGCCTGCTATTGGCCACAGCACCGAAATCACTTACATATAGGGTATCGTACACAGTAGCAGCTGCAGGCTTAACAGTGGCGGGAGCATCGGGATAATCAAGCCAGGGCAGGCGCGCATATCCAAAGAGCAAATTTCCCTCCTGATCTCTTCCCAGCAATTTCCCAGTGAAATTGGCCTCACTGAGTCCGTTCCCCTTTCCTTCAAAAACCAGGATCAGGTCCTTACCCGAATCCCTTGTATCCATCAGCCTGCTTCCAAATCCATAATTCACCTCCTCAGGGGCCCCAAAACGCAGGGTGCTGAAATCCATATCCCTGTGCGGATCAAAGCCCACTTCAGCCTTAACCAGCAACCGGATGCTGTCGATGCAGCAATCGATCACCTCCCGGTTCAGGATTTCAATCTGTCTGCCCACCGTCAGTGGGATGCAGATATGCTTGGAGCTATGCCGGTCCGAACCCATATCCTCATGCTTCAGTGTATCGATCACTGCAAAATGGGCCTGGGTGGCCCTGCCCAGTTCATCCTGCAGGACCTTCATGCGTTCATACTTGAACCAGTTTTCTTCTGTGCCGTCCTCATACCTGGCTATCCCGGGCAGGTAGGCCTCTCCGGGATCAAGCTTCCATTCCAAGCCATCTTTGGACCGGAGGTAGTAGGCAATGCGCCCGTACCAGTCATTGACCACCATATGGTACTGGATATGGGTGCGCCAGAGCACCGGGTCCTCGAACCGGCCTTCCACTTTGGGATATACACTCTCCATGCTGACCTGCCGGTAAGGCGAGATGCCGGTGTCGCTGATCCAGATCCCGCCGCCGCGGCAAACCATTAACATGGATCCATCATGCCTGCGGGCAAAACTCAGGTTGGAGAGCCCCTCAATGATGGGCTTGCCCCGGGGATCAAAATCAAATCTGGCATATTCCCAGGGGCCTTCCAGCTTATCTGACAGGTAATATCCCTTGTAAACATAAATCACATAGCGCCCGTCCTCCAGTTGAAAAATCTCCGGGTTGTGGCCCTTGCCTATGGTCTCCTGCACCCTGTAAGGACCAAGAGGATCATCTGACAACGCATGCACCACAAGGGACCTGGGCCATTCCATGTGCCCCTTCCGGGAATCTTCCCGCCAGCGGCAGACAAAAAGATGGTACTTCCCGTCCGCTCCTTTCAAGGCATTTCCTCCCCAGTAGGACCATTCCATATCCTCCAGACCATTGTCCGTGTACCGGGGCAACACATTCTCGGCTCCCCATGTTTCGGAACTGAGTTCACCCACTACCGGGATGGGCAGGAAACGATCCATAAAGCGTCCGCCATAGACCAGATTTTCCCAGGCTTCGGGTCGTTCCCGATCTGTTATTTGTGCATTCAGATCAACTGAGAAAAGTAGAAACGGAATCAAAATACATTTGAAAAGTAAGGTTCTCATCCAGGTTTGCTTTGTATTCTTTCCCAAATTAAGCATTTATCTAGTTTAGCGCTTGCGAGGGTCCATATGTGTAGAAAATATTTATGCCTCTTTCAATCAGGTTTCACTGACTTTGTGCTAAATTGTGAAAAATGAATTTTTACTCTAAAAGCAATACAATGCTGCAAACTATAAAGCTGAGCATGAAGCTTCCGGGATTGCTGATCATGGGCATTTTTCTGTGTTCCTGTAATCCAAACTCTCCCAAACTCGATTCCCCGGACATTGCAGTTATGAAAGCCGCTGTTGATTCAGGCAGTGGTCAGATAATCATCTGGGAAAATGAGTTTAAAGTGCTGCAATACAATTATCAAACGGTGTATGAAGAAGATGTGGTCCGTCCCGGGAGCAGACAGGATACGGAGCTTGTTTTTTCAAACATGTCAGGGGTATATTATGAGGAATATCTAAAAGCACATCCCGAACTGGAGAGAAACGACACAACCACCTCCAGTATTTATTCAGTACCCCGGAGTGATTACATACATCCGCTGTATGGATTGGAAGGTGAGATGCTGACCAACGACTGGCCCGATGGCGGACATCCCCACCACCGTGGAATCTTCTGGGCCTGGCCCGAGGTGAAATACGGAGAGCAGCTGGGTGATATATATGCACTACAACGGGTCTTTGCCCGGCCCACAGGAAAGGTCCGGTATACAAACGGTCCCGATTATGCTGAAGTGGATGCTGAAAACCTGTGGATGTGGGAAGAAAAAACTGCCATTGTCAGGGAAAACGCTGTGATCAGGGTGTATCCCGCAGGTCCGGATCACAGAATCATAGATCTGAGCATTAAGCTCCTGGCTTTAGAAGATAATGTTACGCTAGCGACCCGCTTTACAAATAGCTATGGTGGATTAAACATACGAATGCAAAGTCCTGAGGAGCAGGATATCTACTATTTTACAGATGAGGCAGATTCTGAACCACGGAGAGCCTGGTCAGATTTCAGTGGCATTTTTGAAGGAAATGAATCCAAATCAGGTTTAATGGTAATTCAGCATAAGGACAATCCGGAATACCCGGGGGAATGGAGGGACTATCCGACCCTGGCCTGGGTGCAGCCTACCTTCCCTACTCCGGAAAGCAGATATCCCCTGAGCAAAACTGAAGCACTGGTCCTGCGATACCGGCTCATTATACATGCCGGAGGAAAACTTTCAACAGATACATATATGAACTATTGGGATGCGTATCATAGACCTGAGACACATTCAAAATAAATATTCACCATCCAAGCATTTGAACCATGAAAAGTATGCAATCGTTCACCAGAAGGGAATTTGTCTTAACCACCTCAGCAGCAGCCATGGGTGCTCCTCTGATTTTAAAGTCCTCACTGGCAAAAGGGGCTGAAATATCGGCGGCAAGTGATAAGATCAATCTGGGTATTATCGGATGCGGTGGATTGGGTAAAGCCAATCTATTTGCAGCAGCAGCCCATCCCGATGTGGTGGTGACAGCAGCCTGCGATGTCTGGAAAGAAAGACTGGATCCCATAGTCGAAAAATATAAAAAGACCTGCACCGGGTATACAGATTACAGAGAATTACTGCAGCACCAGGGACTGGATGCGGTCATTATAGCCACCCCCGCACACTGGCATGCTATTCAGGCCGTGGAAGCAGCCGAAGCAGGCCTGCATATTTATCTGCAGAAGCCCATGACCATGCACCTGGCCGAAAGTCTGGCCGTGCGGAATGCAATCAGAAAAAATAATGTGCTTAGTCAGATCGGCACCCAGATACACGCCAGCGAACACTATCGCAGAATGGTGGAACTGGTCCGTTCGGGAAACCTGGGTGATATTGGAACCATTCGCACATTTTTCGTTATGAATGAAGCTCCCAATGGAATTGGAACAGGAAACAATACCATGAAAATTCCCAAAGGGATGGACTGGGACATGTGGGTGGGGCCGGCACCCATGCAATCCTTCAATCCAAACCTGGTTAAAGATGCATTCTACCATTGCTTCTGGAATGATTTCAGCGGCGGATGGACTCCCGGAATGGCTCCTCATATAACAGATTTGCCCATCTGGGCCCTGGATCTGGATTACCCCACGGAAATCAGTGCAAGCGGTGGAAGCTTTATTATCAAAGATGACAGTGATGTCTATGACAACCACGAAGTGATCTGGCGCTATCCCAAACTTACAATGACCTGGATGATGTCACTGACCAACTCTTACGGCTTTGATTTCCTGCGGAGCCAGGAAAGCAGGCGAAGGCTGGGAATCTATTTTCATGGTGTAAACGGGACCCTGTATACCGATTACGATAGTCATAAGGTATTACCAGAAGGGAACAGAATGGATGGAATGCAAACGCCTCCCCCCTCCATTCCCCCATCACCGGGCCATGAGCTGGAATGGGTGGAATGTATTAAATCAGGCAAGCAGCCCTCATGCAATGCGGAATACCATATAAAAGTGGATATCCCCATCCAATTGAGTGTCCTGTCCATGAAGCTGGGTAGATCCATAAAATTCGATCCGGAAACAGAACGCATTGTCGGTGATGAGGAAGCAGCTCGTCTGGCCATTCCGGAATACCGGGATCCCTGGAAATTTCCAGCTGAATATTTATAAAAAAGGAATAGCCATGAATGACAGAAGAGATTTCATCAAAAAGACAGCGCTTACTACTATGGGCCTTGGCATTGCAGGAAGTGCAGCTGCAGTTAATATAAGAACAAACAAAGGTAAAAGAATAGGCATGGTCGGACTGGATACCGGTCACAGTGAAGCTTTTACCAAGTCATTAAACGATCCGCTGGCAGGGGAGAAATTTCTGGGATATAAAGTAGTCGCAGCCTATCCAAAGGGAACCGAGAACATACTGGAATGGAAAAACAGGATCCCCGAAATCACAAAGAAGGTAGAAAGCTATGGGGTGGAGATCGTATCTTCCATGGATGATCTGCTGAAAAAGGTAGATGTGGTATTAATTACCTGTATTGACGGCAACCAACACCTTGAACAGGCTCTGCCTGCATTTGAAGCCGGCTTACCCGTATTTATTGACAAACCCTTTGCGGGATCCTTGTCCGATGCCTACGCCATCGCAGATGCCGCGAAAAAATACAAGGTTCCACTGTTTTCTTCTTCCTCCTTAAGATACATCAATGGTGCGGAAGAAATAGCCAATGGTAAAATTGGCCCGGTCATTGGCGCCGAAGCCTACAGTCCGGCTCACCTTGAAGCGCATCATCCCGACCTGTTCTGGTACGCGGTGCATGGCGTGGAAACCCTGTTTACGATTATGGGGACGGGATGCCTTCGTGTTCAGCGCACATTCACTGAAGATACGGATCTTGTGGTGGGTGTCTGGGAAGATGACCGTATCGGGACTTTCAGAGGGATCAGGAAAGGACAGGGCGGATATGGGGTTACTGTTTTCGGAGAAAAGGGGATTTCCGTTCTGAATGAATATTCAGGATACGAACCCCTGCTGCATAAAGTATGCGAGTTTTATGAAAGTGGCAAAGCTCCGATCCCCATTGAAGAAACACTGGAGATTTTTGCATTTATGCAGGCTGCCGAAGAGAGTAAAGAAAGAGGCGGAATTTCCGTTGATCTGGAGTCTGTCATTGAAAAAGCCTCAGGCGCTTAATACATTTACTTATAATCAGGACTTAAATAATCCTCCCCAGAACTTGAATAAGAGAGCCGAAGCGATCACGGCAAGGGATATGAGGATAAAAAACATACTTAACTGACCATATATTAAATATCCGATTCCGAAAAGGACCGCAAAAATTGCTATGGAGCCCAGACTCATGCAAAGCAAGCCCAGAGGTACATCCCAATCTGAATGTACCTGGTTCTCCTTTACCAGTCCTTTTCGCACAGCTTCTGACATGACTTTGTTCCAACCTGGTCCCCCCGGTCTCACCTTCTGGTAGAATCGTAGCAAGATTTCCTCATCACAGGGTTTTGTACTCAAGGTGACAATCAGCCAGGTGATGGTAGTAAGAAATACAATCAACACGAATTTCAGGGTATCCCACAGGGAACTTTCCATCTCCATGCCAAATATTGAAATTTGATCCGGTCCCAGCTGAACCAGGAACAGCTGCTCTATAATGATCAGGGCAGCCGAAAACAGGGTGGCAGCCGCCATTGCCGATATCTCCGACCATGCATTAATCCTCCACCAGAACCATCGCAGCAGGTATATCAGGCCCGTTCCGGCCCCAATCATCAATAAGTATTGAAATACCTGGAGTGCATTTTCCAGAAAAAGGGCAAGGATAACCGAGAAGACCAGCAAACTGACAGTCCACAGTCTTCCAATCATCACTTTCCTGCTTTCGGATGCTTTGGGATCAATAAAGCGGACATAAAAATCATTCACCAGGTAGGATGCACCCCAGTTAATATGGGTTGAAACTGTGGACATATAGGCAGCAATCAGGGAGGCGAATACCAATCCCAGTATTCCGCTTGGAAGGAACTCCCTGAGCATGGCGGGGTAGGCAATGTCATTTTGCATATACTGTTCCGGGACATGCTGGAATTTTGCAGCCATTGATTGCAAATCCGGAAATATGATCAATGAACTTAAGCCGACCAGGATCCAGGGCCAGGGCCTTATGGCATAATGAAAGAAAGTAAAAACCAGGGTGGCGCCAACAGCATGTTTTTCTGATTTGGCCGATAGCATTCTCTGGGCAATATATCCGCCTCCACCCGGTTCGGATCCCGGGTACCATGCAGCCCACCATTGAATGGTTATGGGAATTATAAAAACCACCAGGGCCATCCTGCCATTGGAAAAATCAGGAAAAAAATTGAGTTTATCATGGATGGCTTCATGCTGAATGAAATTCGAAATTCCTCCTATTTCAGGCGATTTAATAACCAGAAATGCGGTGAGCACGGCCCCGCCTGTGGCGAAAATGAATTGGAAGAAATCAGTCCATAAAATGGATTTCAAACCTCCGATGGTACTGTAGATAAGAATAAGGACTGAAACAATTACCAATCCGGCCAGTGGGTCAACCCCCAGCATGATGGTACTGATCTTAATGAAGGCCAGGGATGCGCTGGCCAGGATCAGGACATTATAGAAAAATCCCAGATAGACCGCCCTGAATCCTCGCAGAATGGCAGCCATTTTTCCGCTGTAACGTTCCTCGTAGAATTCAAGGTCCGTCATCAGCTTTGAGCGGCTCCAGAGCTTCGCATAAACAAATACAGATAACATCCCCGTGAGAAGAAAAGACCACCATAACCAGTTCCTGGCCACTCCTCCGGAACGAACAATGTCCGTTACAAGATTCGGCGTACCAAGGGAAAAGGTGGTGGCGACCATGGAGATTCCCAGCAACCACCAAGGCATATTTCTGCCGGAAAGAAAGAAACTTGCCGAATCCTTGCCGCCCTTTCTACTGCTGGCTAATCCTATTGCTGTTAGGACAATCAGAAAGATGATGATGATTGTCCAGTCAATATATTTTAAAGCCATGGTTTGTTCCCTCAGTCAAGTGGTTCAGGATTTAAATGTACGATTTTACCCTGCGCCATACTTTCATAACAGGCATTCATCGCTTCGATGGTTTTGCGGTGCCACTTCAGATTGATCTTCGGGGTTTTCCCGGTTCGGATGCACTCCTCAAATTCATCCATCATGCCGATCCACTCATCGAAATAGGTGTACTGAACGGTATAGCGGTCATTGGGAACTCCATTGTGATAAACATTGGGACCAAAACAATCTGCGAACAAGACGCCTTTCTCTCCACTTACTGTCACATTTACTTCCATGCGTTTGGGATAAATCTCCCAGCCCGGACCGGGCACTTCCAGGCGTTCCTCCAGTCGTGACCAGGAGGGATCAAACAGGAAGCTGGTTCCGTTTTTCATTTTTCCATTAATCAAGAGCGTGTCTTCAACCTCAATATCCGGTCGTATATTGGGCCCCGCCTCGGCATATACATAATCAAATTCGCTCCCGGTCATCCACCTGATCAGGTCGAAAACATGCGGATGGTCGGCAAGAGATCCACCTCTGAAACGTTTGTCGTCAGGCCGGAGTGGCACCCTTTTCCCGTAACTTTCCTCAGGACTCCCCTGCCATGGGAAAGCCCAGACAGGCGATAGGGTTATATTGGTAGCATTTACAGATTCCACCTGCCCCAGATCTCCCTGCGACACGAGCTGATACAGCCTTGTTACCACAGGATTATAGTGCATTTCCAGTTCTACCTGGCAAACAATCCCTGAGTCCTCAACCAGCCGTTCGATCTCCGAATACTGATCCATATTAAAGGTGGGGATTTTCATGCTGAGGATATGGATACCGCGCCTGGCGCATTCTCTGAACTGACTTAAATGTTTATTGTTTGCCGAAGCCATTACGACTGCCTCGATGTCAGGATGAGCATCGTACATCTCCTGTTCATCCATATAGCATGGAATGCCCCAGTTCCCCATCATAAAGATCTCCTTCTCCCTCTCCGTCTCAGCATGGACCGCAAGCCATTCAAATTTCGGATTGTCTCTTAAGGTCTGATAATACTTCCGAGTATGGCCATGTGTAAGTGATAACATGGCAATTTTAACCGCTTTCATATATCCTGCGCATTGTTAAAAGTGATTTTCCGCTGCTCTTTACCGGAGGCGAAGACCGATTCCATAAAATGGACCAGCCGTTTATGCTGAGATTGCCACTCCTGCCTCAATTCCGTTTGTTTCAATACCTGGAAGGCGGAACGAACCTGGTCAATTTGCTCTTCATCGAAGCCGTACAATTCCATGTCGACGTCCCTGTAACGCATTTCTCCCCTTTCGGTACAACTGTAAACCGAATGCTGTGGAATCATGGTATCCACAACCAGATCACTTGCAATCCCCCTTTGGGCAATGATTTCATGCCTGTCTACCAGGTCTGATCCGGAGGGCATCCGGAGACTTACTTCAACACTGCAGAGAATCCCATTGCCCAGTTTCAGTATGACATTGCCATTCCGGTCCTCGTTGAGAACTGCCTGCAGGGAAGCAATTTTCCCTCCGCCAATAAATTCACATAAATCCATTTCCCGGTACAGCAGGGAATTCAAGTCATATTCATCACTGCTTCCCATGCTGCAGAAGCGAAGCATGCATACATTTTCGATGCTGGAGTCCTCTACTATTTTTTTAAGCTCCAGAAACTTTCGTTTCAAACGCCATGTCAGCAGAGGGACCTGGTTTACTTCCAGCTGAGCCTCCTTCCACATCCATCCGGGTAATAAACTCAATCCCTTGGAGCTTCCGGAAGTGGACATTTGAAAATTCCGGGGTTCCGGGACATGATATTTATTCAGCAAGCCAGATAGAGCTTCTTTCATATGCTTAGAGATATTTGACACGCGGCATGTATTTCTCCACAAACTTTGCATTGATCTCATCTCCCCCCGGTGCATTGGCACTTGACCAGACAGGTGGTTTTATCCCCTTTGCCACACATTTTTTTATGGTGGCAATCTCAAGATAATGGGCAATGTAAAAATCGATGATGTTGGAGATCGGGGCGAATGATGTTTCAAATCCTTCAATACTTACTACCGCATCGCCCACCGGATTGTAATCGTCAATACAGACATCTGCAAGATCAAACAAGTTCTTTTTATTGGGATGACGGATAAAATGATCTTCGGGAATATCATTTTGCCAGAAAGATGAGCTTACAGCAATGATTTTTGCTCCATTTTCCTTGGCTTCCATGGCTGCATCAATGGTAGCTGCATTGATACCGATGTTATGGAAAATAATAAGTACTTCGTCTTTCTGGATCCGGAAGTATTTTACAATGGCCCGTCCGTAGTTAACCGTTCTTTCCAGCTCCAGGTATTTCAATGCCTGGTTAAAAACCGAAAGTCCCGGTTCCATCACCGGATTAATATTTGCCAATCCTCCTGCCCGGAAAAACATTTCACCCATGACCAGGGTCGTATGCCCACCTCCCCCGTAAACATGAATTAATTCGTCTTTTTCAATGGCCCCCGCCATTAATTCGGCTGCCTTATCAATATTTTCAGCCTGCTCTTTTTCAACCTTTTGTAAGAGCTCAATGACCTGACTTAAATAACCTGAATCATTTGTTTCCATAAGTATTCCTCCAATATTATTTTAGTGCATATTCTTTGGACAGGACCTCGCCATAAGCTTCGCCCAGCATATCCCACATTTCCAGGGCTCCCGGTGCTGCCAGCACAGTCCCATGCCCTCCGCGGTAGGTCCATGCAAACAGGCTATCCACACCCATATTTGCATAGAGATGGACAATCTCTTTAATTTCTTCAATATTCTCCGGCTGCTGGTAATAGTTCATCAGCCAGCGCTGGGAACCTTTACCATATTTTTTAGCAATGTCGACTGTCTGCTGTGTAATGGTCTGAAAGAAGCTCCGGGGAAGCTTATAACTGATGATGGTTGTGCTGAAAACGTCAAACACATCTACTTTTGCAACTTTATTCCAATCATCATAGCCCCTGTTTTCCTTTACATAGTAGCTATTAATAGTGGCATGCACGCAACAGGTGATTTTGCTATCGGGTCTGATCTGCTTGATTTTCCGGGAGGCTGTCTCCAGGATTTCAAGGGCAGTGTCTTCCCTGAAGGCAATTACTTCTTTCGTTAACATCCGGGGCATTTCATATCCATACAAGCGCTCAAACTCCCTTTGACAAACCGGGCACCGGCAGGACCAGTCATCACCCGCACCACCGGTGATTGAAGCATAGCTTTTAGGTAGCGCATAATGTGGTTCGTCCCAGAAAAATCCATCCGCTTCCACCTCCGCAGCCAGTTTCTCACACAGGCCATAAAAGTAATCCCGGAAAGCCTTTGTATTAAAGCAAACGGCAGGCAGCATTTCATTTGTGAGTGCTGAAACCTGCCTGTTCCCTGGATTATTGGTCAGGAATATACTTGGCGGTTCACCGCCAAACCATTTTCCAATGCCCCATGTATCGAGATATACTTTTAAACCGAGGTCCTTTGCAACTTTGGCTACCCTGACAATGTTAGGAAACCAGAAGTCAATATCGAATTCAGAAAGCGCCAGAATTACCGCATTGCAGTTATGCTGAATCATCTCCTGAAAATCTTTCTTTGCATGTTCCGGGTAGCTTATGCCATAATAACTCACACCCGTTTCTCTTACATTCATATGAATTGCTAATTGGTTTGTTCAATCAAATGGAATATTGCCAGTCTTATCTTTCAGGCCCTGCAACTTATTCCATATAGCAAAATAAAACAATAAAACATATCTCGCAAGTAAGACCGAAAAATTTATGAGAATAACTCAGATATAGTTATATTATCCTTATTTTCTACTTATTAATCAGCAGAGCATAACGGTGAATTATAATTAAAGGAAGTTGATGAAATAATAAATCGGCATATTAATTTTATAATATTGAATTTAAATCATTCATTTTGTACATTTGTGCTGTAAAACCAATAGCAATTCACAATTATGATTCAGGTGATCCACCGTGCATTTGACATCCTGGAATTTGTGGCCCGCGACCGCAATAAAGAGTATGGATTGGGAGAGATTTCAGAAAGCCTGGGCCTGAATAAAGGTACCTGCGCGAATATTATGAAAACCCTTGTAAACAGGGGTTATCTAGATCAAGCGGGAAAAAAGCGGGGGTATAAACTCGGCCCCAGGGCCTATTTTCTAACTGGTAGCTTTTTCCTGAAGGAAGAGTTGTTGCAGGTTTCCGCAGAACCGATGAAAGAACTACAGGGAAAACTGAATGAGTGCTGCATCCTGGCAGTTATGAAGGATAATATGAGATACACCCTGCACAAGGTATCAAGTACACAGGAGCTGCAGGTTATAACCAACAATGAAGAAAAGCATGTCTATCATACTGCCACCGGAAGGATGATCCTTGCCTGCATGGATCACCCGGAACGGGAGCTGTTTATCCAAAAATATGGTTTACCCGGAGCCTTGTGGAAAGGTGTTGTTGATAAGCCTGGCCTGATCAGAGAACTGGACAGGATCAAAGAGGAACAGCTTGCAATACATTATGATGGGGCACATGTCACAGGTATCGGAGCCCCTGTATATAAAAACACTAACGTAGTTGCCAGCCTTGGGATCTACCTGCCGGAGGTAAGGTTTACCGGTCCTTTGAAGGAAAGAATTTATTCGGAGATCAGCAAGGCCGCCAGCCTGATCAGTGAGAAAATGACCTAATCACCCGGTTGATAGTTACATACCGGCCACCCGGCCATTCAGCCCCCGGGAAAATCATAGCCAACATTTATTTTACTAATAATTCCATTTGCTCCTGGTTCCGTACCAGATGTACCCTGTGCTTCCCTTTCTTTTCCATCAGAAACATGAAAAGATCCAGATCAAGGATCTTCTCTTCATCCACCTCCAGGATCAGGTCTCCGGTGCGGAAACCCTTATCCCAGGCTCTTGAAAACTCAGGAACATAAGCCATGGCTACCCCGCTCCCATCGAGGCTCACTCCATAGGCAGAGAGGGCCGCTCCTCTTGGTTCGGACAGCTGTGCATCTTCCCAGAGGCTCACTTCCAGGGCCATGAGGCCAGCACCGGAAGTATCCACATCCATTTGAAGGAGCGGAATCTCAGGGCACTTAACCAGGGCTCTCAAATGCGGACTCAGCACCCCGAAGGAATGCATATCAAAATTGCGGAAGCCCAGCTCAAACACCTTTCCGGCCGGATCAATATTGTAGTCCCCGCATTCCGGATCCCGGAAACCCGGATCAGCCACAATGGAGTGTGCATCACAACTGTTGCGTGCATATAGCAAACGATCTGAATGACTGGAGGCAAATACATTGTAATCGATCTCCTTGCCCCACTTCTCATCCTCCTCCATACCCCGGTTCATGGCAATGGCTTTGTGGGAGGTGAAAAAGATGTTCAGGGTGATCACATCGCCATTGTTCCGGGGCCATACATGGGGGTGCAGTCCGTTGTTCACCACAATGTTGTTCCACACCCTGCGATGGTAACCCTCCCGCAGCTTGAGTCCGCCATTCAGCAAGAGGTTGTTGTATATCCGGTACTGGGACGATCCGTCATCCAGGTCTATGTCCCAGCCATGATCACAGCGCCAGCGGCTGTTCCGGATGGTGTTGGGTTCCAGCATGTCCAGGTAGGGCAATTGTGGATTCTTTCCCACTTCCCTGTTCATGGTGGGAATATCCGGGTCCCAGAAGCGATCCCGTCCCCAGGAGTTGAAACTCCCATGATCGCCGGTCTCAAGCACGGTGTTGAACACATCGCAATACTCGATCACATGTCCCCCGAAAGTCCCTTCGCTTATATTAATCCCCGCCCTGGGCACATCGTATATGGAGCAATGGGATACAGTGATGCGACCGGACATGGAGATCTGGACCGGGGCAGTCTGCTTCTCGGTACGACCGGTGCGCTCGATAATACAGTCATGTACCAGGCAGGAAGCAGGATAGTTGTCTCCCCTGGGACCGGGAGTCAGGTCCAGGTTCATATAATCCTGCGGACCATAGCGAAAGATGGGATCCCTTACCATGTCCGGATCGCCCACAAAGGCAATCCCATTGGCCCCGCTTTCATGTATATGGCAACTCCGGATGGTGATGTAGCGGTTGTAATTATTCACAAAGACAGAGTTGCCCCCCAGTTGATCCATCTCACACCGGTTCAGGGAGCAATGCTCGGCACCGTTAAAAAAAATGGCACCACCCCGGTAGGTGGTCCAGTCGGAACGCAGCAGGGGTTCTTTGTTTTCCATAAAGGTCCGTGCCGCATGCTTAAAGACCAGTCCCTCCAGGTGAATATGCCTGACCGGCTTCTCTGGGGAACCCTGGAATTCAAGCAGGTGAGGCAGAATAACCACTTCCACAATGGCCTTCTCCATATCCTGTCCGGAGCGTGGATAATAATACAAGAGAGAGCCGGCTTTATCGTGGTACCATTCTCCGGGAACATCCAATTCTTCATACACGTGCTCAATGAAACGATAAGTCTGATGCATGCGATCCGGCCGGTTGTTCTGCCATCCGCCCTCAAGGTCCAGTCTTCCCTCCCCTGTTTTGCCTTTTACCCGGTAATGCATTCCTCCCCACAGGGCCCGGTGCATGGCATGCAGGTAGGCCCCCGAAGGGTCCTCCCATTCAGCTATCTTTTGGGACGAGAGGGGATCGTTGTCCGGATCAGCTACAGCAGAATGACTCAGGGTCCAGTGGTCAAACACATTCCTGCCTTCTATGGAATTGGGAAAGCGGGCCATTTCCTGCCTCTGGTCATTTATAAAAAGCTGATCGATTAGAAGTCCGTCGGGCACCCGGCAGACATAGATTCCATCCTGGAAAGCATCCCATTCCACCTCCAGATGCCTCCCCCCGCTTATAATTGCCTTTCCCTCATTCTGAGCCCGGAAGTATACCGGATATTCCTCTGTACCTCCATCCTCATGAGAGAAGATCATAGCTGCATCCAGGTAATAGATCCCATCCAGCAGCCAGATATTAACTTGCTCTTTGCCCTGGAATTTTTTTGCCACAAGCCGGACTTCTGATAAACTACAGGGGTTCCCGATGCTGCCATCAGCCTTTTCTGATCCCTCCGGACTTACATAAAGGTCCACCCCGGAAATGGGCAACAAGAACAAGGATAGCAGAATAGAACAGGAAAAAACAGAAAAACGCATAGAATAAGTTTTAAAGCTCCTTAAATGTAGGGAGTAAATCTTATTTTTAGACAAAAATCTACCTCATGTTAAAAATTTGTCTCAGCCTGCTATGCCCTCTTTTGTTCTCGCTAACACTCTGGGGCCAGACAGATTTGTCGCAGAATTTACCTGTAGCCGAAAAGGACTGGTTGCTTGAATCTCCCGAAACAAAGGCCAAGGCTTATATAAGCGAAAAGGAAATCATCCTCTCCAACGGGCTTGTTTCCCGGACCATTCGTACCGTTCCCAATGCCGCCACGGTGAGCCTGAAAAACCTGCAAACCGGAGAAGAATTCATTCGCTCCGTTAAACCGGAGGCCCTGTTAAGCATAGACGGAACATCCTACCCCATTGGAGGTCTGTCCGGACAAAAAGAGCATGGCTATCTTAAACAGGAGTGGCTGGCTCATATGAGCTCCCCGGAAAATGCCTTTGAGTATAAAAAATTTGAGACCGGGGAACTTGATCGGGGCCTCAGGTGGGAACGCAAACGCTGGACCTCATCCACCCAGTGGGAAAGGAAAGGAATGGAAGCAATCTTCTATTACACCCATCCCCGCTTAAAGGACATTAGCGTGGAGGTGCACTATGAGATTTATGATGGACTTCCCCTGCTGTGCAAATGGATCCATGTGAAGAACATGGGAGCAGAAAGCATCCGCATCGACCACTTCACCGGTGAAATCATTGCCCACCCCGAAAAGAATAATTACGTGGATGAACCCTCACGTTGGGACCTGCCCAATTTATACCTTGAAAACGACTATGCTTTCGGAGGTTTCACCTATGTGGAATCGCCCAATGCCATCCACTGGGAACTTGACCCGGACTATACCTCCCAGGTCAACTGGGAATATAAGACTCCATGCATACTTAAGAGTGAGCCCGGCCATGGGCCTGACTACAAGCTTGAGGCCGGGACCGGCTTTGAAAGCTTTCGCACCTATGTGCTGGCCCTGGATGGAACGGACCGTGAACGAAATGGTTTAAGTATACGCAAGATGTACCGGACCCTGGCCCCCTGGATCACGGAGAATCCCATCTTCCTGCACCTGGTCACCACAAATACAAGAAAGGTAAAGGCAGCCATAGACCAGTGTGCCGAGACCGGCTACGAAATGGTAATCCTGAGTTTTGGAAGTGGTTTGAACATGGAAGATCTTTCGGAGAAGAATATTGACCGATTTAAGAAATTGGTGGATTACGCCCATTCTAAAGACATTGAACTGGGGGGCTATTCCCTCTTCTCCAGCAGAAAGATCGGTCCGGAAACCGATGTCATCGATAAGGAGACCGGAGAGCCCGGTGGGGCCAAATTTGGAAACGCTCCCTGCGGAGGAAGTGCGTGGGGACAGGATTATTACCGGAAGCTGGAAGTATTCATGGATAGAACAGGCTTCAGCGTACTGGAACATGACGGACCCTATCCGGGGGATTTTTGTGCTTCCACCTCCCACCCCGGCCATGAAGGTCATGATGACTCCCAGTGGAAACAATGGAGACAGGCCACCGACTTCTATAAGCGGCTCAGGGCCAAAGGAATCTATATGAACCTGCCGGATATTTACCATCTTTCCGGGTCCAATAAGATCGGCATTGGCTACCGGGAGGTGAACTGGTCCCTACCAAGGGAACAGCAGATTCTGCTGGGCCGCCAGAATATCTACGATGGCACCTGGCTCAAGCCTCCCTCCATGGCCTGGACCTTCGTGCCACTCACCCAGTACCACGGGGGCGGGGAAGCAGCAACCCTGGAACCCCTGGCAGATCACCTGCAGGAGTATGATGCTCACATGACCCAGAATTATGGCTCCGGAATTCAGGCCTGCTACAGGGGTCCGAGGCTTTACGATACAGAGGAAACCAGGGAGCTTGTGATTAGCAAAATAGCCCATTACAAGAAATACAGGGATATTCTCAATGCGGACATCATTCACCTGCGCCGTCCCGACGGTCGCGACTGGGATGGAATCCTGCATGTGGATCCACAGCTGGAGATCAAGGGCTATGCCCTGTTGTATAATCCCACCGGGAAAACACTGGAAAGAAATATCACACTTCCCCTGTATTATACCGGACTAACAGAAACAGCACATATACAAATTGGTGAAGGCCAGGCCCAGGAACAGGAACTCTCGCGGGATTACAGTGTGGAAATCCAGGTTAGCATTCCCGCCCATGGCTACCTTCCCATTCAAATAAAATAAACAAAATGAAAACCAGACACCTACTCAGTCTTATCCTTGCCCTGTTTATCATGCAGGCCAGTCAAGCTCAAAATACCTACGAACCCAACTGGGAATCCCTTGACAGTCGTCCCGTTGCCCCCTGGTTTGAAGATGCCAAATTCGGAATCTTCCTGCACTGGGGACCCTATTCGGTACCGGCCTGGAGTCCCCGCGGAACCTATTCCGAGTGGTACCAGTACTGGATGCAGACCAAAACCCTTTTTGGGAATGGCGATTTCACCGGAACTGAAGTTTATGATCACCACGTGAAGACCTATGGTGATGATTTTTCCTATTACGATTTTGGCCCTCTGTTCACGGCAGAGGATTTTGATGCCGGCCAATGGGCAAAACTCTTTGAAAATGCCGGTGCCAAATACATGGTCATTACCTCCAAGCACCATGACGGGTATACGCTCTGGCCCAGTGAAACAGCGAGCAAGACATGGGGCTTCCCCTGGAATGCCGGTGAAGTGGGTGCTGAACGGGACCTGCTGAAGGAACTGGAGGTGGCTGTGAAAAAAACAGATGTGAAATTTGGAACCTACTATTCGCTATACGAGTGGTTCCATCCCTGGTGGCTGGACGACAAAGAACGCTTTGTGGAGGAGCATTTTCATCCCCAGTTCAAGGAACTGGTTGAAGGCTACCAGCCGGATGTGGTCTGGACCGATGGGGAATGGTCCATGGAAGCAGAATACTGGAAAACACCCGAACTGCTTGCCTGGCTGTTTAATGAATCCAGCATCGGGGAAAGCGTGGTAATCAATGACCGCTGGGGCAAGGGCGCGCGGCACAAGCATGGAGGTTATTATACCACCGAATATGAAGCCGGTATGGAAGGGAGCCATCCCTGGGAAGAATGCCGCGGAATCGGTTTTTCCTTTGGTTACAATGCCAACGAGCCGGAAGAGGATTATGCCACTGCTCAGGTACTGATCTACCTGCTGCTCAATACCGTCAGCAACGGGGGCAACCTCCTGCTGGATATTGGTCCCGATGGAAAAGGAAACATCCCGGAGATCATGCAGGAACGCCTCCTGGAAATGGGAAAATGGCTGGAAGTGAACGGAGAAGCCATCTACGGAACCCGTAAATGGGACCGGGCCTGCCAGTGGTCTAAAAAAGGAAAGAAAGACTGGAAGCCCAAGGACACCCACTACCTGCCAGCCGATTATATTCTGAAGCAGACCGTGGATCAACAGCCTGGTTATGCCGTGAGGGAAGCCTTCTTTACTCAGAAAGAAAATGATCTCTACGTGATCGTTCCCGGCTGGCCCGAAGAAGATTTGCTGATCCGCGACCTGCAGGTAACTCCGGATACAAAGATCAGTCTGCTGGGAACGGATCTGTCACTTGAATGCGAGAAAAAGGGAAAGGACCTGCTTATCAAGCTTCCAAAACTTGCACCGGATCAGCTGCCCTGTGATTACGCTTTCGTGTTTAAAATTGGCAGTTGATAAGCTATGAAAGGGTACATACTCACTTTTCTGCTCTTCCTTGGAGCCCTTGTCTGTAATGCTCAGAACAGGGACTCGGTCTACCTTTTTTCCTACTTCATCTCCAACGGGGAGGACGGACTGCACCTGGCCTGGAGTGAGGATGGCCTGAAGTGGGAGGCCCTGAACGACAACCAGTCCTTTCTCACCCCGGAAGCAGGGAAGGATAAGCTGATGCGAGACCCCTGCATCATTCAGACCCCCGACGGACTTTTCTATATGGTATGGACCGTTAGCTGGGGAGAAAAGGGCATTGGCTATGCCCGTTCACCTGATCTGATAAACTGGAGCAAGCAGCAGTATATCCCGGTGATGGAGCATGAAAAGAAAGCCATGAATTGCTGGGCCCCGGAAATCTTCTACGACAAAAAAAACAGGGAATTCATGATCTTCTGGTCCACCACCATCCCGGGTCGCTTCCCGGAAACAGATGGCACAGGAGACAACAAGAACAACCATCGCATGTACTATGTAAGCAGCAAAGACATGCTGCAGTTCAGCGAAACAAAGCTGCTTTATGACCCGGGATTCAATTCCATCGACGGAACCCTGTTAAAGCAGGGCGATCTCTACCTGATGTTCCTGAAGGATGAGACCAGGCGGCCCGTGGCGCAAAAGAATATTAAGATCGCCACCGCCGAAAACAAAACAGGTCCCTGGTCCGCCGCCTCGGAACCCATCTATGATCAGGACTGGGCGGAGGGCCCCACCATTGCGCGGGTGGGGGAACGCTGGATCCTGTATTTTGACCGCTACACAGCGAATCGGTTTGGAGCCATGGCCAGCTCTGACCTGGAGCACTGGGAAGATATCTCGGACCTGATAAGCTTTCCGGAAGGAACGCGGCACGGGACCATTCTGAAAGTCTCCCGGGCAACACTGGATAAACTCATCAATAAAGGAAAGCAGCTAGCCGATAACTGGGAATATGCCGGGATTGCAGTGGAAGAACCAGGATATACCGTCTGGGGCAGCTCCCCCATCCAGGATGAAGGGGGACAGACCCACCTCTTTGTAGCCCGGTGGCCCGGAGAATTCAAAGTGGATCCAGGCTGGCGTTCACACAGCGAGATTGCACATTATGTGGCCCCATCCCCGGAAGGCCCCTTCCGTTTCTCGGACCTGGCCCTCACCGGCACGGGAAAAGACACCTGGGATAAATACGGTGCCCACAATCCGGCCATTCACAAGGTAGGAGACAGCTATGTCCTGCTCTACATCGGGAACGACAATCCTGAAACTCCTCCTCATCCCTCCAACCAGCATATCGGGATGGCCATATCATCTTCCCTCTACGGCCCCTGGGAAAAGGTAAACGGAGACGGACCGATCCTGTCCCCTCCCGAAGATTCCTCCTATTGGAACTACAAAGCAACAAACGGCCTTAACAATCCCGCCCTGCTCTGTCATCCCAATGGATCTTTCTATCTGTATTTTAAGTCAGCGGGTGGCCGAATGGGCCTGGCCAGATCCCAAAAAATCACCGGACCCTATGAACAGCTTCCTGATCCTGTGACTTCCAACGACCAGACCATTGAAGACGGCTATGCCTTTATTTATAAGGACAAGATCTGCCTGCTGACCACAGACAATCACGGGATTCTGGAAAAGGGCGGGGGACTCCTCTGGGTTTCGGACGATGGCCTGAATTTTACCCTGGAGGAACAGGGTTTTTACCCCGCGGAAGCCTACCTTGGGGAAGAGGCCCTTCGAAATGCAAAAAAGCACTATGGAGGGAATATCATTAAATTTGAAAGGCCGCAGCTCCTTATGATAGATGAAATGCCTGCCTACCTCTATGTAACTTCTGGTTATCATTTTTTCGGAAAAGAAAGCACTGCCAGCTATATCATGCGCTTTAATATTGAAAACTAAACTCACATGAAATTAAATTTCTCATTAATCCTCAGCATCGTCCTTATCGGTTTCTCCACCCTCATGAGTTGTCAGAGCGGGACAGTACAGGAACATAAGCCAAATATCATCCTCTTTTATGTAGATGATATGGGCTGGCAGGATTGCTCCCTGCCCTTCCATAGCGAAACTACCCGCCTCAATAAGATTTATCATACCCCAAATATGGAGGCCCTGGCTGAAGAGGGGATGAAATTCACGCAGGCCTATGCCTATGCCGTCTGCTCCCCCTCCCGCATCAGCCTGATGACCGGAATGAACGGGGCCAGGCACCAGGTCACCAACTGGACCCTCCGCATGAACAAATCACCCGATCCGGAACACAAGGAGATCACCCCTCCAGAGTGGAACATGAACGGGATGTCCATGAGCGGGGATATTCCTCTTACCGTACAGGCCATTACCATGCCCCAGCTGTTAAGAGAGTCCGGCTACCGCACCATCCACTCAGGCAAAGCACATTTTGGAGCTGTGGGTACTCCGGGAGAAAATCCCCTGAACCTGGGTTTTGACGTAAATATTGGAGGGCACGCTGCCGGCGGACCGGGATCTTATCACGGGGAATATAATTACAGCGCCGCCTGGAGAAATGCAGACCGCATCTGGGATGTACCCGGCCTGGAAAAATATCACGGAACCTCTACCTATCTAAGCGAGGCTCTTACCCTGGAGGCCTTGGCGGAAATAGACAAGGCGGTGTCAGAGGAGAAGCCCTTCTACCTCTATATGGCCCACTATGCCATCCATGCCCCCTGGGAAGCGGACTCAAGCTTCTATGAGAATTACACGGGCAAAGACCTTTCCGATTTTGAAGCCGTCTATGCTTCCATGATTGAAGGCATGGATAAGTCCCTGGGTGATCTCATGTCTAAGCTCAAAGAGACAGGTCAGTGGGAAAATACCATTCTAATATTTATGTCGGACAACGGGCAACCCAGTCAGGCCACTCTGAACAAGCCTCTGAGGGGACATAAACTACTGCCCTATGAAGGAGGAATCCGTGTGCCACTGATCGTCTACTGGCCGGGACATGTTGCCAGGGGATCAGAGAGCAGTCAGTATGTGATGGTGGATGACCTCTTCCCCACCGTTCTCGAAATGGCCGGAGTGGACTACCGGGATAAGGTGAACCAGGTGGTGGATGGAAAGAGCTTTGTCCCCTACCTGGAGGATCCGGAGCTCAGGGATGAGGACAGGCCCATGTTCTGGCATTTCCCCCATACTTACGACCAGTTTCCCTATAGTACCGTAAGGAAGGGTGACTGGAAACTGATTTACCGGCACCTGGATCAGAGCCTGGAACTTTATAATATTCGAATGGACCTTTCAGAGAGCAATAACCTGGCTGCTGAGGAAACTGAAATCAAAAAGGAACTTGCCACCCTGCTCTCTTCCTACCTGAGGGAAGTGAATGCGGGCATGCCCATTCTGACAGAAACTAATAAGCCGGTTCCCTATCCTGATGAAGTAGACTAAGAAGATTTGTATTAACTAATTATCCCACCATGATCAGAACTAAAGTCGTCCTCCTCTTTCTGGCTTTTGTAAGCCTTGGCATGGCCGTACAGGCCCAGGTATCTTTCTCCACCTCCTCATTCAGACTGAGTCTGGATGGAAATGGAGCCATTGTTGCATTGACAGATATTCAGAAAGATGTGAATTATGCCACACCTGGATCTGCCTACCTGGTGGGAATTAAGAGCGGGGGATCGATTCTTGATCCCACAGGATTCAAAGCAAAGGGTGAGAAACTGAGCTATATGTTTCCCCAGGGTATCCGCGTGGATCTTAAGCTTCAGAATAAAGGAGACTACCTGAGGCTGGAAGTAGTGGATATTTCCCCTCAGGAGAAAGTGGATGCCATCCTCTGGGGTCCCATCCGGACCACCATTGGAGAGACCGTGGGCGAATTTGTGGGGGTGGTCCGCAACCCGGATTATGCCATCGGAATCCAGGCGCTGAATGTAAAAACCACGGGGGGAGCCCTGGTCAATGAAGAAGGCAAGGTCCCGCCGAGGGGCAGTGCAGCCCTGGTCCAGGATTATGGCTCCAGTCTCCAGGCCTTCTGTATCGACCGGACCCAACCACAGATCATAGAAGCATGGAATGGCTTTGGCAACACCGCCCTTGCTCCCAACCCGGACTTCGGCATCATTGGTTCGGCCATAGCCCTATTTGGGATAAAGGAGAAGGATGCCCTGGAGCTGATCGGTCAGATTGAGCAAAAGGAAGGTCTCCCCCATATTCGTATTGAAGGGGAATGGGTGAAAAGTTCTCCCCTGGCAGGCCGCCCTTATATCATCAGCAACTTCGGGGAAAGCACGGTGGACATGATGCTTGATTTTACTGAAGAAGTGGGCTTCTACAGTCTTTACCAGAGTCACCCCTTCAGCACCTGGGGGCACTTCGACCTGATCCCTTCGCTCTTTCCCAATGGCCGGGAGGGCATGAAGGCCTGTGTGGAAAAGGCCAGGGAGCGGGACATCCGCATGGGGGTGCATACCCTGACCAATTTCATTACCACTAACGATCCCTTTGTAAGTCCCCTGCCCCATCCGGGACTGGCTTCCTATGCAGGAACTGTGATCACTGCTGATCTTGGTACAACTGAAACAGAGATCCCCATTGAAGACACAAGCTTTTATCACAAACTTACAACCCTGCAAACGGTCCGGATCGGGGATGAGCTGATCCGCTTTTCCGGGATATCCGGGGAGCCCCCCTTCAGACTTCTGAATTGCACAAGAGGAGCTTTCGGGACCAAAGCCGCCAGGCATGCAAAGGGGGATGCCATTGCACGTCTGATCGACCACCCTTACAAGACCTTCTACCCCAACATGGATCTCCAGAATGAGATGATCGATAAGCTGGTGGATTTCTTTAATGAAACAGGCGTAAGCCACATGGATTTCGATGGCCATGAGGGAGCCTATTCCACCGGCTACGGCGATGCCTCCAAGGACTATTTTGCTCTTCGTTTCCTGGAGGGAGTGGATCACCTGGTGGTCAACGGAACCAGTCAGTCCAGCCACTTCTACTGGCACCTGAATACCTATATGAACTGGGGAGAACCCTGGTATGGAGGCATGCGGGAAAGTCAGAATGAAATCCGCTTTAACAACCAGGCCACCCTGGAGCGCAACTATCAGCCCAACATGCTGGGCTGGTTCTGGTACCAGGCAGGTACCACCCTGGAAGAAATGGAATGGATGCTGGCCAGGGCAGCTGGCTGGAACGCAGGGTATGCCCTGGTGGTAAATCCCATAGCCATTGGTAAAAATCCCAATATCAAAGAAGTAATTGAGGCCATCCGAACCTGGGAAGAGGCCAAACAGCGTAAGATCTTTAATGCGTCTCAGAAACAAGTTCTGAAAGCCGGAGAATACGATTTTTCACTCTACAAAATCACTGAAAACGAATTCCAGCTGCAACATTACAGAAAAGAATCCTTTGAGCATGAAAACCTGGTCCTGCAACCGGGCCAGCCTCACTACAGTGAATGGAAGTTCCATGTCGGATCCGAAGACCAGGAATTATATTTCCAGCTTAAAGCATCCGGGGAGGAAGGAGAGCTCGGGGAGATCCTCCTGGAACTGGATGGTTCCGTTTCCATGGAGATCCCTCTTGGCCTGAAAGCAGGCTACAGCTGCATTTACGATGGAGAGGGAAATCTTCTCTTCTATGATGAAAAAGGATCCCTCAAAAAGAAAACGGAAGTGGAATGGAAAGCGGATCTGCTAAACAAAGGATCCCATTCCCTGCGGGTTTCATGCAATTTCAGCAGCAGTGATCTGGTACTTCAGGGAGTGATCAAACTGAAGGACAAACGTGAGATCATAGCAGCTCATTGACCTGCAGGCAGCAGTTCCAGTACGCTTAATACTGCACAGTGATCGGATGCCACAGAGTCGCAGATGACCCGTGATTCCAGTACCCGCCATCGCTCCGGCGGACCGTACAGTATGTAATCAATCTTTGCCCTGGGACCATCGGATGGAATCGTGGGCGCCATATTACCGGAACTGGGCCTCAGCCCGGAAAAGAGGATCTCCATGGTTCGGCTACCCGGTCTCGCATTTAAATCCCCGGCAAGCACGACAGGCAGATCAATTCCTTCGAGGATTTCCCTGACCCGGGTCGCCTGTTCGATCCTGTCTACCTCCCCCGTATGATCAAAATGAGTACCCACAAAGGCGATGGTATCCCCGCTGCCAATGATCACCCGTACTTCCAGGGCTGAGCGAGGCTCCTTCCCCTCCCCTGCCGGCAGCGCATGGTTCCTGGAACTCAGGAAGGAATACTTCGATAAGATGCCCTCCCCGTATTCGCCTCCATCGAAATACATGGCCCTTCCAAACAGAGGCAGCAGTCCGGTCCGGTTCCCCAACTCGTTTACCAGGTCCATGTTCCTGGCCCGTTTCGTGCGAAAGTCCACCTCCTGCAAAGCCACCAGGTCCGGATCCGCCTCACGGATCACCCCGGCAATCAGGTCCAGGTCAAAATCCCCCTTCATGGTCTCCCCGTGATAGATATTAAACGTCATAAGCCTTACCAGCCGCGAACTATCTATGGATTCCTGGCACAGGGCCTTGAAGGTTCCCGCCCATAACAGGGTGCAAGACAGCAGAATCGTCATTTTTCTCATAAGCCTGAATTATCTCTGAATGAAGTAAGAAAGATAGTGGAAATCAGTTCTGTTGCAAAGTGAAAAGCTGCCCTTTTTTCTGATGGCCCGATAACCTGAATACTTTGACTTCAAGGGTCTGGCCCTCCAGTCCAAAATCACGATAAACGGAAGCTTTTAAATAGGTGGGAGGCTCCGACAAACCTCCCCTGTAATCTATATTTACCTGCCACAATCCCGTGTTTTCCTTCCCGAGAAAGAACTGTTTGCTGCAATACCCGCTTACCGCTTCCTCATCCTGCATCTTAGCACCATCAGGTCTGTGTTCCCAGGTATCATAGTAGTCCTCCGGAGTTACAAATTGCAATTCGAAATCAGCATCCTGCCTGTTCCACTCAAATACAAGCCTGGTCCGCATGTCCGCATCCAGAATATTGTCCATTTCCATTTGATCCAGAAAAGGCTCCTTCTTCAAATCAATAATGCCCATCATTTCCGTGGTGATAAGCAGGTCCTTCCCCTCAGCATCAAAGTGACTGTCGGGGACCTGGTTCTGAATATCTATGTACTGGGAATAATACATCCAGGCTTTTTTCACATCCCCTGTCTCAGCGTAGGCATTAGCCACATCCCGCAGGGCCTGAGCTTCCCAGGATCCCTGCATCAGGATCTGAATATACAGGTCCAGAGCGCTTTCATAGTTGCCATAATGCTGTTCCAGATAGGCCAGGGCCTTCAATGCTGGTACTTCACCGGACAGCTGACTTCTTAGCTCCTGAAACAAGTCTTCTGATATATTATTCCTACCCCAGCGGGACAGGAACAAGTCATACAGGTCCAGAAAATAGTAGGGATCGCTGAGATGTCCTTCCCTCTGGCTTTCATAGATAGCCAGGGCTTCCTTTCTTGTTTTTGCTTCCTTCAGTTCTGCCAGATAGGAGGGCTCAAAAGGACGATAGGGATCCAGGTAGCTGGCTGCCTTCTTCAGACTCTTCTCAAATTCGCGGTTGTCATAGGTCCGGATCAATCCCCGCTCATCCATTTCTGTCTGGGCCCTGGTGTTGATCACAATCACACCAGGCGCACCCTGGGGCCCGTATCTGATCATGGCTGCATTCCGTTCCATAACGGCGATCCGGTCAATTTCATGTGCGGATAAGTAAGTCGGTGGAAAGTTGGAAATATTGCCATCCACATCAAAAAGAGCGGTAGAAGGGGTGCCCGCATACTGTCTTAAATATACCTTTACTTCCGGGTCATCCATGCTTTCTCTGACAACCCGCATCTGCGGAACCCAGGCCTGCAAGGCATCGAAAAAATCCCTGCCGCCTTGAGCCAGATCATCGCCATCGACCATGCGGAATGCATTGGAAGAGATGTCCCTGTCCAGGATTCCCATAAATGTCTTGACCAGATTTTTATTCTCAGGATATTCCGCCAGAAGTTCCTTTTGCGTCTTGAGGCTTCTCTCCCTGTCTGCGCTTACTTCAACTTCTTCCAGCCGGATATCAGCTGCCTGCATACTGACATTAATCACGGAGGAACTTCGTTCCACATGGATTTCAACAGGCTGCATCCCAACAAAAGAAAATAAGAGGGTATCCCGCGGATCCGCATTTATGGCATAGGTTCCTTGCCCATCCGTTTGTGTACCACTACCACTTCCCTTATTGATTACATGAACCCCTGGAAGCGGCTTCCGTCCGGCATCCGTTACACGGCCTGTGACCTGGGCCATGCATTCACCAAAAGAAAACAGAAGCAGAATAATAAAAAACAATAAGCTGGAAGGTCTCATCACAACACTTCAACTGTTGCAAAAATCATACCGCTAAAAACTCAAATAGGCCCTGACACACAAATTTCAATCCGCAGTGATCACCCCAAGCTCTGCAATGCTGGCAAAAGCTCCGTCATTGATCTCACGCTCGGCCACAAATTTAATGTAGCGGGCAGGTGCGCCTTCAAAAGTGATGGTCTGCAGGACCGGACTGTTCCGGATATTGCTGAATTCCCCGGCCGACACAGGCTGGCCCCAGTTTTTGCCGTCCCGGCTCAGGTAGAGTCTGTAAGAGGAAATGGTTCCATCGATGTAACGTGCCTGGGTGGGCAGGTAGGTGAAACCAGTTAGCTCAACTTCCTCGCCCAGGTCCACCACCATGGCCTGGGGCAAACCCTGTTCTGCCTTGCTTCTCCATATGGTTCGCGGATTGGCATCAATGGCTGCCCCTACCCTGTGATAGGATTTTGGATCAGGGATGAGCACTTTCCATAGTTCCTTACAAATATCATAATCCTGCCGGCTCACTGCACTGGATTCTCCTGAGGCCGGATCATGCACCAGGGCCCTGATCTCACCCTTTCCTTTGTGCTCGAAGGATTCCGTGTAAGCGAGAGAGTTTTCATCAGGATCGCTGCCATCCAGGGTGTAATAGATATCCAATCCACTGTCGAAGGATTCCATGGATACATACCCCTGCTTGTCCCGTTCTATGGCCGGAGGTTCCAGCAGCTTGGGAGCATGGTAAATCTCCACATTTGAAATGGTGGGACAGGCTTTGGCATCCAGGATATTCAGGCGGAGTTTGCTGCTGCTTACATCATCAAACCTCAGAATGCGCTTGGCTCCGATGGTGCTTTGCCTGTCAATCTCCTCCCAGGCCCCGTTTACCCAGGCTTCCAGGGAAAATTCCTTCACACGCTGTCCCAGGGGAATGTACTCCTGTACCAGGAAACGATTGAAGGTCAATTCCTTTCTAAAATCAAAGGTCAGGGATGCTTTGACTACTCCATCATCAGTGGCCCAGTATGTTTCCGGATCATCATCAGCTACTTTCATGGCATCAAATTTCCTGGAATCACCTCTTACCTGGCTTGCTTCAATGCTTGCTTCCCAGGCCAGGTCCCGTTCCATATCACGCCGGATGACCTCCACCATCTTCATCAGTTGCTCCACATCCCTTTCGTGGATCAGTCCCCTTCTGTCCACCGGGAAGTTCAAGAGAAAGGAAGCATTCCTCCCAATGGAGTGGTAATAGATGTCCACCAGGTGTTTCACCGATTTCACCTTATGGTCCTCCGACTCATGGTAGTACCAACCCGGACGGATGGACACATCCACCTCAGCGGGCACCCAGTGGGTTCCATCCTCATGTCCGGAGGTCAAATCCTTGTAATTGGGAGATCCCGGCCAGAATTCATCCCTTCGGAGTATGCTCCAGTTGGTCTCTCCGGCCCAGCCTGCTTCGTTGCCCACCCAGCGAACACCCGGGCCCGCATCGCTGAACATCACCGCATCGGGCTGCAGATCTCGCACAATCTGTCGTGTATTGGGCCAGTCATAGTAGGTCTTGCGATCGACCCGCCTTTCCTCATTGGCCCCGCCATACCATCCGGTACCACCATTGGCCCCGTCAAACCATACTTCAAAGACTTCGCCGTAGTTGCTCATCAGTTCGGTAAGCTGGTTCCGGAAATAGGTGAGATAGGCATCGGTCCCGTATTCCGCATGATTACGGTCCCAGGGTGAGAGGTAGAGTCCGAGCTTCAGTCCGTAATGCTCACAGGCATCGGCCAGCTCCCTTACCACATCCCCCTTCCCGTTCTTCCATGGGGAATTCTTCACCGAATGCTCCGTGTATTCCGAAGGCCAGAGACAAAATCCATCGTGGTGCTTGGCGGTCAGGATAATCCCTTTCATCCCGGCTTCGCTGCACACCCTTGCCCACTGCATGCAGTCCAGCTCGGTGGGATTGAAAAGTTCCGGCGATTCCCCTCCGGTGCCCCATTCCATATCCGTAAAGGTGTTCATATTGAAGTGGACGAAAGCATAAAATTCAAGCTCATGCCACTGGAGTTGCCTGGCCTCCGGCAGGGGAGCCAGGGGCTCCGGAGCTGGAGTATTGTCACAGGATGCCACTAGGAAGAGTGCCAGTACAGGAAGAATTATTCTTTTCATGGGGTCTTGGATATGAATGAATATTATGTTAGTTGGAGTAAGTTTGACTGAGTTAGATCGAGCTAATTGGATCGCGTTTGTTAACGAACTTCCAGATCATCTTTGGAAGGAAGAGCAGGGAAAGGTGCATGGGGTTCGTCCTGGTACCAGAAGGCCACAGAAGCTATATCGCTTCCCTGTTTCAGGTAACGCCCTCCGCTGCGCCAACCCAGGTCCTGTATGGTCACCCGCATATCCTTTTCGAAGCGGATGGGGTCCGTGATATGCCAGCGGTACAGCCCAAAGCGGGTATTGGCCTGGTAACTGCCATCGGGCCGGATGACCTGGTGCAGACCCGAATACGGAGTTGTAAACTCTTTATACTGGCCTCCCACATCGAAATTATAGGATCCGCAGAAATAATCCTCGGCTCCGGTCCCACAGATGGTCGGGAATTCCTTGTCCCCGTCCATAAAGAACTTGATCTCGCCTTCGCCCCACCAGCCATTGTTATTTACCTGCCAGGCCATGTAGGTCCCCACATACTGGCCCCTGCCCTTTATGTCATCCACAATGGTATAGGCTGCTTTATCCGCGTCCGGAGCAGGGCGCCGGAACTGGGCATGAAAATAGGCTGCATCCCCGGGCACATCGGTCAGCACATAATCCACCTGGTAATACAACCTGGTGGCCTTCACATCAATATTCTCCATGGTGATTCGGCATTTTTTCCGGAAAGGCATCTGCCAGTAGCAATTGAAGGCCCTGCCGGGATTGACGCATACGGCCAGGGAGTTCAAATGGGCATATTCGCCCCAGCCCATGCCGAAGAAATCTCCCACAGGCACTTCCACGGAAGGTTCCTCCTCATCGTCCCAGTAGAAACGCAGGATGTAAAAGCGCCAGTCTCCCGTTGGGGTAAGCCAGATATGCTGAATGCATCCCGGTCCTTCGATTTCTGCCATGGTAAATACCTCCCCCGGCTGGATGATCACATAGGGACTAACCTTGTAACCCTTGCCCAGTTCACGGGCCTCATGCGAAGCGGCACCTTCGCCCAGTTCGGCCATGCCCCCCTTGCCCTTCTCACCGGTAAAATTTTCCGGGGAGATGCTCCGGGTCTTTGCATCGGACATGCGATAAAGATTGGAAAGATTGTTGTTCAGACCGTCAAATTCCTGAGCCTGAAGTCCCTGCTGCATCAGAACAAATACAGTAGCTAAAACCAGGTGGTGTTTTTTCATGATGGGTTGTTTTAGGTGTGCTTACTCTTTCAAATGTAGTATTTTGTTTTTTCAAAAACGCAGGTCCACGTGTTCATTTTCTGTCAGTCTCAGCACCTTATCAAAGACCTTCTCCTCCCCTGTCCCGATCCGGAAAGCTTCCAGGTGAATCTCGCCAAGCAACACGGAAAAATGCACTCTTGTCTCTCCGTCCTTTTCCCGGACCTCACATAGCCCCCAGGCCGATCCATTGGACCAGAAATAGCGTCCCGGCCGGTCGGTAAAGCAAATCTGCCGGTCCACTCCCGAATAGTGAAAGCCGCTCAAGGCCAGCACCGAGGTCCAGGAGGCCATGGCCCTGGCATAATGATGTCCGCACTCCGCCTCATCAAAGGGATTTCGCTTGCTTCCATTGTAGCGGGCCCTGATGTTCCGCATCACTTCGAGACCTTCTTCCTCCATGCCTTCATACATCATTCCAACGGCAGCAGCGTACTCAAACCCGGTCATGACTTCCGACCAGTACGGGAAGGGGATGCGTGGCCTTCCTCCATGTGGCCAGCTGGCCATCAACAGGGCTTTCTCATCCCCCATGGCATAGGAGCGCATGTTGTTGAAATGATCCCACATATCCTCCTGTTTGTTGTAAGTCAGGATGCTCCTGTAAGAGGAACGAATATGAGCCGTATCGGCCAGGTAGCCCAGGTCAAGCACGTGCGCCATGTATTGCCCCACCAGCTGATCCACCAGGCATCCGTTCATTAGCTGGTAATCGGGTTCTTCCAGATTTTTGCTACCCATATTGGCCATAAGTCCCCATGCAATATCTTCTTTCGATTTTACCGGGACCAGTTTCTGAAAATAGTATTCCCCGTTAAAGATCAGACTGTCGGTCAGTCTTTCTCCCTCTATATAAAGATCCCTGCAAGTCATGGCAAAAGGAATGTCATCCATGGCCAGGGCCATTTGTTCAGCTGCCCGCAGGGCCCCCATATACCAGAACTGCATCTGGGGATTGGGTCCAAAGTATTCGATGTCCATGGTATTGTGTTGCACCCCTTCCATCATGCCATCGCGATCGGCATCCCATCCTCCCTCGACCCAGGCAAAGGAAAGTGCCAGCTTCACTTTTTCCCAGTACTGCTCCAGGAAATCCCGGTCGCCGGATAATTGCCACTCCCTGTAAAACTTCATAATGGTCCCCATCTGTCCGTCTGCCGCCGCAACGGGTGCGTTCTGCGCATGTTCCAGGGGCAGGTTGACCCTGAAACTCATCAGGCCTGTTTCGTGGGTGGCATGACCAAATTCCACCTCCCGCATGCTCATGGCCAGCTCATTGAATAGAAAGGCCGTGGCATTCTCGTAATTCCACACATGGGTGCATGAACCATAGCAGGACCCATAGCGATCCATCACCCCTTCCCAGCCATACATACGTCCGTCATCCGTACGAAACACGGTCTGCGAGCGCAGGGTACTCAGGTTGAACAGGGCTGCTTCCTTCACCACATCCGGGTAGGAGCTTTGCATCATGGCCCCTACAAAATCCAGGGTTTTTTCCGTATAGCCGGACAGTTTGGGAATTTCTTCACCCAGGACGGCCCAGGCATCCTTGTAACGGGTGGCATAGTAGTTTCCCACACGGGTTTCCTCCGCAGCGCTCCAGCTACCCCAGGTCTGCCTGTTTGGGAAATGCCAGCTCAGGTAAAAAGTGAACACACGCTTCTCACCTGCTTTCAGGGTCTTTCGAACCGCCAGAGAAGCCATGGGATCAGGATCGGCCAGCTCCGTCTTCTCGGTCAGACTGCCATCGGCACTGAAATCATCCCAGAAATCCAGCAGACCGTGGGACCAGCTGTTGGGAATGGAACTGGTTCTCCAGCTGACCTCAGCCTGATCCTCTTTGGGAGTGGTCAGGGCCATGGTCCCCCAGGCCGGGTGATGTTCATCCACTCCCTCCGAATACATGTAGATCCCCTGCACCGTGCCATCCTCCCGGTAACTATTCCGGTTATCCAGGGCTCCCACGGGAACCTGGTCGCCTTTCCAATCCTCCTGCAGCTCCCTTCCATCCTTCCCTATGAAATTCCGTATGCTCCCCGCGATACTTACCGTCAGATCCCCATCGCTCAGGTTCTCTACTTCGTATTCCAGTATGGCCAGCGGGATCCCGGAGGCATCCGCATCTCCCGGGATCAAAGGATTGTACCCCAGCAAACGCACCTTCACTGGCATCTGCTCGTCCTCCAGATGAACCAGTCCAAAGGGATAGGTGGATGAAAATGCCGCCTGCCTGAACCGGGGCAATCCATGATGGTTTACACTCCGGCCCTCCTTGTCCTGGTACTCAGAGTCATAAAGCGGACCCAGCAGGGCTTTGGTTCTGGAGTTGCCTGTATCGTCCCGCGTATAAATGGCAAAGAAAGGGGCATCGTTCCCCTTTACAACGGTATTGTAGCCTTTCCCGGGAACGTTCATGATCTCCCAGTCCCTGAGTTCGCCCCTGCCACCCAGCGAAACGGTTCCCGTACCGATCCCTCCAAGGGGCAGGGCAATATTCAGGAGATGATCCGAATCATAACTCTTTAAGATGGGTACAAGATCCCCCGTAAAAGCACGCTGTGCCTGGATGCCGGCTGGAAGGAGCAGAAATAAAAGTAGCAGCAGTGAAGCGATTACATGACTTACTTGCTTGAAATAATTCATAGCGGTAGCATTTAAGGAAATATTATATATGCAGATCTATTCTCTGGTTTCGATCTTTAAAACAGTGGACATCGGATCCATTCCGGCAGAAGGCATACGAATTCTCAGTCCCGTATCATCCAACTCCCATTCCAGACTTTCCCCTCCTCCTGCCATGGAAACTTCACGCACCTGGATGTCAAGCCCGGATCGCTGAGCAGAAAAGGCCTCCAGTAAAATCTCGCTTCCCTCCTCCGGCGCACCCAGGAAAAGTGCAAATACGGTAGTTCCTGCTGTGGTATAGCGTACATCCCGGGCCGTATAGCTGAGCTCATTAAAGGTGCCGTGATTTTCTCTCTCCGGCTCCTGTGTGGGTCCCTCTCCAAAGACATACCAGGGCCTGGTCCCGTAAATGGCCTCCCCATAGCGATCCAGCCATCCACCCATTTCCAGGAGGACCTCCTGCTGATCGGCAGGAATGCTGCCATCCGCTTTCGGGGAGATATTAAGAAGCAAGACCCCGTTCTTGCTGACAATGTCTATCAGGATATGCAGGTGATCGATGGCGTCCTTAATCTGCAGGTTCTCCGTGTAGCACCAGCTCCCGTTGCTAATGGTTTCGTCGGTCATCCAGACCTTTTCGGCCAGGTGGTTTTTCCTGAATTTCTCCAGGTCATCCACACTGCATTCCAGGGGAAGATCATGCTGCTTCCTGCTTATTACCACCTCCTTGCCTTCATCCAGGGTATGATTCAGGTAGTAGGCACAGAATCGCAAAAGCATGGAATCAGGAATGTAATTTAGCCAGGAATCAAAATAAATCAGGTCGGGACTGTAGAGGTCCACCACCTCTTTCAGTTTGGCAAACCAGACTTCCTCCAGCCAGATGGGCTCCGGAATATTTCCATAGAGGTAATTCAGTTCCGGATCGTCCATGGAAGGAGGCATGTCCGGGAAGAGTGGATAGTGGCTCTTGCGAAACTGGTAATGAATGTTCTTTTCCCGGGTGATGACCTCCTCCTCCTTGCCCTTGTAACGCTGGAGATGCCGGGCATGGTGAAAGGTTGTAAGAAATTTGAGTCCCCGGGCCCTGATGGCCTTTTCCAGTTCCCCGGTAATATCCCTTTCCGGCCCCTTATCCATACTGTTCCAGGGAGTGGCCTCGCTGTCCCACATGGCAAAGCCATCATGGTGCTCCGCCACGGGTCCGGCAAAACGGGCTCCCGCTTTCAAAAAAAGCTCGGCCCAGGCATCGGGATCAAAATGCTCAGCCCTGAACATGGGTACAAAATCATGGTAGCCAAAATCCGAAGGGTGCCCGTAATTTTCCAAATGGTGCTCGTAGGTCCCCAGACCTTCAAAATGCATCATCCGGGGGTACCACTCATTGCCATAGGCGGGAACCGAATAGACTCCCCAGTGAAAGTAGATTCCGAACTTGGCATCTTTGAACCACTCCGGTTCTTCATTTGCCAGGGCCAGAGACTCCCAGTTCTCTTCAAAGGGTTCCACCTTCTCTCCTGAGCTGTTTCCCCGGTCATTCACGCACGAAATGAGAATCAGGGACAGACCGATTACCGGGTACAACAGGCCGAGCCTGCGTCCAATTTTCATCATGGTTCTAAGATATAAATCTATTCACTGCAAATTGATTTTGCATCAGAATTTTGTTTTGCTACTTTCGTTAGCAGCTCTTCGCTGAATTATACCTGGAAAATACACCTTAAATAAAGATAATGAACAAGGGTTTTGCAATCTCGGAATACCACGACACAAAGGAAATATATACAAAGATCAATGCGCTGGTAGAACAACCCATCCGGCCCATCCGGCGGGATGAAATGGAAAAATACCTGAAAGCCTTTGAGGAAAAATACGGGAGTTCCAAACCTGTGATTGAGCAGGCAAAGAATTATATTCCCGGCGGGGTTCAGCACAACCTGGCCTTTAACTACCCCTTCCCCATTGTTTTTGACCGGGCCGAGGGAGCCTACCTGTATGACAAAGACGGCAACCGGCACATTGACTTTCTGCAGGCGGGCGGACCCACCGTTCTTGGAAGCAACATCCCGGTGGTAAAAGAAAAGATGCTGGAACTGATCTCCAAAACGGGACCTTCAACAGGACTTTTCCATGAATACGAGCTGAAGATCGCGCAGTTTATTTGCGAGCACATTCCCGGCGTGGACATGTTCCGGATGCTGGGCAGTGGAACCGAGGCCTGCATGGCAGCCATCCGGGTGGCAAGACTGGCCACCGGAAAGAAGAATATCATAAAGATGGGCGGGGGATACCACGGCTGGAGCGACAGCCTGGTTTATGCCTTACGTGTGCCGGGCACCGGCGGATTTGATGCGCACGGGATCCCCAAAGCCAGCAGGAAGTATACCCAGGAGGCCTTTCCCAATGATATCAAGTCGCTGGAGCGAAGGCTGCGCAGGAACCGTTTGAAGGGACAGGGTACTGCAGCGGTCATCGTGGAGCCCATGGGAACCGAGAGCGGAACACGGCCCGTGGATTTTGAGCATAATAAACAGATCAGGGAGCTCTGTGATAAGTACGGGGCCCTGTTGATCTTTGACGAGGTAGTAACCGCCTTCCGTATCGGAATCAGCGGTGCCCAGGGATATTTCGGAGTGAAGCCCGATCTCACTGTCTTTGGGAAAGTGGTTGCCGGGGGCTATCCCGCTGCCGGAGGCCTGGGTGGATCACAGGACTTGATGGAATACCTGGCAGCAGGCCTGCAAACTGGAAAAAAACGGGCCATGGTGGGCGGAACCATGGCTGCAAATCCATTGAGCTCGGCTGCCGGTTACTACACCCTGGTTGAAATTGAAAAGCAGAATGCCTGCGAAAAGGCAGGCCAGGCAGGTGACCGGCTGACCAATGGGCTCAAGAAGCTCATAGACTCCTACGGGCTGCCCTATGTGGCCTACAACCAGGGATCCATCTGTCACCTCGAGACCACGGGCACCATGTTCCTTCCCATCAACATGAAAAAAATCTGGACCATTCCAAAAACCCTGAAGGAGATCAAAATCCGCAAACACATGATGGAAGAGATGGGAGCAGCCTATATGATGGAAGGAATTGTGACCCTGGCCGGCAGCAGGATGTATACCAGCATGGCCGATACCGACGAAATCATTGACGAAGCACTCGCCGGATTTGAACGGGTCTTTCAGAAGATGTAAGATGCCGGCAGAAAGCTCATATGTATTTGCCCACGATGTGGGAACCTCCAGCGTGAAAAGCGCCCTGGTCAGTCACACCGGGGAAATAATAGCCCATTCCACTTCCCCCTATGGTTTCAGCTATCCCCATCCGGGATGGGTGGAGCAGGATCCCGAAGATTACTGGAAGGCCGTGGTACGCAACACCAGAAAGATCCTTGAGGAAAGCCGTCCCGATCCTGCGCAAGTCATGGGCATGGTATTCTCCACACAGGCCATGGGCATTATTCCGCTTGACAGGGAAGACCGGCCGCTGATGCATAACATCACCTGGGTGGACGGCCGCGCAGAAGAGCAGGCCCTCTGGATGATGAGGCTGCTGGGGGGCAGAAAAACCTTTGAGAAACTGATCGGCGTAGAGATCACCGGGAAAGATGTGATCCCTAAACTGCGCTGGCTCAAGCAAAATGAACCTGAACTCTACCAACGAACTGACTGTATTCTGGATGTAAATGGCTATCTGAAATTTCGTGCCACCGGACATAAGGTATTCGAATGGACCGGGGCCTGCTCCTATGGGTTCAATCTGAAGAAGAAGGACTGGGAACGCATGCTGTTCCGGATCTCGGGTTTCGATATCCGGAAACTACCTCCGCTGGTCCGGTCGACCGATGTGGTCGGGACCCTGACTCCCGAGGCTGCCAGTGAGCTGGGATTGCCCCGGACTGTAAAGGTTTTTGGTGGATGTGACGACACCCAGAGTGCAGCAGTTGGCTCGGGTTCAACCGGGGAAGGAGACGCCCACATCTACCTGGGAACCTCCGCCTGGGCGGGCATCACCACGGCAAAAAACCTGAAACACAAAAATGGTGCTGTGGTACTTCAGAGTGCCGATGCCGGAAAGAACCTGCTGGTGGGAATAACCGAATCGGCCGGGGCCAACCTGGACTGGATGATCGAGAAGTTTTACAAGCTGGAGAAGAACGATCCGGCCATCAGCAATATCTATGCATTTATTGACAAGGAAACAGAAGGTGTTCCTGCTGGTTCCGACCACCTGATCTTCACCCCCTGGCTGCTGGGTGAAAGGTGTCCGGTAAGTACCACCACCACACGAGGAACGGTTTTCAACCTGGGACAGGAACACACCAGGGGCCATTTCGTAAAGGCCCTGCTGGAAGGAGTGGCTTATAACCTGCGGTGGATCTTTGAGAATTACCAGCGCGACTTCGGTTTTAATCCCTCAAAAATAAGAGCCATAGGTGGCGGATCGGTGAATGAGAGCTGGATGCAGGGCATTGCCAATATTACCGGAAAGCAGGTGGAAACCATTGACCGGCCCACCATGGCCGGGGCCCTGGGGGCAGCCAGCTGTGCTTTTGTGGGCAGCGGTCTGCTGGACTCCTTCCATCAGATTAATCAGTTTATAGAAGTTACCAAAACTTACAGTCCGGATCCTTCGGTGAAGGAACTGTACAGGGACCTGTTTCACTCCTACAAGGATGTATACCGGGGATTGAAAAAAGCTTATATTACGGCCAACCTGGAACGTTTCAAACAGGGTAACAAGCCGGCCTGAGCACGGGCAGAAAAGAAAGAAACACATGGAAAACAAAGAACTGTTGGTTCAGATCAGACAAGAAATTATTGAAGGAGGATTGAGACTTGTGAAAGAGGGACTGGTGGCCCGGACCTGGGGAAACATCAGCATCCGGGTGGATGATACCTACATGCTGATCACTCCCAGCGGACGGACCTACGAAGACCTGGGCCTGGAGGATATTGTCCTGGTGAACTACCATACTTCCAAGCATGAAGGGAAGGTTAAGCCCTCCTCGGAGAAGGAACTGCACTGTGAAATTTACAGGACCCGGAAGAAAATAAATGCGGTGATTCATACCCATCAGATGAATGCCTCCACCGTGGCCGCTGCACACCGGGAGGTCCCCCCCATCCTGGATGATATGGCCCAGATCATCGGACCCACCGTGCGGGTGGCCGACTATGCCCTTCCTTCCACCAGGAAAATTACAATGAAGACAGTTAAAGCCCTGAAGGGAAGAAATGCAGCCCTGATGGCCAATCATGGTGCGGTCTGCGTGGGGCGTGACCTGGAAGAGGCTTTTGTGGTGTGCCAGGTCCTGGAGAAAGCATGCAAGGCCTTTATCGAAGCTGAATTTCTGGGTGGGGCCAAAGGAATCAATAAGTTTGAGGCCCACCTGATGCACCAGATTTACATCCGGAAGTACTCCGGAGAAGCTGATAAAAACAAATAGGATGAGCAAGGATACCTCCTACCCGAAATACCGCTATGTGATCCTGGCGGCCTTTATGATGATTACCGTGGCCATTGAGATCCAGTGGCTTACCCATGCTGCCGTGGCCCGACCTGCAGAATTGTTTTACGGGGGACAATTCAACCCGGATTCCTTCCTGAATATCGATTTCCTGGCCATGATCTACATGGTCGCCTTCCTGGTCATGAGCTTCCCGGCTTCTTATGTGATCGACACCTATGGAATACGGACCGGACTGTCCATAGGGGCCATCCTGCTTGCCCTGTTCAGCCTGATGAAAGCAGCCTTTGCTGACAGTTTTACCGGGGTGGTCATTGCGCAGACCGGACTGGCCATTGCACAGCCCTTTATCCTCAACGGGGTCACTGCAGTGACCGCGCGCTGGTTCCCTCTCTATGAAAGAGGGATGGCAGCCGGACTGCTGGCCCTGGCACAGTATATCGGGATTATCATTGCCATGCTTGTAACCCCCATGCTGGTGGGATCCGATCCTTCTCAGGCAGATTACGGAAGCGGTTTCGAAAAGATGCTCTGGATTTACGGAGTCATCAGCGTGGTGGCTGCCATCAGCAGTCTCTTGCTTATCAGGAACAGGGAAGCCAGCGGGGAGGATGAAGAGGGCGAACGCTACACATTCAGCAAGGGGATCAGGCACATCCTCTTAAACAGGGACATGCGTATTACCATGTTCCTCTTCCTGATCGGACTTGGAATTTTCAATGCCATCAGCTCCATGACCGACTCCATTGCCGAAAGAGTGGGCGTTGAAGATTCGGATGGTCTGATCGGAGGAGTGATGCTGATAGGGGGAATCATTGGCGCGGTGGTCATTCCTACCCTCTCTGATAAATACAAAAGAAGAAAGCCCTTCCTGGTTCTGTGTATCGCCGGTATGCTTCCGGCCGTGGCTGCCCTTGCCTTTGCCGCTCAGCTGGCAGATGATCCCGAGACCATTTACAGAATTTCGCTGGCTGCCTCCTTTACGCTCGGCTTCTTTGTGATGAGTGCCGGACCGCTTGGATTCCAGTATGCTGCTGAAATAAGCTACCCGGCTCCCGAATCCACTTCCCAGGGAATCCTCCTGTGGGTGGGTCAGCTTACCGGGATGATCTTCGTGGCCGGAATGAGCATCAAAGAGAACCAGTACCTGGGTATTTTCATGAATATTTTCGTAATCCTGGCCCTTCTGGCCCTGATCGGAACGTTCGTCCTGCGAGAAAGCCATTTCATGGAATCCAAAAAATAGGATTTTACCTGTATATAACTTTAGTGTAAAAATATTTGGCGTTCACGTAAGTATTATTACATTTGGTCACTAGATCTGAATGTTTTATGGTAAAAAAGTGCGCCCGGCATAACATTGGATTAGGAAGGATAGCCACTGAAGATCGTACCTTCCTGCTGCAGGTACTCCTTACAATGGCTGTTATCCCTGCAGGTATTTTTCTGCAACTAAATGTGATACAGTGGGGAATGGTGGCCACCTTATCTATCGTATTTCTCTGGACCGGATTTTACAGGAATGCTGCCCATTTGGTCGCCAGCTATGACGATACCCTTTCATGGGGTCAGGCTGTACGGATTAGAGCCATGAGCAATATCACATTAATCTTTACTGCCGGTTTTACCTTCTTTTCTTTTCTGATGATCTTTATGCCTAAGATTAACCAGCTCATATAAGCAAACAAACATCGAAATTATATAAAGGACTGTATCAATAGGTACAGTCTTTTTTTGTTAAGCCTCTCCTTAGAGATTGGGGAACTAGTGCATCAGAGGTTTGATGGTAAAGGTGAATTCAAACTCGCCCGGTGCCACACGGTAGGGATTCAGAACCGAATTGGCAGTCCCTCCCACTCCGCTGACCCGATGATCCAGGTTCAGGGTCACCGCATCTTCCTCCTTCAGCTGGAAGGGATAGTGTGCCCGGTCCAGATTAGCCGTTGAATATTTCTGGGCACTGAAGTTAAATAGTTCATTGGAACGTACATCCAGACCTCTGCCTTCCTTGTCGCTTAGTCTGACCCAACGCACATCACAGCGGTTTCCATAATCCTGCGGAATAATATAGGGCACATAGTCCTCCTCCACGGTGGTCCGGTAAATCCCGGTTTTTGCCCCGGTCTTCCGGTCGGGGTAGTTCTCGAAGGGACCCCTGCCAAACCATTCCATATGCTGATATTCCCCGGGCAGTGCCATCTGCAATCCCACCTTCGGGATCCACTTGGTCATGTTCCCCCGTGCTGAAACCCGGCAATCCATCCGGATTTCCCCCTCCGCTGATATGGTGTAATCATAAAACACCTTGAAGCCGGTTGTATAATTCATTGCAATCAAACTGGCTTCCACATGAATCCGGATCTTTCCCTTTTCCGCATCCCCACTGAACCGGTCCACGACCTGCTCCAGCTGGTCAAGTCCGATACTGCGCCAGCCATTTGCTGTCTCCTTTCCCATCCCTTCGGTCACATGCCCCAGCTCGGTATGCCAGAAATTCCAGGAATCCAGATCGTTGGCAAGCGGGGCCCGCCATACATTGACCCGCAGGCCCTTGCTGAGCATTTCTTTTCCCTGAATGATCATTGATGAAAGATCACCGCTCTGTCTGTCAAAAACATAAGAGAAATCTTTGCCCTTCACCTCCAGGGAATTATAACTTTCGATCATTTCCAAAGGCACATCCGGCTTTGCCATGGCCTGGGGCACCTCCACAGATATCCCTTCCTGAGTAGCTAACTCAAATTGCTCCCAGGCCACTTCATGTCCGGCTTCAGCCCAGGGATAAGCGCTTGTGGTGGAGGCACTGATCAGCAGGTGAGCAACAGATCCCGGGGTCAGTTCCGACTGATCAAAAGGAATCTGCTTCTGCTTCTTTCCTCCGGCTTCCAGCTCAAGCTCAAATGTTCCTTCCTGAACGGCTATCCCATCGGAACTAAGCTCCCATCTGAAACTGAGCTCCTCCAGATTCCTGAAATGGTAGCGGTTGGTGATTTCGATCATGCCCTCCTCCGGATTCTTTAAAGCTATGGCAATCGGCTGTGGTGACTTCTTCATCTGCCACATTTCGGGCTGAATCGTCCGGTCGGGCCAGATGACCCCGTAGGTACGTCCGGGGATCCCGATGGAATAATAGCTACCTTCCTCGCTTGATGTCTCGAAATCGAGCCAGAGCAGGGATCGGGACTTAAGAGCCTCATCTTCATTTTTCAAATCCTCTAAAGGCACCACCCGGTCAAAGATTCGCACCTGATCCAGGGTTGCATGGCACATGTATCCCATATGACTGTCCCTTAGCTCGGCACTTTTCCCCAGGATCACCTGATAGGGCGCATTCCGGATCGATCCTGAGCAGGGTGCTTCTCCCAGCAAATCGCCATCCACATAGAGCTCCATCTTCTTCCCATCGTAAGAGGCAAGCACATGGTGCCACTGCCTGACCCAGTTTTCCGGCAAAGCAACCTGCAGGCTTTCCCTGCTCCCGGTATTCAGATAAAACTCTAGATGATCCGCATCGGACTGGATGACTCCGAACTGGAAATCCCCCTTGGTCAGAAAGGCTGCATTCCCGTTATATGCCTCGGGCTTCACATGGAAACTCAGGGTCAGCTCCTCACCGTTTACATCCAGGGCAGGGTCCCTGGCCAGCTCCAGCCAGTCGTCGTTCCCGCTCAGATAGAGGGCCTGTCCGCTCACTCCCTCAACCAGGTGCGCCCGGTTCATTAAAACACTTTGTATGCTGTTGGGTGAATCATCGGGCGTGCTGATCACCGGCATGGTGATCCCAGGACTGATCCAGTCCCAGATGGCCCCGCCGCTAAGCCTGGGATATCTGTAGATCAGGTCCCAGTACTCATCCATGCCTCCCAGGCTGTTCCCGGTGGCCGCGATGTATTCATCCATGTATGAGGGACGTGGATCGTCCGATTTTCCAAAACGCTGTTCCAGCCTGAATGGTTGCAAATACCTTGGACCCACCACATCCTCACAGCGGACCGGATTGGTCCTGGGGTCCTCGTCCCTGTTCCCGCCGTAGAGCCAGGGCCGGCCCGGATCAAGCTCCTTCCCCCCTGCTATCAGGGCACAGATATTGGCCCCGGAACCGCTTTCGTTCCCCGCGCTCCAGATGACCACAGAAGCGTGGTTCCGGTCGCGGTAGACCATTTTCCGCATGCGATCCAGGTACTGATCCTTCCATAGCGGATCATCCGAAATATAGATATAGGCATGTGCCTCATCCCCTGTTTCATCGACAACGTAAATACCCAGTTCATCGGCCAGGTCCAGGTACTCCACATTGGGCGGATAGTGACTGGTCCGAACACAATTGATGTTAAACTGCTTCATAATGTGAAGATCCTTTCGCATGGTCTGCACATCCATGGCATGTCCCCTTTCGGGATGCATCATATGGCTGTTTACCCCATTGAACTTGACAGGCACTCCATTGATGCAAATGGCCTGGTCAATCACCTCCACCTCACGGAAACCCACCCGGGTGCTGATCACTTCCAGCACCTGTTCGCCATCCACCCCTTCCCGGCCCTCCACCAGTTCCATTACAAGGGTATAGAGATGGGGGTATTCGGCCGACCACTTGAGCGGATTGCTGATTTCCATGCTGTGCTGCAGCTTTTCCTCTGCTTTTCCTTCCAGGGCTCCCACAGCAAAACTTCTGCTGCCTTCGGGTACAGCCACGCCGTCCTTGTCGAAAAGCGTGGCTCTGAGCTCCAAGGGTCCTGCTTTCTTCCTGCCGTAATTCTTTACCCAGAAAGCCAGATCCAAACTTGCATCTTCATAGGATTCATCCAGGTCCGTAGCCAGATAAAAATCCCGGATATGTTTGGCAGGAGTGGACATCAGGTACACATCCCTGTAAATCCCCGACAGTCGCCAGGTATCCTGGTCCTCCATATAAGAACCATCGCTGTAGCGCAACACCCGTACTGCTATGCTGTTCTCACCGCGCTTCAGGTAAGGAGTAATGTCATATTCCGCAGGCTCCATTCCTCCCTGGTTGTAGCCCACTTCTTTGCCGTTTATCCAGACATAAGAGGCCGAATGTACCCCTTCGAAATGAAGAAACACCTGTCGCCCGTCCCAATCTCCGGGAAGTTCAAAATTCCGGAAGTAGGATCCAACCGGATTGAACTGGTCCGGCACCTCGGGCGGATCCATGGGATGCGGCAGTCCGATGTTCCGGAACAGGGGGTACCCGAAGCCCTCCATTTGCCAGTTGGCAGGAACCGGGATGGTCTCCCAATCGTCCCGGTCGTAACCGGACTTATAAAACTCCCCCGGGGCAAGGCCGGGGTTTTCGGCCCAGTGAAACTGCCAGGGCCCGTTGAGAGTCATATGGAAGGGAGATGCCTTCCGGTCCCCCGCCAGAGCCAGGTCCACATCCGGATAGGGCATCAAGGTGGCATGTGGCTCTTCCTGTCCACGTTCAAATACTTTTGGGTTTTCGTAATCGGGGTGAAGTTGTGCATGTACCAGGGCACATGTAAATAGAAAGGCCAGGCCCATTCCCTTAACTCTTTTCATCTGTCAGATTCTATGTGGTTGAACTTATTTCGCTTCCAGTATGGCTCCTGCCACTTCCACCGCCAGCGAGTACCTTCCGAAGGGTGCACTCACCTGAATGCCGCTGACAAAGCCGGATACCCGGTCAATCATCCCCTGGGCGATCTCGATACCCGCCTTCAGCTGGTCGTCCCTGTTGTCAAATCTGGCAATACGACTGATCACCTCATCGGGTACATAAACTCCCGGCACCTCGTTCTTCATAAATTCGGCATTGCGAAGGCTCACCAGGGGCCAGATGCCTGCAATGAGCATTAGCTTCCCCAGATCGGCCTGCTCAAGGAACTTTTCCAGGGAGTCCACATCAAATACCGGCTGGGTAATTATATATTCTGCTCCCGCTTCCTTCTTCAGCTCCAGGCGGTGCAATTCGTTTTCGGGATTCACGCTGTTGGGGTCCACCCCCACTCCGGTGAAAAAGGAGGTGGGATCTCCGATGCGTTTCTCTCCCACATCTATTCCATGGTTCAAATTGGAGATCAGGTGAACCAGTCCAATGGCATCAATATCAAATACGGCCGTCGCCTGGGGATAATCTCCAATCATCGGAGGATCGCCGGTAATGGCCAGGATGTTCCGAATGCCCATGGCCGTTGCTCCCAGCAGGTCGGATTGCATGCCCAGTAAATTACGGTCCCGGCAGGTATAGTGCAGCACGGTTTCGATACCCACCTGATTCTGAAGCAACACAGCCAGTGCCATTCCGGTCATTCGTGCCGTGGCCCTGGGTCCGTCCGGTATATTGATGGCATCCACCCGGTGCTCCTTTAAAAGCTTAGCTCCCTCCAGGGGCTTGCTGATATCGGTACTGCGGGGCGGCACCATCTCCACCAGAACAACCTGCTTTCCAGCTAACATTTTTTCCGAAAGCTTTGATTTTTCCTCTGCAGGAACCGGGTCCGGCAAGGGCTCCTCGCTCACCGGCTTAACCCCGATTTGAATGGAATGCTGAATGCGGGTCTGCTTCATGGCCAGTGCATTGGCCATCTTGGCGATATGTTCGGGGGTGGTGCCACAGCATCCGCCAAGCACCCGGACTCCCTTATCAATAAATCGTTTGGTATAAACCGAAAAGTATTCCGGAGTGCTCATGTAAATCATGCGGCCATCGGTATACTGGGGACGGCCCGCATTGGGCATCAGGCAGAGGGGCTTATCGGTCAGCCGTCCCATCTGCTCCACAAAATCGAGCATGGGTTTCGGGCCCACCGTACAGTTGAGTCCGATCACACTTGCCTCACTCTTTGTCAGCACAGCAGTTACATCCTCCAGATCCACACCATAACGCGTTTTCCCATCCTCGCCCACGGTCATCATGGCCACCACCGGCAAATCTGAGACACTCTTAATGGCCCGGATGGCCTGTTCCATCTCCCGGATGTCCTGGAAAGTCTCAAGAATAAACAGGTCCACCTCTGCCTGTTTCAGCATGGCAGCCTGCTCAGCATAGCCTTCAAACACATCTTCCAGGGTGGTATCGCCCCAGGGCTCAATTTCCAGTCCCGAAGGTCCCATGGAACCGGCCACATACACCTCATCGCCGGCAGCCTCCCTGGCCAGCTCTACCCCTTTCCTGTTGATCTCCCCCATCTGATCAAGCAGGTTATGAGACTTCAGCTTAAAGCGATTGGCACCGTAGGTATTGGTTTCAAGTACCTTTGCACCCGACCTCACATACTCCTCATGAATGGAGCCGATCAGCTCGGGTCTGGACAGATTCAGTTCATCATAGCACTTGTCAATGAAAACGCCCTTTTCGTATATCAGGGATCCCATGGCGCCATCCAGCAAGACCAGGTTATCCTTCAGAAACTCCTCAAATGAAATCATCCTCAAATGTACTTATTTTTGATTCGAATATATTCCAGGCGGCGCTTCACCTGCTGATCCTGACTCACTGTCGGATGCAGCTTTGCCTCGTCCGGCTCAAAGCCATAGGCCCGGGGCCCATCCATCAGCAGCACCAGGGAATTTAGAATCAACAGGGCCTCCACCCCATCCTCACATGCATAGAGGGCTTCCTGTATCACCGGAACCGGATTTCCAAGGCCGCTTAAGCCCAGGAATTCGGCTGCCCGGGTACGCAGCAGCAGATTGCTATGAGCACAGAGTTCCAGAGCATGCTCTTTGAATTCCACGGCCTCACGGCCAAAGCTGCTGCAAACAATCAATCCCCAGTATTTTTTCAGAGGATCATCGGAGTCCAGTGCCAGTTCAATTCCGGAACGAGCCTCCACAAAAGGAAGCAGTTCCAGATTGGCAATATCAATGAGTTCTGCAATATGTTTCTGATGCTCCCTTCCAAAGCGAACCGGGTCCTCAAAGGCCTCCCTATGCAGCACATTCTCAGGATAGAAACTCAGATCGGGCATCCCTTTGATCCAATCGTCCATCAGCATTCTCATCCCGGACAGCTGCTCCGCATAAGCCGGATCACCCGCCAGGTTTATGGTTTCATAGGGATCGGAGGCCAGGTTGTATAAGGCTTCCGCATCCCTGGGTTCAAAGAAAGAAGCCTGGACCGCATCCAGTTCCCCTGCCCTGTACATTTCCCTCCACTGCTCAAACGCCAGGCAGAGGTAGCGGTAATTATTCTGCAGTCCGTCCACATTAAAAGGCTGGAAACTTCGCATATATTTTATATCCCCTTTGCGGACCGTGCGCACCAGGTCGTATTTCTCATCGAAACGGTCGGCATAGCCATAAGTGATATCCTGAACTTCAAAGCTTTCAGTCTGCTTCCCCAGAAAAGGGATGCCATCCACACCACCGGGAATCTCTATTCCCGCCAGCTCCAGAAGCGTGGGACCAAAATCCACAAAGCTTACAAATTCATCCGTGCTTTCGCCCCGTTTCAAATCAAGCAGGTGTCTGAATTTTTTCGGCACCCTCACCACCAGCGGAACATGGAGACCAGTTTCATACAGGTAGCCCTTGCTGCCTGGCAGCACGCCCCCGTGATCGCCGAAGTAGAACACGAAAGTACTTTCAAGCAAGTCCTCCTCCTCCAGTTGTTGAATCACCCTGCCCACAATGCTATCCACCGCCAGCATCCTGTCGAGGTAGTAAGCAGCTGTAAAGCGAAAGAGTTCAGTGTCGGGATGCACAGGCAGAAGAAACACGCTGTCCGGATCTACCACCGGCTCATAGGTCTCCATCAATTCCTCCCTAAAATGAAGCCTGCTTTCGTGCGATACCGGGTGCGACTCCTTATGAAAAAATGGCTGACCGGCTTCCCGTCCGGACCAGTGGGCCGTTCTGGAAGATTCGTCCCATACCCCTTCTCCTTTGATGTAGTTATAATCCTCCTTGCTGTTATTGGTGGTGTAGTAACCTGCTTCTTTCAGGTAGTGGGGAAACATCTCCACACCCTGTGGAAGAGGAACCAGCTGGGAGCGCCGGTGGAACTGGGCTCCTGTCCGGGGACCGTAACAGGAGGAGATCAGGGTGGAGCGGGCCACGCTGCAGACCGGTGCATTGGAGAAGGCCCGGGTAAAGCGGATTCCCTTATCAGCCATAGCTGCAATGTTTGGCGTGGCGATGCCATGGGGATCAAAAAGTTCCATATAGTGTGTGGAGTTGTCCTCGGAAATAATCCACACGAAATTGGGCTGCTCGTCCACACGAGATCCGCTACAGGCCGTCAAAACCAGCAGTGACAGCCCGATAATACAATTGCTCCATCTCATCTTAAAATGCTTTACTGTCCATATCGATATTCAGTAGGGCTGCTTCGCCCGGGAAATCCTCCCGCGACCAGTGGATCTCAAGTCGTTTCAGCCCTTCCATCTCTTTGTCGTAGGACAAAGGTGGCGGATGCAGGCTCACTACCTTCACTTTAAAGGGAACCTCGGAAGGAATCCGCAGATAAAGTGTGGAAGCATCCTGATGCAGCTCGACGATCTCCCCCTTAAGTTTTACATCGGCGCAGGTGACCAACTGCCAGGTAATGCTTTTGGTGTTTTTGGAGAAAAGTAATTTATCACTGATCCTCAGACGCGTTACTGAGAGTCGCGAAAAGGTCCTGCGGGCCACCTCCATATTTTCACCATAGATTGCAGACAAATCAAATGTGACGCTGGGAACTTCTGCCTGTAAATCACGGCTGAACAGGGTGGCACGTGCATCGGCCAGATGCATCTTGCCATTTACCACCAGGGTGCTATGGCCACCACTGTTTTTCGTTAACAAACTCCATCTGCGGGAATCCTGGGCACTGTTCCATAACTCTCCTCCCATGATCTGCTCCAGTGCATTGTAGTTCTGGTTTCCCGGATCAATGGACCAGCGCACTCCAGCCAGCTCAAATACAAAGGAACCTGCATCCATGTTCCCGTGATTATCCGCCGCCCTGCCCCCCTTGGCAGCCAGGAAAAATGCATCCGGATGATTGTGGCTGTCCCGCATAACCACGATGGGCTCCTCTCCTGTTCCCGACCATGTTTCGGGCCAGGTAAAATCTCCGGCATCAAGCCCGCCAAGTTTAACCGTATTTAAGAAATGTACGGGATAGAAGCGTGTCCTTCCCACCTGCTTCATCTCCGTCAACTCGGCCTTGAGAACTGACCCATAGGTCTGATGGTCGAACCCGGCGCCCGATCTGCGGGCGAACCAGGAGAGCAAACCCATATGGGTGAGGCTGTGAAATCCGCCCAGACCCGAATCAAAAAAATTGTAATACTCCCCGGAAGGTCCGGCCATGACCTGACTGAAAACGGCACTCTCCATCACTCCGGGTGCCTGCGAAAATCCAAAATCAGTTCCCAGGGCCGTCTCATATGCCGACAGGACCGAGGTCAGATAGGTAGTGGCATAAAACCAATAGGATGCTCCTTCCGGGTAAATTCCCTCCGGAGCATAGGGTTCCAATGCCAGGGGAATATGTTCTACGGCCTGGTGCAGCACAGCGCTTGCCAATTCCGGGACATCGTCAAATACCACCAGCGCAGCCAGGGAGAGTCCCCCGTGACAAACCAGGTTCCAGTTGTTGTCAGTGGTAATCCACCAGTTGAAAGGTTCCATAGCCGGCTTCAGCGCCTTGTTTACCAGGGCATTACGTGCCAGCCTGTCCACCTCCGGGGATAGCCACTCCCCTGCCCAGTCGATGGCCAGGGCCACGCCTGCGGCCATTTCAGCCACATCCAGGAAATGAGATGGATTCCAGTTGGAAAAATTGCAGACCGCCTGCAGCTCCTCCTCCAGCTTTTGCAGGTGAAGCGGATCTCTCTGTAATCGATAAGCGAGGGAAAGGGTGGTGAGCCTGCCAATGGCCTCCCGGGAAACCCCCAGCAATCTTCTTCCTGTCATTACTCTTTCCAGCGGATCCAGGTTCAGTATGGAATCGGCGTTCCGGCGTATAAGCTCCAGCCCCATTTCTGCAAGGCTATCCCCATCGTCCAACTGCTGCCATATGAGGTGTTCCAGTTCAGGAGTAAGAATCAGCCTTGGATGGGTCCCGAAGAGCCTTTCTTCGATCCATTCCTGGGTGACAGGGTTTTCCATCCCGTCTCCCCCGGATCCTCGCATATGCTGATCGGCAAAATCCAGGTAACGCTCCCAGTCGTACAATTTCACATCATGTGCCCCTGTCCGCATATGATAGCCCAGCACTCCGCTTGAAACGGGCTGATCCACTGCCGGCATCTTATACGCCAGCGAAATACGCTTATCATAAAGCTTGTAGGCATTGCTTCCAAAATACAGTGATAGATACTCCCCCCGCTGATCGGCCCAGTTATCCTCCTGGGCGCTTGCCACATAGAGAGGCCTTGGAGCCATCAGGGCCATTAGCATGTGTTGGTCCACCGGCAATGCCCCTTCATTGTCATTGTAGTCATGAAAGCGGGATGCAAACCAGTGGGGGAAAGAAGTATTGATCCTGCTTACCCGCTCCCCGTAGGGTCTGCGCGACAGGGCCGCACCACCGCAGCCCGAATTATTTGATATGACCATGGCAAATCGCTCATCCTCGGCGCCTGCCCAGAGGGAGGTCTTACCCAGCCTGGAATGACCCATCACAGCCACACGCTCCGGGTCAATCTCAGCATCCTGTTCAAAATAGTCCATGGCCCTGGAGAGTCCCCAGGCCCAGGTGGCGATGGACCCCCAGGCAGCAGGATCCCGGTCCGAATCCCGGTCCGAATCC
>Ga0180430_10000359_pt1 | contig 50115 bp, 36 predicted proteins | sample SS_ome_9_FD_132999 | JGI IMG/M metagenome (GOLD analysis project Ga0180430, IMG submission 132999) | Hypersaline lake sediment archaeal communities from the Salton Sea, California, USA - SS_1_S_2 metaG | ecosystem: Environmental > Aquatic > Non-marine Saline and Alkaline > Hypersaline >...
GTATTCATAAAGGAACGGTCCACAAACTCTTCTGTTCCATCTGGCTGTATCACACTCTCGGTGGCCATGGTCAGCGAGGGAATGGTTCCTTCCAGTGTAAGCCCTGGCCTGGTGCTGGCCTGGTAGGACCGGAATTCCCAGTAGCTGCTGCGAAACCGGTGCCTCGACATCAGTGCCATCAGCGACTGTTCATGAGCCACCTCTATAACCTCGTTAAGGGTGAGGGTTTTCACTTCTACTTCAGACTGGGCAATTGCTGTTACCTGGATTCCCAGTAACAGGCCCACATATATCAATACATTTCGAAACATACTATTCATACCTTAAAGATTCAATAGGATCCCTTTCAGAGGCCCTTTTTGCCGGGGAGTATCCGAAGATAACCCCTACGGAGGCCGATACTGCAAAGGAGATAATAACACTAATGGGAGTGACAATGGTGGCGATATCGGCAAAACGGTTCACCAGCCAGGACGCTGTAATCCCGATCATTACTCCAATTACACCCCCAATCACGCTTATAAGCACCGCTTCCGCAAGAAACTGAACCACTATATCTCTTTTCTGGGCCCCGATGGCCAGGCGGGTGCCTATTTCCTTGATACGCTCCATCACCGAAGCAAACATGATATTCATAATACCGATACCCCCTACCAGCAGCGAAATACTGGCGATAGCCCCCAGAACAATATTAAAGATGTCCTTGGTACGCTGCTCCTGTTTTAAAAGCAGTTCCGGCACGGTAATCTCGAAGTCCTTCACTTCCTCATGACGTCTGAGCAACAAGCGGGCCAGCAGGTCGGTGGAAGGAGAAAGTTCGCTGGATTCATTTACCTGCACGATGATCCGGTCCAGCTGGTTGTAGTTGGACTCGTTATCGCCGGAGGAGCCGAAGGCAGTAATCATGGGACCCCTGCGCATTACATTCATACTCCCTTTAATCCTTGAACCCACCAGGGCGCGGTTCTGATACCTCATCAACATGGTCTTCACTGGCACATAGATGTTATCGTTCATTACATTGACCCCGATATTCTCGAAACGGGTCAGACTCACATCATTTTTCTCCAGGACACCAATCACCTTCATCCATACTTTATCGAATTTTATGTATTTGCCAATGGGATTTTCCTTGCTGAAAAACTTGTTCCTGATATTGGCCCCGATCACACAGACCGGTATTCCGTTTTCCTCCTGGTATTCATTAAAGAAGGTACCCTCCTCAATGGGGAGGTTGAAAATCTCGAAATAAGAAGTGGAGACACCCAGCAATTTGGCGCTGGCTCGCTTTCCCTCCTTAATAACATAAGAGTTGAGTGTAATCTCCGGCGAAGCTGTATGTACCGTAGGAATCACCTCCTTAATGGCCTCCACATCCTGAAGGGTCAATCCTGGTGAAAACTTTTTCTTCTGGGTTTCTCCACCCGAATCTTCACCGTTTTCACCATTTCCCATATCAATAATGGGAGTCACAATAATATTATTCACCCCCACCATTTTTATCTGTTCAAGGATCTCCTGCTGGGCCCCTTTACCAATGGCCAGCATGGTAATCACCGCGGCCACTCCGAAAATAATACCCAGGGCAGTCAGGATACTGCGCATCTGGTTTGCCAGAATCGACTCAATGGCAATGACTACGTCATGTATATAGCGTCCCATAGTTACTCCGTGGTTCTGGTTGCATTAGCTCCCGCTGCTCCCCCCTGAGGAGGTCCTCCCTGGAAATTGCGCGGTTGTCTCGGCCGGTTCATTTGCTCCTGCATTTCTTTCCTCTGCTGTTCCTCCTCGGCCTTTCTGCGTTGTATTTCCTCCATCAATTCCAGGCCGGCATATTTAAAGTTCTCGGGATTATCAGGATTGGACAGGTAGAGCTTTTCGCCTTTATTCAATCCCATATCCACTACAATATGGTTCTCATTGGATTCTCCAAGCACCACTACCTGTTTTCTGCCGTCCCTTGTATAGACAAAGGTCAGGCTATCATTGGCATGCGTTGCTTCAAGCGGGATAAAGAGCACGCTGTCAAGCACCTGAGTAATCACCATATTACTGGTGGTCATGGAGGGCCTGAGGATGGTGTCCCGTTCATTCAATTCAATTTTCACCTCAAAAACCTTGGCATCGGTATTGGGCAGCTGCTGGCCGATATTGGCCACTTCAACCACCTCCCCTGTAAACTTCTTCTCAGGAAAAGCATCCACTCCGATATTAACCTTCTGCCCTCTCTTCAATTTGCTGATATCAATTTCATTCACATAGGTCATGGAGATCATGGTAGAGAGATCGGGCAGGGTAGCCACCGCCAGGTCCCAGGTATTGATCTCCGAACCGGCCGTCCTTTTTTCTCCGCTCCAGTCCTTTTTATAGATCACCATTCCCGAAGAGGGTGCATAGATATCAAACTTTTGCAGTACCGCTTCCATCTCTTCTTTACTGCGCTGGTCCCGAGCCATATTGATCTCCGCTTCACGCATATTTGCTTTGGCCTGACTTACTTTCAAACCATAATTTTTTGAAGCCTGGTCATAGGCTCTTTTGGCTTTTTCAAGTTCAATTTCTGCCTGGCGGATGGCAGCCGGTGGCTCAAACTTACTTTGTTCCAGGGTAATCTCAGCCTCCTCCATGGCAAACCTCAGGTTGAATAACTCGTCACGCAGTTCCCTGAGCTGCATGGTGGTATCCAGTTTGACCCGCATATACTCCGACTCTTTCTGTTCCAGGTTATCCAGGATGTCCTTCAGGGAATTATCCGCTTCGGACCGGTCCAGGGTAGCCACCCATTGTCCCGAATCCACCACTGTACCTTCAGGGATCAGGTCCTGGATTTTCACACTTCGGATCCGCAGGTTCCTGCTTCGTAACTGCGAGGGCGCTTTGATCTCTGTCTCGCGGATGGCCTGAAGTTCTCCTGTCACCATAACAGAAATATCAAACCTTCCCTGCTCCACTTCGGTTTCAAGTACAATCTCTTTCTCTTTTCCCGAAAGTGCCGAGTAAATTACCAGTGCGACAATCAGCGCAACCGGAATGGCAATTGCAAATATGGTTCTCTTTTTCATGCTTCTGTTTGAAATATTTCTAATTAATCAATTCATTTATTGTCTGCATGGCCTCTCCGGCAATGCGTTCAGCCTCTTCACTACTGCCAGCTTCGGCATATAATCTTATAATAGGTTCTGTATTGGATTTACGCAGATGGACCCAGCCTTCGGGCATATCCACCTTGACCCCATCCACCGTATTTATATCATCCTCCGCATGTGCCTTCTCAAAACCAGCCAGAAGCTGATCTGCATCGGCGCCTTCCGGCAGGGTGATCTTATTCTTGGAGATAAAGTAGTCAGGGTAACATTTGCGCAATACACTGCATTCCATGCCGCTTTCGGCCAGATGGGTCAGAAAGAGGCCAATGCCGACCAGGGCATCCCTGCCATAATGAAGTTCCGGGTAGATGATCCCGCCATTCCCTTCTCCGCCAATCACGCAATCGTGTTCCTTCATGGTACTGACCACATTCACTTCTCCCACGGCAGCGGGGTAATAGGATTGTCCATGCCCTTCGGTCACATCCCTAAGTGCCCTGGTGGAGCTTAGATTGGATGCGGTATTGCCCGGGGTCCTGGACAAAATATAATCGGAGACGGCCACCAGGGTATATTCCTCCCCGAACATGGATCCATCTTCACAAACAATGGCCAGGCGATCCACATCGGGATCCACCACAAAGCCCACATCGGCCTGTTCACGTACCATTACCCCGGCTATTTCAGTGAGGTGTTCCGGCAGGGGTTCGGGATTGTGCGGAAACTCGCCCGTTGGATCACAGTAAAGCTCAATCACCTCCTCTACCCCCAGTGCCTTTAGGAGCTGCGGAAGAATGATGCCTCCAACCGAATTTACACAATCTACAACCACGCGAAAGTTTTTATTTTTAATCTTATCAGCTTTGACCAGGTCAAGTTTCAGTACCTGATCGATGTGTTTGACGTCCATTCCCGCCAGAGGTTTAATGGACCCCAGATTTTTAACATCTGTAAAGGTGTAACTGTTTGTCCTCACCATATTCAGGATCGCTTCTCCATCCTCGGCTGATAGAAATTCCCCCTTCCCATTCAGCAGTTTCAAGGCATTCCACTGTGCAGGGTTATGACTGGCAGTAAGGATGATACCTCCATCGGCACCCACTTCAGTAACCGCCATTTCCACCGTTGGGGTGGTGGCAAGTCCCATCAGGTAGACATCCACACCCATGGCCGAAAGAGTGGCCGATACAAGCTGCTCCACCATGGGTCCGGAAATACGTGCATCCCGGCCCAGGGCCACCGATGGCCTGTGCTTACCTGAATCCTTAATCAACCAGGAAGCATAAGCAGATGCAAACTGGACGGTGTCAATGGGTGTTAATCCTTCGGAAGGCCTACCCCCGATGGTCCCGCGAATGCCTGAAATTGAGATAACTAAACTCATTTTTTCCTGTTTTTTTTAACGCTTCCAAAGTTAGAATTATTATTCCAAGAATGTAAGTTATAAGCTGTATCTTTGTATCCTTTAACACTAATTAATAATCAGGCCATTGAGCAAAGAAGGAGCACCAAAAAAAGGGAGCAGAAGCGGATCTTCATCCCATCGAAACAAAAAAGGATCATCCCGCCCGGGTCAGGGTGGAAAGAAGGACTCAGGGAGCCGGGGTGAAAGCGGAGCGGGTAAAAGACCTTTGCTAACAGGGGAAAGCGGCTCCAGGCCATTGGAGGCCAGGCGAGGAGGTTCAAAGGGCCCCGGTACAGGAAAGTCGCCTGTAAAACCAGGCAGACCGGAAGGGAAAAAACCTGCAGGGGACCAGGTACGGCTTAATAAATTTATTGCCGCAGCCGGCATCTGTTCCCGGCGTGAGGCAGATCAGCTGATCTCGGCCGGATTGATCACTGTGAATGGCAGGTCAGTCACTGAACTGGGCAGCAAGGTGAACCCAGGGGATGAGGTGAAATACAATGGTGAACGGATTCGTACCGAGCGCAAGGTATACCTGGTTTTAAACAAACCCAAGGATTATGTAACCACCACCGATGATCCAAAGGAAAGGAAAACAGTCATGGTGCTGATCCGGGATGCCTGTAAGGAACGGGTCTATCCGGTGGGACGTCTTGACCGGAACACAACCGGGGTCCTGCTTTTCACCAATGACGGGGAACTGGCTAAAAAGATGACCCATCCCTCGAGTAACAAAAAGAAGATTTACCATGTTTTTCTGAACAAGGCCATCTCGGCAGGAGACATGAATAAGCTGGCCGAAGGGGTCACTCTGGAGGATGGGTTCATGCAGCCCGATGCGCTTAGTTATGCCAGCAGTGAAAACAAGCGGGAGGTCGGCCTGGAGATCCATTCCGGAAAAAACCGCATTGTACGGAGGATGTTCGAAGCGGTGGGTTACAGGGTGGATAAGCTTGACCGGGTTTATTTCGGGGGGCTCACAAAGAAGAACCTGCCCAGGGGAAAGTGGAGGCTCCTGACCGACAAGGAGATAAACATGTTAAAAATGAACGCCTACGAATAGCATGAGTCATAAAGCAGGATATGTAAACATCATCGGGAAGCCCAATGTGGGCAAATCAACACTGATGAATGCCATGGTTGGTGAAAAACTATCCATTATTACTTCCAGGGCCCAGACCACCAGGCACAGGATACACGGAATCCTGAACACCCCCGATTACCAGGTCATCTTTTCCGATACCCCCGGGATTCTTGATCCCAGTTATAAATTGCAGGAGACCATGCTCAAGGCGGCCCGGTCGGCCCTGGTGGATGCCGATGTGCTGATCTACCTGACTGAGATTGGTGAAGTACCTGATCCGGAAGATAAATTCCTGCAGAAAGTTGCAAAAGCAAAGGTCCCGGTGCTACTGGTTATAAATAAGATCGATCTGAGCAATCAGGAAAAGGTGCGAAGCTGCATGGAGCAATGGGATAAGATCCTTCCCAAAGCGGAGATGATTCCCATTTCTGCCCTGAAAAAATTCAATGTGGAATCTATTTTCAACCGGATCCTGGAACTTCTGCCCGAATCCCCCCCCTACTACGACAAGGATGCCCTGACCGATAAATCTGAAAGGTTCTTTGTGGGGGAGATGATCAGGGAGAAGATTCTGCTGTACTACAAACAGGAGATTCCCTATGCGGTGGAAGTGGAGATTGAGTCCTTCAAAGAGGAGAAAAAACTGATCCGCATAAGTGCCCTGATCTACGTGGAGCGAGAAAGTCAGAAAGGGATCCTGATTGGTAACGAGGGGAAGGCACTGAAAAAGGTAGGCAGGGAGTCCAGGCTGGATATGGAGACTTTTTTTCAGAAGAAAGTATTTCTCGAACTCCGGGTGAAGGTAAAAAAGGACTGGCGCAACAATGAACGTTTCATTAAGAATTTCGGTTACCATTAAGCAGGCAGTTGTATGGGAAATATCGTAGCCATCGTAGGAAGACCCAATGTGGGCAAGTCCACTTTTTTCAATCGTCTGACCGAAACCCGGCAGGCCATTGTGGATGAAGTGAGTGGAGTGACGCGCGACCGGCACTATGGGAAGGTGCTCTGGAACGGCCATGAATTCAGTATTATCGATACGGGAGGGTATGTAACTAACTCCGATGATATTTTTGAAGAGGAGATCCGCAAACAGGTCATCCTGGCCATTGAAGAGGCTGATGTGGTGGTATTCCTGGTGGACGTGGTTTCGGGAATCACCGACCTGGACCAGACCATTGCCGGCCTTCTCCGGAAAATCAAGAAACCTGTCCAGCTGGTAGTCAATAAGGTAGATAATTCCTCCAGGCTTTACGATGCCAGTGTTTTCTATGGACTGGGACTGGGCGATTACTTCGCGGTCTCTTCCATAAATGGAAGTGGAACGGGAGATATGCTGGATCAGCTTACCTCCATGTTCGATAAAAAGGTGGAAGAGGAGGAGGTGGACGAGGTCCCAAAAATAGCCGTGGTTGGTCGCCCCAATGTGGGGAAATCGTCCCTGGTCAATGCCTTTATTGGTGAGGAGCGGAACATTGTTACACCCAGGGCGGGAACCACGCGCGACTCCATCCATACCAGATACAGCAAATTCAATCACGATTTCTACCTGGTGGATACGGCGGGACTGCGGAAGAAAGGAAAGGTGAAAGAGGACCTGGAATTTTACTCGGTGATGCGTTCGGTGCGTGCCATTGAGTATGCGGATGTATGCCTGCTGCTGATCGATGCCACCATCGGGATCGAAGCACAGGATGTGAATATTTTTCATCTCATTGAACGCAATCGTAAAGGTGTGGTGATCCTGGTCAACAAATGGGACCTGGTAGACAAGGAGACCCAGACCATCAAACAATTTGAGGAAGCCATTAAGAAACGGCTGGAGCCTTTTGTTGATGTGCCCATCCTGTTTATCTCGGCCCTGACCAAGCAACGAATTCACAAGGCACTGGAGCTGGCCATTGAGGTCTTTGAAAACCGCCAGGTCAGGATTCCAACGCCCAGGTTGAATGAAGTGATGCTGAAAGCCATTGAAGAGAACCATCCTCCGGCGATAAAGGGCAAGTTTATCAGGATCAAGTATGTCACTCAATTACCCACACATGCCCCGGCATTTGCCTTTTATTGTAACCTGCCCCAGTACATCCGGGAGCCCTATAAAAGATACCTGGAAAACCAGATACGGAAGCATTTCAAGTTTACCGGAGTTCCCATCCGGATCTTTATGCGAAAAAAATAGGCAGGATTTTTGTAGTATTGTAGTCTGATGAGAACTTTCACCACGATCCTGTTCAGTGCGTTGCTCCTGATGATCTCCTGCAACGAGATTGATCCGGTCTACCCGGACGAGCCGGTGGTGGATTACCAGGGATTCGGCCTGTTCATTATCACCGACGCACTGGGCAATAAAACCCTGATGGGTCAGCTCAGTTTTGATTTCACCGATGGAGACGGAAACATTGGTCTCTATCCCCTGGTCGACACCACCGACCTGAACCTTCCCGACACAGTTAAATATAACTTCTTCCTCCAGCTTTATGACCTGCAGGGCTTTGACTATGTGGAGGTTCCGGAAGAAGATGGCGGGGTGCTTAAATACAGGATCCCTTACCTGGATAAACAACCCCTTAGTGGAACGCTGGATCTGGAGATCAGTTATCCGGTCATTGAATACGACACCATTTACTACACCTTTTACATTTACGACAGGGATTACAACCGCAGCAATACGGATACCACCGATGTCATTGTATTAAGCGGTATTGACCTGGATGCGCTCTGATCAGATCCTGATCCCCATAAATAACACATCATCAACTTGCTCAAGGTCCTCTTTCCAGAGGAAGAAATTACTCTTGATGTAGTTGTACTGTTCATCCATGGGCTTATCGTGAATATCCCTGAGCAGGTTCTTGAGCCTGACCATCTTGAACTTCCTGCCAAGCGGTCCGCCAAACTGATCGGGATAACCATCGGAAAACATATAAACAATATCGCCCTTCTTCAGCTGGAATTCCTGATCGATAAAGTCCTTTTCCACCCGGTCCTCATCCAGTTGTCCGCCAATTGAACTCCTGCTCCCCTTCACATAGATCTGCTCACTCCCTGAGTAGATAATGACCGGGCGCATGGCGGAGCTAATGGTGATTTTATAGCTACGCATATCCACCTCTGCCACAATAATATCCATCCCATCGTTGGAACCACTGGTTTCAACGTTCTGGTTCAGTGCTTCCCTGACCTCATTATCCAGGGTTGTAAGTACCTGGGACGGCCTTGTAATCCCGTCCCGCAGGCAAATATCCTTAATCAGTGTGGTACCGATCATGGACATAAATGCCCCGGGAACCCCATGACCCGTTGAGTCGGCACAAACCACAATAAAGCGGTTCTCGTCCAGCTGCTCATACCAGTAGAAGTCGCCCGATACAATATCACGCGGCTGGTAAAATACGAAGCTCCCGGTAAAGGCATCGTGAAGCTTTTTAATGGGAGGCAGGATGCTGGCCTGGATCCGCTGGGCATAATTCAGAGAGTCGGTGATGTCCCTGTTCTTAACCTCAATCTCTTCCTTCTGCTGAACCACTTCGCGGGTTCGTTCATCCAGCTGTCTCTGGAGGTACTCCTGTATCGCTTTCTGGTTTCGCTCCCTGATCTTGAATACGGCAAAAATGATGGTCAGCACAAGCATGACCAGGCTTAAAATGAACCACCAGGCCTTCCAGATAGGTATCTTGACAGAAATATCCAGGGTCAGTGGCTCCAGGGAACAGTTCCCGTTCCCATCACAAGCCCTTAGCATAAATGTGTAGTCCCCGTCTTCCACTCGTCCATAGGAGGCAAAACCCTGGTCGGAAATATGAGACCACTCCTGATCATAATTATCCAGTTTATACTGGTAGCTGACCTGCTCCGGATTGTTGAAGTTGATCCCCACAAAATCGATCCGGACCCTGTATCTGCCATACTTAAGTTTTATGGCTTCATCGGGTTCATAGGCAACACCAGAAATATTAATGGCTTTGATATTTAACCTCGGAGCCATGGTATCTTCCCTGGCCTGATAGGCATCATACTGAATCACACCCCCCGAAGACCCGATCAGCATCTGTCCCCCGCCGGTCAGATCCACAGCATTGTTCCGTATATCAGAATTAAAGCCCGACTCCCGTCCGTAAACCCGCACCTGTTCCCGGCTGACATTGATCGAACTGATTCCCATCCGGTGTCCGGCCCAGATATGTCCCCTGGGATCCCTGGCAATTGCATAGGTGTAATCCGATTTTAATCCCTGATCCGTACCATAATGAATCAGGGTATCTCTGTTCATATCAAATTCAAAGACCCCTCTGTCGCTCCCGGCCCAGATCACTCCATCCTCACCTTCCACCAGGGTCTTAAACTCCAGTTTTGGCTTGCCGCTGATAAGGAACTGCTTATCAGAATTGATACTGATCAGTCCGGGTGTCAGGGTTGCAATCCAGACCAGGCCATTCCGGTCCACTAAAATATCATTGATCTTATTGTGGGGGAGACCATTTGCTGTTGAAAGGAAGGTTCGTTCACCTGATTGCGGATTGAGGGTATAAACACCATTGTTGGTGGCCACGTAAAGCAAGCTGCCGTCCCCATCAATGGCATGTACATTATTCTCCAGTGAATTTCTTGAAAATACAAGGGGGGCAACCCATGTGGCGCCAGCCCTTAATTTGTAAAGCCCTTTGGTTTCGGTGCCGATATACAGGTCGTGATTAGCATCTGCATAGAGGGCACTTACCACATCATCGGGAAGTCCGTTTGCCCTTCCCAGGTAAGAAATCTCTCCATCCCCCTTGCCCCTGACGGCCGCAAGCCTTCCCTTGCCCCCAAACCACCGGGTTTCTCCATCCACCTCCACTGCAGTCACATCGGTATAGGTTTCATCCTCCCATATATTATAAAAGGTAAATGCCTGGTCTCTCAATACAGCAATACCATCTCCGGGAGTTGAGAACCACTGGTTTCCTTCTTCATCTACAAAAATCTGATTGATATAGGTGTTTGGCAGACCAATTTCTGTATTGAATAATAGAGATGCTCCAAGTTCTCCGTTCTCATCCAGGTCAAACCTGTAAATCCCCTCTCCAAAACTGTTGATCCAGACCCTTCTTTCTCCATCAAAAACAATGGAAGAGACACTGGCATATTCAATCCCTTTACCTTTTCCGATTTTTTCGACCTGGTAGCCTTCCGGGTCATAACCACTTCCCGTAATCCTGAAGATTCCTTCATCCTGGGTACCGGCCCAGTACTCATTCTCAGAAATGGAATACACCAGCTCCTGAACTCCCAGGTACTGAAGGCCGGAAAGAATCCCGGTATGAATATAGGTTCCAAGCTTTTCATCATGCCTGAATATGCTGACTCCATTCTGTGTTGCCACCAGAAGATTGTCCCCCGGCGTAATCTGAAAATCGTAAAGGAACTTATCCGCAAAGGGATCCTCCGGATCTTCCGGATTTCGCTCACGTATGATGTTCAGGTCACTGTCAATGACCAGGAGGCCACTTTGCTGACAGAGCACCAGAATGTTTCCGGATTTATCTTCCCTGATGGCCGTAATTTTTGAACGGTGGTTGTCACCCGGAACGATCAGGCGAAAGGTTCCATCCTGATAAACCGACAGCAATCCATTCTCATGGCCAAACCACAAACGTCCCCTGGAATCCAGCAGGCTGGCATGTGCTATGCTCTTGGGAATAGAATCTCCCTTGAATTCGTTTTCAAATACTTTGCCGTCAAACCTGCATAAACCATCTCCGGTCCCGATCCATAAAAAACCCTGCTGGTCCTGGTTGAGCGTATAGGTAAACTTGTCGAACATCCCTTCATCCAGGCCATAATTTGAGAACTGGTAGGTCTGGGCATGGCCCGACACAGGAAGCAGGAAGATAAGAATGAGAACTGGTAAACTTTTCACATAAAATGGTATTAGTTTATATTACTCAATGGGTATAAACTCAACTTCACCCTTGTATTTGGGGACTCCTCCAATGGGAATGGTAAAGAAACGCAGGGCGTCGCCAAACTGGTTCCTTACGTTAACCACCACATTGTTGTTCCGCACCAGGTTTTTGGATTTGACAAACCTGAAGTCCATGGAGGTCTTTACCTCCTCGTCCTGCACCCTCAGCTCATCTCTGGCCCAGACGTCTTCTCCGGAAATCTCCACCTCCCTGCCCTGCCTGGCAACAGAAATGACCACAATACTCCCGTCCCAGTCCCAGTCAAAGTTACGGATCTGAACCGATACGGTCCCATCTTCAATATAGGGATAAATATGGGCCACCTCCTCCACCTCATTGTGCATCCTGAAGGAGTACTCATAGGCAAATGCATTGGCATCCTCAATGGGCCGGTTCTCGGTGGAACTGGTACTCAAATAGTAACGATACATATTCCCATCATCGCCGGAGACGCCTTCGCAGATTATTTTGAAGATATAACTGTCAAACTCCTCTGCATATTCCCCCTGGGCCGGATTGAAGGGACCAAAGCTGAACCACTGGTTATCGTACCTGGGGTTCTCCCCAAAGGCACGGGTAGCCAGAAGGGTACCGCTTTTGTAATTTCCTACCGGACTGGTCTCCTGTGCAGCGGGATCAGACCAATTGCCCTCTCCACCAAATACCTCGTAAACACTACGGGTATTAAAAGAAGGCGGCGAGAGCTCATCAATTTCCCCTCCCGTATCAGGATCGAAAACCCGGATAAAAAAGGGCTGGTCATAGTCTTTTGGAATCTGGAAAAAAAATGTCTGAGAAAAATCGTCATCTCCCCAATCGGTTTCTCCTTCCATTCCGAAAGTCATCAGAAAGGGAATATTCTCTTCCACGTTAGGAACGGGCTGAGAGAATCCCAACGTACTGATTATTAGAAATATAAAAGTGTATATAAATCGGTTTACTGTTCTCATAATTCAATATTTATTAAAAATATGCAAAATCCATGCAACTTTGACCAAGAGTTATCAAACATCATTATACGGAGAAACGGAAAGGAAGGTTTGCTATTGTCCGGACTTGATGACAACAACGTATTTGAAGTTAGATTTCATTTCCGGTGTATCCCTTCGATTTTGCTGTCGCTCCTGCACACCAAGGGTTACCTTGTACCTCCCGGGATAATAATAGGTATGTATGGTTTGCTTGCCCTGACCGAAGCTGCCATCCCCATAATCCCATATGTAGGAATAGTCATCAAAACCAGGCAAATAGGTCCGGGTTCCGTCAAACTCAACCGGAACTCCTGCAGTGATGGTATCCGGACAGCTAATGACTGCCTGCTCCTTGAAACGAATGGTCAGCGTCTTGACGGTTTCCGGATCAAGTAAAGTATCCAGCTGCAGATCAAACACATGCAACTCACAGCGATAGACACCCGTATCAGGAAACTGATAGATAACCTCGTGCCCGGGGAGTTCCAGAGTATCGTTGATGACCCAGGAATATCGGAATAGATTGGTATCCACGGTATCCAGTTTCCGGTCCTTAATCTGGTACCTAAAGGGAGTTTTCTTTATGGGTTCAGGTGCAACGAATTCCGGAATATCTGTATTGATCTCGAAAATCTCTTTGGACCGGCTCCGGCGATTGCTGGTCAGGTAGCCCTCCTTAAAATTCTCACCGAACCAGAGCTGGTAGTCATCGGACAGGCTGTTGATGGGGGTGCTCAGCTTGATGGCCTCAAACCAGACTCCACCCATAAATGCGGTTTCAAAAATATCATAACCTGCTTTGTTATCATCCCTGCCATCCGAAGAGAAATAAAGCTTGCCACTGGGGTGAATAAAGGGGTAGAGCTCATCTCCCTCGCTGTTTACATTGGGCCCCAGGTTTTCGGGAGTGGACCAGACCCCGCCTTTGAGTTTTGACCGGTAGATATCAAAGCCTCCCAGTCCATCCATAAAATTTGCTGAAAAATAGAGGACCCGCCCATCCTGCGACAGGCTGGGAGAAAAGAGCCATGCATCCGGACTGTTAAATTCAAAAGCCCGCTCATTCACCCAGTCTCCGGCTTCATTCCGGTCGGCAAAATAGAGCCCAAGGGGATCCACCCTGCTGCCGGCCGAAGGGCGCTGCTGGCAAAATACCATCGTATTGAAATCTCCGGAAAAAGAAACCGGTCCCTCGTGTTTCTGGCTTACTAGCTCCTCCCTGAAGGGTTTTTTCTGCCCGTTCTTTCCCATGTAGAATATGGTGAAAAGCCTGCGTCCCTGGGCATCGGTCGGACTGCTGGCTCCCACGCTGGTCGATTCCGTAATATAAACGATCCCGCCGTCCTCAAAGGGGATGGCTCCGGCCTCGTTCAATCCGGTTGATATCCGGGATTGCTTGCTTACCTTATAGTAATCCTGACTTACCGCCGGCAGCAGCAGAACTAAAAAGGTCCATATGGCAAGAATCGCTCTTTTCATCTCCTAAAAATAGAATGGATCATCGGGTACAGTGCGAATCACCGGTCGCAGCTCCCAGCGAAGTACCACCTCGTGGCTCCCCCCCAGATAGGTATGAACCGGACCGGTATTGAAGGAATAGGCATAACCGATGAGCCACTGGGGATTTATCTGGAAGTTCAGAAGGGCAATGGCGAAATTGGGATAATCGTAGGCACCGCCAATGTAAATCCGGGAATCCATCAGTCCCGCAGTCAGGCTCGCCTTAAAGGAGGTGGATGAGCGGTTGTAATCCACCAGAACAGAAGGCTTCAGGCGAAATGCCTCAGAGATATTAAACTGATAGGCAGCGGTCAGTATAAACCTGTAGTTATTAAAATCGAAGGCGCCGATACTTTGGTTTTCGGTAGGCATGGAAAGCAGCTCAGGGGCTGAGATCCCGACAAAGAACTGCTCCGCATAGTAAAGAATGCCCGTCCCGAAGTTGGGGAACCATTGCTGGTAGGGATCCGTCGGGAATGCGGGATCACCCAGATCCCTTAAGTCAATGTTCGTCAGGTCGCTGTTCATCCCGTACATACCGGCCGAGAGTCCGAAAGCAAGCCGTCCGCTGCCCAGGTAGAGCCTGTAGGCATAGGTACTCATTATGGAATAGAGGTTCTGCACATCGGGAATGTTGTTGTACGACACCACGCCTCCAATGGCCACCTTGGATCCTCCCACCGGGCTATGGACATTCAGCTGCATATCACTTGGTCCCAGCTCGCCATAGAGGGCCGAACGATAGAGTGAACTGATGCTGATGGCGTCCCGGAAACCGGTAAAGGCCGGATTGATGGTGGTCCAGGTCAGGTGATAATTGCTCACAGAGGGGATCAGTGTGTTCTGGGAATAAGCAGTCACACCGACCAACAATACTATTGCTATGAGCCATTTTCTCTTCATCCTATTCTCTCACAATTACTACATAATCTGAAAATTCATACGAATCGGTCCGTACAATTTCATCGGTAATATAATCGCGCTGATGGGTAATATAAGTTACCACATAATAATACGTACCCGAGGGAACCGGGTTCCCGTTGCTCGCCTTTCCATCCCAGATCACCATCTCATCTTCTCTGAGCCCACCGGCAATCAGGGAAGGATCGACCTCCACCTCCACATCAATGTTTTCATTGCTTATGGTCTGGACCGTGCTGCCAAGGGAATTGAAGAAGGATACAGAGAACTCATCGGCATAGGGCAGGCCCTGCATAATGTAATACTCGTTACTCATGTCCCCGTTGGGCGAAAATCCATTGTATCTTTTGACCTCATTGCGGGTAACTATGGTCACATCATTGGAAGTGGTGCAGGTTCCTTCGTCCTCTCCGTTGGTCACCGTCCACCTGAACTCATTCTCATCTCCCATGCTCAGTTCAAAGACCGTGGAATTGGGGTTATTTGGTTCATCAATTCTTCCGCTTCCCCCTATCACAGTCCAGGTGCCAATTCCCGCAGTGGGCGGATCGGCTCTCAGCTGCACCGAGTTGACCAGCCACAAAGTGGTATCCAATCCGGCGAAAGATGGGGCCGGTTGCTCAAAGAAGTGCAGGTCGATGGAATCCAGTCCGGCGCAGTCGCCTGCCTCACTTTGAATATAAATCCGGTAAGCTCCGAAATCAGCAGAATTGTTAGGAATGGACACATTATACTCATTGGTCCCGCCCCCCGGAGAAAAGAATACGGATCCGGTGGGCTCGCTCCACTGGCTCAAGGTCCCGTTATCGGGATTCATTTCCAGCAGGGCCGTGGTACTGCATACCTTAAAGCTGTCCCTGGCCGCTCCATCCACCAGGATAAAGGGATCGGGTCTGCGGCTCACATCAATACCCACAGGGCTCAGGGGCAACTCGGCCGCCGTTGAGATACAGTAATAGTCGTCTGCTTCCGGGTAATATCGAATTGATTCTATTTCGTAGGTATAGCTTACATGATCGGCCCCGTAAGTGTCCAGGCTTATGTCTATGCTGGCTACATCCTGATCCACCAGGCCCGTATCAATTCCAGGGTTTATGCCATCCGTGAGAATGACCTCCCAGGGAGTTGTGTAATGTCCCGGGCTCATTGCGTCCATATTGAGATCAAGGTTCAGAACTGCATCCTGTTCGCATACCGGATCGAAATCAGGATCGGTGAGGACGCCTCCCGGAATCTGCATCACCGTCACCAGCATGGCATTGGAAGTATCACGACAGGCGCCTATCTCCACGATCCGGTCGTAAGAGTAGATCAGCGTGCCCGGATCCGTATAGGGTCCGCTCTCATACTGAAGATAATCTGAACCCGGAATATCCACCGCATCGGCCGAGCTCTCCCCTTCCAGCCATTGCCGCCAGGTATATACGGGTGTGATGCCGGTTTCACCACCGGTCATTGCAACATTTCTTAATTCCCTGCTGGTATTAAAGCAGATGGCCTCCGCAACATCAATGTCATTGGCCGTTATTTGTGAATGAACCACCAGGTGCACCAGGTCGGAGGTATCGATACACTCTCCGCCGGGGGGGCCACTGGTGACAATGCGTCGGTACCAGCGATCCACATCGGCAAGCAGCTGATCCGGGTCCATGTAATCCTGCGCAACGGCCCCCGACGATGGATGGGTCCAGTCGCCCGAACCGGGTTCCCCTTCTGTCCGGGCAAGTTCCCAGCGATAGGCCCTGGTAGGATCGTTCCCGCCCACCGTGGCCCCTCCTCCGGGAAGGGAGCCGGAAATGAGTTCAGGCATGTCCAACTGGCATTTCAGATCATCAGCGGGACTCAGCACATTATTTGTAATGGAAGGAAGCACGTTAATCACGATAAAATCGCTGGTATCCTTACAGACCAGTTCCAGTCCGCCCGATCCCACCACACGACGATACCAGGTGGTGTCACCGTCCATCACCCCGGGATCAAAGCCGGTCTGCACCTTATCGTTTCCTCCCGCAGGCAGCCAGGTAGTCTGATCGGTGCTGGAAATCCAGGTAAAATCGTACTGTCCCATATATCCCCCCCCGGGCCCGGATCCGTTCAGAAGGCCTGCCTGGTCCTCCTGGCAAAGGGTCTGGTCAGAAGAAATAATATTGCCGGTAATATCGGGAACATTAAGTATCTCCACATAGGCACTGGTATCCACGCAGGCATCACCCTCGCCCGAAAGAACCACCCTACGAATATAGGTGGTCTGGCTCAGGGCCGGACTCTGGTAGGCAAGTGCTGTTTCTCCGGAAATAAGGGTCCAATCCTGGGTGCTTGTGGAATCGATCCACTGGTAGCGAAGGTCCCCCTGGTCTCCCCCCGAAGGAGCGGGACCGTTGATAAGGTCCGGGATTGTAGAGATACAAATGGTATCGTTGGGAGTAATATCATTTCCCGTAATAGCAGGCAGGACCGTTACGGTCTCTGCATTGGAGGTGCTGACGCAAACTCCGGCATACGCAATCCTCCGGTAATCGGTGCTTATGTCCAGTCCCGGTGCCTGGTAGGTGGGCTCAGTGGTGGTACCGCTAACATCGGTATAGGAACCTGCCCCATCCGGCCTGTGCTGCCATTTATAGTTATATGTGACTCCTGGATATCCGCCTGAAATGGTGGCAGTTGATTCAAATAATTCCGGGGCAAGTCCGTAACAGACCGTATCTTCTGCTGCAATGGTATTCCCGGCGATGGCTTCATGAATATAGAAAGCGATCCTGTAGCTGGTGTCGGCCAGTCCGGCCGAAGTGACAATACGCCTGTAATAGGTTGTATCTGTAAGTATCGGGGGATTATAGTCCCGCTCATCATTGGTGCCCGGAGCATCATCCCAGAAATTCTGGTTGCTGGAACTGTCAATCCACAGGTAGGTGTAAGTGCCATCTCCCCCTTTGGGATCGGGGGTAATGATGGGATCGGGATCCACATCGGAACAATAGGTATATTCAAAAGGTACCGGGTTAAAAACAAATCCCCTCAGGGGTGCTTCCAGGTCGTTCACCTCTCCAGGTGTTCGAGGTGCATCCAGGTCGCCGTCGTAGGGAATCGGGGACAAAAACCGTCCATTGCTTCCGGTGGCAAAACTTTTACTTACGCCCGGATGGGTATCCCCTGCCAGCCAGTAAGCACCACCTCCTCCAGCGCCTCCCATGCCGGTGGTGTCGCCCAGGCTTGAAAAACTGTTGCCTCCATCCCCTCCAATGGCATACAGATTGAGCGTGCTCTGATATCCGGCCACTTCCAGAAGGATGGCTCCGCCTCCACCGCCACCAGCTCCGGCACCACCATTTCCAGCTGTTCCTGATACATCCCCGCCGTCTGCAATAATAGAATGGCCGTTCCCCATGATGGTGTCGGCCACAATGATTACGATTCCGCCTCCATCTCCACCGTCGGTGCTTTCACCATTGGCTGTCTGGGTCCCGCTGCCGCCACCGCCGCCAAAGAAGATGCGATTGGCCGCATAATCAACCTGGGGAGTGCCATCTTCATTGACATAATAATAACCCGTACGGCCCAGGTCAAAACCACCATTGCCCCCTGTTTCTGAAACGCCCGGATCGCAGGATGTAGATTCCTTGCCTCCACGCACCCCTGCTCCATAATTGGAGCCTCCGCCTCCACCTGCCTGCAAGCCAACACCGCCCCCTCCGCCATTGATATTGGAGGCCCATCCCCGCGTGTAGAGAAACCTGGTATCCGTGGTTCCTTCCCCTTTCAGTCCGGCCTGTACCTCTCCATCCAGGTAGAAGGGCTCATAGAAATCCATGGTATCGGTAGCACCTGAGCACCCGGCCGTATAAATAACATCGCTGCTTCCCGGGGCCCCTTTAAATCCAGCGCCTGTCACATCTATATCGCCATCCAGACGGAGTACCCCGTGTACAAACAGGGCCACCACTCCTCCTGTTCCGCTGGCAGGATCCCAGTGATCGGCTCCAAGACCTGCAGCAGTCACATTGGCATAGCGAAAGGACCGGACCTTGATTAACTGGGCCACTTCACCAGCCTCCAGAGGAGTGATCAAGTCACCAATTTCGGCATTTAAGACCAGGGTGGTACCGATCTTTTCCGTGATTCGCATAAAAGCATATTTTCCCGTATTCCCCGGAAGCTGGTCGTCATGGCCCGGTGGATAAAGATCATTGCCGGGCAGGTAAGTACTGTCATGATCGGTGCCGATGGTGGCTCCTTTCACGCAGTAGATCATGACCGTATCGTCCACAAAAAAGTCAGTGGAATTGGTGACCACCACCGAGTCCACATTATTGTCATCGGCACTCAGAATGCTAGTAATGGATGTATAATCGTTGATGACCCCGCTAATGGGAGTATAGTCCTGGGAATGGGCTTGCTGACAGGCAAAGCCTATTAATAGAAGGACCAGGTATTTAGCTTTAATCAGGTTCAAGTCAGGGTTACTATGGCAATCACTTCGAAATATAGCAAAAAAATGAGTTGATTCTTATCTTTTTTCAATGGACTCGGGGAGCTCTACATGAAAGGTGGTTCCCTCATGCAAAACGGTATCATACCAGATTTGTCCTCCCAGGGACCTTATAATATTGTGGGTAATGGCCAGTCCCATGCCCATTCCACCCGATTTGGTTGTGAAGTTGGGCTGGAACAATTTATCCCGTATTTCCTCCGGAATGCCTTTCCCGTTATCTGAAAAGGTGATTTTCACCATCTTATCCTTGCTTGTCTCCAGTCCGACCCGAATCAGCCCTTCCCTTCCCTCGGGGATGGATTGAATCCCATTTTTCGTCAGATTGATAAAAACCCTCATCAACTGTTCCTTATCGGCCATCACGTAGACCTTCTGATGCCTGCCCAGATCAATCTGGATCTTGGTCTTGTCATTGCTTTCGAAGAGCTGCTGAAGACTGTTCAGTTTCGGCACCAGGTTGATCCTTGTGTGCCTGGCCCTGGGCATTTTGGCAAAATCGGAAAACTCACGGGCAATGGCCGACAGGGAATCGATCTGCTCAATCAGGGTGGCTGAGATCCGGTTCACCATCTCGGGATCGTCCTTGCCTTCCGCAATGGTACGCTGAAGGTGCTGCACATTCAGTTTCATGGGCGTCAGCGGATTCTTGATCTCATGAGCGATCTGTTTGGCCATTTCGCGCCAGGCGGACTCGCGTTCCGACTGGGCCAGCAATCCGGCACTTCGCTGCAGTTCCTGCACCATATAATTATACTCTTCCACCAGTCCCCTGATCTCGTCGTTCCGTTCGTACTGGATCATCTCATTTTTCTCGCTCAGACTCACCTGGGCAATGCGGTTCTGAATCATCCTCAGGGGTTGCGTGATCCGGTCGGCCAGAAATACACTGATCAGAAGAATAAGCAACATCAGGATCATATATACATTGATCACGGCAACCACCAGGTTGGTCACATCCCTGGCCAGGTCGCCCGATTGGGTAAAGTAGGGCAGGTTCAGGTAGGCCAGAAACTTGTTATCACTGTTCATCAGGGGGACATAGGCCGAAATATATCTCAAATTCCCAATGTGCTCATCATGAATATATTCCGACGCATCTCCCTGGGCTAGATTTTCATATACCAGCCGGTTCATCCGGTAACTGAGCAACTGCCTGTCAAAGATCTCCGCCCTGGAAGTGGCCAGGAGATAACCATCCCGGGTGTAGAGGTTGATATCGGTATAAAATACATTGGAAAACTTCCTCAGGAGCTCATCCAGGTTATAGTAACTATCGGAGGACCAGTTGGTCAGATCCTCCTCAAATTCAAGCTTATGCATCAGCTCAATATAAACTGAGCGCATGGTGTTCCTCAGGTTATCGTTTTGCTCGGCACGGTATTGCTGAACGACAAAATAGATGGTTCCCGAACAGATCAGCACGAAGGTGAGAAAGAGAATGCCCACCAGTGAATTCTGTATCCTGTTTTTAAAGCTCCAGTTAAAGGATGGGAAGGTACGCACGGCGATATAAAGATATCCCAGGGCTGCCAGAAGAAAGTTAAATGCGAAAATGTAGGAGAAAAAGATCAGGTAATCGATCAGGTTCATGGAGGGACTCCCCACTATGATAGTATTCCTGTCGTCCACATTGTAAATGCTGTGGTCGAATCCATCGAGGGTAAGCGTCTCAAATTCATGCTCCTTGCGGGTATAGTGAGAACAGGTGGTCCGGTAAGGGAAATCCCCGTCCTGGGCAATCAAAGCTCCCTCGTTGTACCTGGCATAGGAGAACCTGGAGCTGGTAAATTTGCTGAAATTATCATCCAGCAGTAACTCGGGATATCCCAACTCTTCCGAAAAGATTTTTGAGTCAAGCTCCACATAAACTTTAAGTTCATTATCTGCATGGTAATAAGGAATCGCTGCCAGGTAGGAGATCCGGCCATTCAGGTTATCCAGATAATAAAAATCGCTCCCCGGAACTTCCATTCCCCTTTCCAGGATCATCTCATCAAAAAAGCTATAGCAATGCAGCCATTCATCATCGGGTGGTTCAAGGTAGACACGATCGTGGGGCCTGCAAACGGTTACCTGAAGATCATACTTGGTCCAGTATCCCGAGAAATAGTTCCGGCTCAGGCGGTCATATACACGGTCCACATGGTTAATGTCAATATGGTCCTGGTTCAGGAAACGTGCAATAACCGTATCATTCCTCATGGCCATGGACATGTCGCCAAAGAGCATTTCAGCCACCGGATCATGCTCCGAAGAAAGTTTAACCAGTTCCACCTCCCTCTTCAGCTCCACATTGATGCTGTTGCTCTCCTGGAGCCGGATGGTCATAAATACTGAGATCAGCATGACCAGGAACACAAAGCGTGAAAAAGGGATCCGTCCCGTCTGGGTATACCTGATGTAATGCTGGCCCGCCATCATTAGCAGCAAAACGATCCAGCCCGGCCAGGAGCTTTGAATCCCGGGAAAGCGATGTGCCACAAGCAGGGTCAGGGCCATGGTCACTGTACCATAGAGCAAAGGCTTCCAAGCGGATCCCCGCAATAGAAAAATCGCCTTATCGAGGACCAGTCCGAGAAGCAGGAACCAGGCAATGATCACCGATAGTCCCACCAGCGTATTCCCTGTAAAGGTGGTGACCCGGTGCGCCTCGAAGGAGATGCTTGAGTCCAGCACCAGTGTACGGATCAGCTGCTCAATTACCAGGAAAAGCAGTGCAGCACCAATAAACAGCAGGGTGGCAATTCCCCTTTTCCAGGGCTCCGATTTCAGCTTCTCCAGATTTCCATAGAGGTAATACAGTCCGCCAAGAAGCAGGGCTGAAATTGAAAAGATCAGCAGGGCTCCCAGGGATGGGAAAAAGCGACTGGCAAATATTTCGGGTTGAAACAGTTTGGTACTTGTAAGAAATACCGGGTAGGAATGGGTAAATACGGCCACGAGCCCTGCAACAATCAGAACAGTAATAAAGGTGAGCCAGATGTACCTGGCGGGTCCTGTGCTTTGTCTTAATACCGAACAACATCCTGTAAAAAACAGCAGGAGTGAGACCAGAAGGCTGGATACAGCAAGGGCCTTTAAGCCTGGCGACCTGTGCCTGGCTCCGGAGAAATCCAGAGAAAACAGATAGGCTCCGGCTTCATTATAGATTGGTTCGGATCCATCGGCTTCAAAAAACTCGATCTCCACTTCGGGATCCAGCTTGAAATCACCCTGAAATCCATTCACTAAAAATTCATTCTGAACGGGGTAGTGGGTCTTCACCGCAATCATCCCCATCAACTTTCCACCCTTCAGAGGTTGTATAACAGTTGTATAATATGTGTTTCGCAAGGAAACAAAAGGCCTGTCCATGCGTGATCTCCATCGATCTGCAACAGGAACCGTATGATCGGACCAGTATTTCAGAACATCATCTTCATAATAGAAAATATAAATCCCATTTTTTGTGGCAAGCTCCTGGTAATCAATGGATTTTTCATCCAACACTCCGGTGGAGGTGTCGTTCACAAGCAGTAACCCCAACTCTCTGAATTCTTCTTTAAGCAGACCCTCCTTCATATGTAAGGTCCTTTCAAATTTCCGGGCATCTTTCTGTGAATAGCTTCCCTCCCTCATCAGTGTAGCCGAAATGATCCCTACCACGAACAGAACGAAAGCTGCCAGCAGCAGGATAAACCTGGGATATGTTTGCTTTTCAGGCATGATGATAGGGTTCTCCTTTTAATATGGTATAGGCCCTGTAAAGCTGCTCCATGAAAACGACCCTCACCAGTTGATGGGAGAAGGTCAGTTTTGACAGAGAAACAGAAGCATTGGCTCTTTTATACACCTTATCAGAAAATCCATAGGGACCGCCAATCACAAAAAGCAGATGGTTTACCCTTCCCTCCAGCCCGTTCAGGTATTCGGCAAAAGAAATGGAGTGAAACTCTTTGCCCCGTTCATCCAGCAGGATCATAAAATCTCCCGGTTTCAGGCGTTTCAGTAAGATCTGCCCCTCCTTTTCCTGCACCTCCTTCATGGTCAGATTCCGGGTGTTTTTCAAATCAGGCAGCGTAAGAATCTGGAAGGGCACATAGCGCACCACCCGGCTCCGGAAGAGCTCCACCCCGTCCCTGATAAAAGGATCCCTGGTCTTTCCGGTTTCAATGAGTGTTATGCGCATACGGGATTAATCGACAGGTTTTTTGTATCTTGCAAGGACACATTTAATGGCCCAATAGTTGCGGTGATATACAAACATACTTGATATTTAGATAAAGTGAAACAGAGGATATTAACTATTTTATTGCTGAACATGCTGGTTCTCCCACAAGTTTTGAGCCAGACTGTTCCGGCCGATCTGGTCCAGGCCATCGGCAAGGGAAATGTTTCTGACATGTCGGCCTGGTTTCATCAGAGCCTGGAGATGACCATCCTGGAAGAGGAGTATGAGTGCAGTAAGAACCAGGCAAGCAGGATTCTGGAGAATTTCTTTAAGAGTCATAAACCCACCGGCTTCAGCATTTCTTTTGAAGGAGCCAAGGAGCAATCCAAATATGCCATCGGGACCCTAAGCACCTCCCAGGGAAACTTCAGGGTAAACATGTTCTTCCTGAACAAAGAGGGCAAACGCCTGATCTACTACCTGAGCATAGAAAAAGAGTCTCAATATGAACTCACTCCACGACCTTGATTCATCCATTGACCGGTGGTTCAGAGAGGACATCGGAGAAGGGGATCATACCACTTTCAGCACCATAGCTGAGGACACGAGCGGATCGGCAAAGTTGCTGGTAAAGGAGGCAGGAATCCTGGCAGGCCTGGCTGTGGCCAAACGTATTTTTCAACGCTTTGATCCGGAGATCCAGCTCCATTCCCTGATGGAGGATGGAAGTGCCATCCGGCCCGGTGACCTGGTGTTCCGGGTACAGGGGAAAGTCCACACCCTCCTGCAATGCGAGCGCCTGGTGCTGAATGTGATGCAACGCATGAGTGGGATTGCCACCAACACAAATGCCTACGTGAAGCTCCTTCAGGGAACCGGAACAAAGATACTGGATACCAGGAAAACAAGCCCGGGTCTGCGTTTCCTGGAAAAGGAGGCAGTGAGGCTGGGTGGAGGTGTGAACCACCGTTTCGGACTCTACGATATGATTATGATCAAGGACAATCATATCGATTTTGCAGGAGGAATCCCACAGGCCATTAGCGCTTGCAGGGCCTACCTGAAGGAACATAATCTGGATCTTGGTATGGTGGTGGAGACCCGGTCCCTGGAGGACGTGGAAGTGGTGCTTTCCCTGGAAGGAGTGCAACGGATCATGCTGGATAACTTTTCCGTGGAACAAACCCGGGAAGCTGTTAAACTGATCGATCACCGGGTGGAGACAGAATCCTCTGGCGGCATTACCAGGGAATCCATCCGTTCCTACGCCGAATGCGGAGTGGATTATATATCGGTTGGGGCCCTGACCCATCAGATCAGCAGCCTGGACCTCAGTATGAAAGCAGATTTTTAGAAATGCCAGATTGGAGCAAGCTTAATTTTGATCATGTCCGCAGGGAATACGATCGCGATCAGCTGGACGAATCCGCACTGCCCGACGATCCCCTGCTGCTGCTGGTAAACTGGCTGGAGGAGGCCGCCAATTCTCAAATTCCCGATTCCACCGCCATGACACTATCCACGGTGGATGCCCAGGGTAGTCCTTCCTCCCGGATTGTGCTTCTTAAAAAGATTCACCAGAATCGCCTGATCTTTTTTACCAACTTCCGGAGCAGGAAGGCCAGGGAGATCCGTGAGAGAGCGGCGGTGGCCGCTCATTTCTACTGGTCCGGCCTGGAACGCCAGGTAAAAATAGCAGGGAAGGCTGACAGGATGGAAGATGAAGAATCGGATCTATACTTCAGCACCAGGCCCTTTGAAAGCCAGCTGGCCGCCTGGGCATCCCCTCAGAGTGAGGAGGTCCCCGACCGGAAATACCTGGAAGACGAATACATGAAATACCTTGATAAGTTTAAAGGATCAGGCCAGGTTCCCAGGCCAGTGGACTGGGGAGGATATTACATTAGGCCTCAGCGAATGGAATTCTGGCAGGGGGGCAGGCACCGGCTGCATGATCGCATTGAATACAAACTGGAAAAAAATCAGTGGAACCGCGTCAGGCTTGCTCCTTAAGCTTCTTTATCTGGGCCTCCAGCACGCTGATCTTTCCTTCCGCATCGGCCATTTTTTGCCTTTCCTTCTCCACCACCTGCTCCGGAGCGTGCTGAACAAAACGTTCATTGCTCATCTTCTTCTGTACACTTTTAAGAAATCCATGGGTATATTCCAGTTCGGCTTCCAGCTTTGCAATCTCATCCTCCACATTCACCAGGTCTCCCACCGAAACATAGTATTCCACATTCTTCACAATAAAAGAGACGGTATTGCCCGGGTCCTCATCCACCTGGCGGATATCAGCCAGGTTGGCCAGCTTAGCAATGACAGGATCAAAACGCTCATGGTAAGATCCACTTTCTGAAGAACGAACCATCAGTTGCAGGCCCTCTTTGGGAGGAATGTTCTTGTCCTTTCGAATGCTCCGGATCTGGGTCACTATTTCTTTTACATCCTCAAACTGCTTGATCAGCTTTTTGTCATAGGTCTCCGGATCAGGCATGGCAGAAACCATGAGGCTCTCTCCCTGGGCTCTCTCAGTGATAAGCTGCCAGATTTCTTCTGTGATAAAAGGCATGAAGGGATGGAGCATATGCAGAAGCTGGTCGATAAAGCCAATGGTTCTCTCGTAGGTCAGCGCATCGATTGGTTTCTGATAATCGGGTTTGATCAACTCCAGGTACCAGGAGCTGAACTCATCCCAGAAAAGCTTGTATACAATCATCAGGGCATCGGAGATCCGGTACTTGTTAAACTGGCTCTCCACCTTCTGAAAAGCCCTGTCCATTTTGGCTTCAAACCATTGTATTGCTTCGGCCGAATGCCGGGGCTGCTCCAGGCTGCTGTCAACTTCCCAGCTTTTAATCAGGCGAAAGGCATTCCAGATCTTGTTGCTGAAGTTCCTGCCCTGCTCGGTAAGCCCTTCATCAAAAAGAAGATCGTTACCGGCCGGGGAACAGAAGAGCATTCCCACACGCACCCCATCGGCACTGTATTTCTTCATCAGCTCGATTGGATCGGGAGAATTCCCAAGAGACTTGGACATCTTCCTTCTCTTGCTGTCGCGCACAATCCCGGTAAGGTAAACCGAATCAAAGGGCTTCTCGTTCCTGTATTCATAACCGGCAATGATCATCCGTGCCACCCAGAAAAAAAGAATTTCAGGAGCGGTCACCAGGTCATTGGTTGGATAGTAGTAGTTGATGTCCTCATTGTCGGGATAACGGATTCCATCGAAAACCGAAATGGGCCATAGCCAGGAGGAGAACCAGGTATCCAGCACATCCTCATCCTGACGAAGGTCCTCAAGTTTCAGATCTTTCCTGCCGACCTTCTTCCGGGCCAGTTCAAGGGCCTCTTCCCCGGATTCGGCCACCACGTAGTCCTTGGGTCCCTCTCCATAGAAATATGCGGGAATACGATGACCCCACCAGAGCTGACGCGAAATGCACCAATCCTTTACATTCTCCATCCAGTGACGATAGGTGTTTTTGAATTTGGCGGGCTGAAGCTGCACATCATCATTCATCACATGCTCCAGGGCCGGTGCGCCAAGCTCCTTCATTTTCAGGAACCATTGCAGGCTCAGCTTGGGTTCTATGACCGCATCGGTGCGCTCCGAAAAACCTACCTTATTCATATAGTCTTCCGTCTTCACCAGGTTCCCTGCTTCCTCCAGCAAAGGAATAATCAGCTTCCTTGCTTTAAAACGGTCCTCGCCCACCAGAATCTGAGCGGCCTCATTCAGGGTACCATTATCGTTAAAAATATCGATGGACTCCAGGTTGTGTTTCAGACCCAGCTCATAGTCATTTATATCATGGGCCGGAGTAATCTTCAGAGCCCCTGTGCCAAACTCACGATCCACATAATCATCCACGATGATGGGCACAGGCCGGTTCACCAGAGGCACCAGCACCTTCTTGCCATGAAATTTCTGAAAACGCTCATCCTCCGGATGCACACAGACGGCCGTATCGCCCAGGATGGTCTCGGGACGGGTGGTGGCTATGGTGATAAAATCCTCTTCGCCCTCCACCTGGTATCTGAGGTAATATAATTTGGAGGCCACCTCCTTATGCATAACCTCTTCATCGGAGACGGCTGTAAGGGCCTGGGGATCCCAGTTCACCATCCGGACCCTGCGGTAGATCAATCCCTTTTTAAACAGATCCACAAATACCTTGATCACGCTCTCCGACAGGGCCTCATCCATTGTAAAACAGGTCCGGTCCCAGTCGCAGGATGCGCCGAGCTTTTTCAGCTGTTCCAGAATAATTCCACCATGGGTATGGGTCCAGTCCCAGGCATGCTCCAGAAATTGCTCCCGGGTCAGATCGGTTTTCTTAATTCCCTCTTCGGCCAGTTTATTTACAACCCTGGCTTCGGTGGCAATGGAGGCATGGTCGGTGCCAGGCACCCACAGGGCATTTTTTCCCTGCATGCGGGCCCGGCGGATCAACACGTCCTGCAGGGTATTATTCAGCATATGCCCCATGTGTAATACGCCCGTTACATTGGGTGGGGGGATCACAATACAGTAAGGTTCACGCTGGTCGGGTTTGCTTTTGAAAAAGCCCTGTTCCATCCAGTAGGAGTACCATTTGTCCTCCACACTGGCCGGATCATATTTGGATGGAATATTCATGCGGCAAAAGTAGTAAAAAAATAGTGTCCTTGTGCCTCGGAGTGTTCTTCACCGACTCAGAAATGCCATTCACCGATTTTATACTAAAATTCAGGCAGAAAACTAAAAAAACTAAAAAAGTTTTCATATACTTGCCGAAAACCAGCCAAGGTGGATGTAAGAGATCGAATACTGGTAGAATCGGGCATGTTGTTTGGGAAGTATGGTATACGGACCATGACCATGGATGCCCTGGCCGAAGAGATGGGAATATCCAAAAGAACTATTTATGAGCGGTTCAAGGATAAAGACACCCTGCTTCTTGAGGTAATTAAATATTATAAAAACCTGACCACGGAAGAATCACTCCGGCTAATCGAGCAATCGGATAATGCCATTGAAGCCCTTTTCCGCATCATCAAAATGACCGTTAATCAGATGATGCGAATGAGTCCCGCTTTCTTCCATGATTTTAAAAAATATCATCAGAAAGTCTTCAAACAATTTTCCGAACCGGGTGAAATCCGGGATTTCACTATGACCCGGAAATTGCTGGAAACCGGTGTTCAACAAGAAGTGTTCAGGGATGATATCAACATTGAAATCGTCAACCACGCCATACATTCACTGTTTGACCTCTTTGGTCACAACAGCAACATGATCGATACAGGCTATGACCGGAAAGATATGTTCGACCATATACTTGTTCCCTTTTTCAGGGGAATTTCCACAAAAAAGGGGCGGAAGCTCCTGGTAGATTGTAAAAGCATTTTGGAATAAAACAGACTTAGATATGAAAAACAGAAAGATCATCATTCTATTTACACTAATACTCTCCCTGGGACTATTCACCCGGGGGAACAGCCAGGATCTGCCTGAGAAACTGGTTCTGAACCTGCAAGGAGCTGTGGACCATGCCATCTCCTTCAATAAGTCCCTGAAAAACGCTCGCTCGGAAGTGGAGAGAGCACGTGCCAGAAACTGGGAAGCCATATCGCAAGGTCTTCCCCAGATTGATGGAGGGATGGACTACATGAGTTATTTCAACTACGAGTTGGAATTCAGTTTTGGAATGGGTGAGGGATCTGACTTTACCCAGGATCAATTAATGGAGGCTTTCAACCAGACCCAGGCGCAATTCCCTTACTATACAGCACAGGACCTGGCGGTACATGGTGCAAACAGCTATTATGATGGAGTTCTTCAATCAATGCTGCCACCCAGCACCATTCTGCTTTCGGACCAGGCCAGTGCCAAATTAATGGTAAACCAGCTGATCTTCAGTGGTCAGTATATTGTGGGGATCCAGACCGCCAAACTTGCAATGCTCATTTCCGAGCAGAATCTGGATTTCAGTGAATTGAACATCAAAGAATCGGTGATCAGCTCTTATTACCTGGTCCTGATAACCGAAGAGTCGCTGGAAATTGTAAGACAAAACCTGGAGAACCTGGAAGAAACTCTGGCGCAGACCGAGGTTATGTTTAAGACCGGAATGGCAGAGCAGACCGATGTGGACCAGATCCGAATTACAGTGAATCAGCTTGCCAATGCCACCACCTCACTGCAAAGAAATCTGGAGCTAAGTTACAATATGCTTCGTTTCCAGCTTGGCCTGGAGACCAATGTGGGCCTTGAGCTGACCGACGACCTGGAGTCGCTATTTACAAATATGCAGGCCGAAACTGCATTGGACACTCCTTTTAACGTTGATGATAATGCGACCTACAAAATCATGAAAACTCAGGAGGAAATCAATAAGAAAATGCTTGGATTGGCGCAGTGGAACTATGCACCGACCATTACCGGTTTCTACAACTACAACGCCAAGATCCTTACCACCGATTTTGATATGAATCCCAACCACCTTATTGGCTTAACCATGGGAGTTCCGATTTTTTCAAGCGGAATGAGAAAGGCCCAGGTCGACCAGGCTAAAATTGATTACAATATGGCGCAGGTAAACCGGGATATCATGGAAGATCAACTGCGGCTTCAGGAGAAGCAATTCAAATACGACCTGCAAAACTCTCTTGAAAATTTCTTTACCCAGCAGGAGAATGTGGAGGTTGCCCAGCGTGTTTATGACAGCTACCGGAGAAAATTTGAGCAGGGAATGGCTACCAGTCTTGACCTTACCAATGCCAACAGCAACTATCTGGATGCAGAAAACAACTACCTCACTTCCATCATGGAGGTAATGAACGCCAAACTGCAACTGGATAAATTGATGAATAAATTATAGAATGCAAGATGAAATTAAGACCCAATATGAAAACCAAAGCCACCATGAAAACAATAAAAATTGCCCTCATTGCACTAATTGCCGGCACTGCCTTTACTGCCTGTGACATGCAGCCCCCCGGAGCCGCTTCTAACACCGACACGGCAGCTATTGAAGTAAAGGCCCAACCGATTAAAGTAATGGAACTCAGCTTCCAGGAAACAGCTATCACTCAGAAAGTCACTTCCACAGTGGTCGCTTACGAAGAGACCTATCTCTCCCCGGCACTTTCGGGACGTATTCGTTCAGTAAAGGTTGAAGTAAATGATCATGTGAAAAAGGGGCAACTCCTGGTGGAACTGGACCGGACACAGCTGGATCAGACCCAGCTGCAGTTTCAGCAACTATTGACCGACCTGGCCCGGATGGACACCCTGCTGCAATATGGTTCCATTACGCAACAGGCCTACGATCAGATGAAGGCACAGGTGGAAACAACCCAGCTCATTCTTCTGAACCTGGAGGAAAATACGATGCTGCGAGCTCCCTATTCCGGGGTGATCACCGGGAAATATTATAACGATGGTGAACTCTATTCACCAGCTCCCAACACCCCGGCTGGTAAAGCAGCGCTGGTATCCATGATCCAGATCGATCCTGTAAAGGTGATGGTAAACCTCAGTGAAAAGCACCTGCCCCTGATTAAGAAGGGAATGAAAGCCACTGTGACCACAGATGTATATCCCAATGAAGTGTTTCAGGGAACTGTTTTCAGAATCCACCCCACAGTCAGTGCTGCCACGCGGACCTTTACCGTGGAGGTAAAGGTTCCCAACAGGAGCCGGAAACTGGCTCCGGGTATGTTTGCGCGTGTAAACCTGAAACTGGGAGAGGGGGAGGCCCTGATCGTTCCTTCCATTGCGGTTATGCAGCAAACGGGAACCAACCAGAGGTATATCATGCTTCATGAGAATGGGACTGCAAAGAAGGTGGTTGTAGAGATACTTAACAGGATGGATGACCAGCTGGAAATAAGTTCTCCGGAAATCCAGGGAGGCGAGCAGCTGATCTATGCAGGACAGAGCCGACTGGAAGACGGTAGCCCGGTAAATGTAGTGAGTGAATAAATTAAAAGCATCTGAAGATGAGTATTTACGGAAATGCGGTCAAGCGACCGATTACAACAATAATGATCTTTGTGGCGCTGCTGGTGATGGGAGGATACTCCCTCAACAGGTTGCCCATTGATTTCTACCCGGATATCGATTTCCCTGCCATATCGGTGATTACAACCTATGCCGGCGCCAGTGCTGCCGATATTGAAACCAATGTGACCCGGACCATTGAGGACGGACTGAACTCCGTAGGAAACCTTAAGAACATAACTTCCACATCGCGCGATAATATGTCTATTGTCGTCTGTGAGTTTGAATGGGGAACTAATCTGGACGAGGCCTCCAATGAAATGAGGGATGGGATCAGTTTTATAGAGACCTTCCTTCCTGAAGAAGTAGAAAAGCCCATGCTCTTTAAATTCAGCTCAAGCGCCATGCCCGTTTTATTCTACGGGGTCACTGCCGATGAGAGTTTCGAAGCCATTGAAAACATTCTGGATGAAAAGATAGTAAATCCCCTTAACCGGATAGACGGCGTTGGATCTGTGGGACTGATGGGTGCACCAGGGCGTGAAATTCAGGTGGATATTGATCCCCGGAAAATGGAATCCTACAACATAAGCGTTGAGATGATCGCAGGTGTGCTTAATGCGGAAAACCTGAACCTGCCTGCAGGAAACCTGGAAATGGGAATGATGGACTATCCACTGAGAGTTAAGGGTGAATTTCCTTCCAGCGATGTCCTCAATGATATTGTCCTGGCCAGTTTTAACGGGCAAACCGTATACCTGAGTGATGTGGCCACAGTCAGGGATACAATCCGTGACACTTCACTGGATGAACGTCTGAACGGAAAAACCGGGATGCGAATCATCATCCAGAAACAATCCGGTGCAAATACCGTGCAGGTATGCGAGGATATCAATGCCATGATGCCCGAGTTGATTAAATCTCTTCCCGACGATATTGAGATCACTACCTTCTGGGATTCATCCACCTTCATTTCGGAATCAATTAACAACCTGACAAATACCCTGATGTATGCTGCAATAGCAGTAATCCTGGTGGTACTGTTTTTCCTGGGACGCTGGAGAGCCACCTTTATCGTGGTCCTTACAATTCCCATATCGCTGATTGTCTCCTTTATTTATCTGTATGTATCCGGGAGCTCTATTAACATTATCGCCCTTTCGTCCCTGTCCATTGCCATCGGGATGGTCGTGGATGATGCCATTGTGGTCCTGGAGAATATTACCAAACATGTGGAACGAGGGGCACGGCCGCGGGAGGCGGCCATTTATGCCACCAATGAAGTTTGGCTGGCAGTTATTGTAACTACCCTCACTGTGGTTGCAGTGTTCCTGCCGCTTACCCTGATTGGTGGTATGACCGGTGAATTGTTCCGCCCCCTTGGCTATATTGTAACAATCACGGTGGTAACCTCCACCATAAGTGCCATCACCCTGACCCCCATGCTGGCTTCAAAAATGATGAAGCTGAGAAAGAAATCAAAAAAAGTCAGGTTTATTTCTTATGATAATACTATCGGGCGTTTCCTGAACTGGCTGGACGGCTTTTATGGTCGCACATTAAAGCTGGCACTCCGTTTCAGATGGGGTACCCTGATCATTGCCTTTGTGATCTTCCTGCTTTCCATGATGATGGCCGGTGGAATGGGCTTCGAATTCATGCCTGAAGCTGACCAGGGATCCATGACTGCTGAAATTGAACTTCAGACCGGACTGCGTGTGGATGAGACCACCAAGGTGGCTCGTAAGATTGATGCCTACATCGCAGAGAATATGCCAGAGGCACAATTCTATTATACCTCTTCGGGCTCTGATGACCAGGGGGGATTCATGTCCCTTTTTATGGAAACAGGATCCCATCGGATCAACGTTAGTTTTACCCTGACAGATCTGGAGACCAGGGGACGGGATGTCTGGGAACTTTCCAATCTGCTCACCGAGTACCTGGAGACCATACCAGAGATCGTTAACTTTGATGTGGTCCCCAACGGCGGAATGGGTGGTACCACCGAGAACAATGTGGTGGTGGAGATCTATGGATACGATTTCGAGGCCACTTCCCAGATCGCCAATGCTCTGGCTGATAGTGTTAGCATTATTCAGGGTGCAACCAATGTCAATGTGAGTCGCGATCCTTCCAAACCGCAGCTCCAGATTATACCGGACCGTGAGAAAATGGCCCAGCACGGCCTGAATACCTACACCCTTGCCAATTCGGTACGAAACCGGGTGGAGGGTCCCTATATGAGCCGCTACCGTGAGGAAGGCGACGAATACGATATCAGGGTCCGTTTCGTGGAAGAAGAACGCAGTTCACTCTCCAACCTCGAGGATATTGCCCTGGTGAATATGCAGAACCAGGTCATCCGCCTGGGCGAAGTGGCCGAAATTGAAGAACACTGGTCACCACCAAATATCGAGCGTAAAAACAGGGAACGCATGGTCACTGTTTCCATCACTCCATACAAGGTCCCACTAAATATGCTGGCCGAACAGGTACAGGCAAAAATCAACAGCATGGATATACCACCGGATGTAAATATCCAGATGAGTGGAGCCGTAGAGGATATGCAGGAATCCATGCAGGACCTGATGCTGCTACTTCTGCTCAGCCTGATCCTTACCTACCTGGTAATGGCCTCCCAGTTCGAATCACTGAAAATGCCCTTCATCATCATGTTCTCCATTCCCTTTGCCTTTACGGGGGTGATCCTGGCTCACGTGGCAACAGGCACCACCATGAGTGTGATATCCATGGTCGGGGGAGTTATGCTGATCGGTATCGTGGTGAAAAACGCCATTGTGCTGGTGGACTATATCAACCTGATGCGTGATCGTGGCCTGGAACTGAAGGAGGCGATTATAGAATCAGGACAATCAAGGCTGCGCCCTGTGCTGATGACTTCCCTGACTACCATCCTGGCCATGTTGCCCCTGGCCATGAGTACAGGATCGGGATCTGAGATCTGGAGTCCCATGGGAATCGCGGTAATCGGAGGACTCATTTTCTCCACCATTGTAACCTTAATACTGGTACCTGTCGTATATCATATGATGCTTCGCCGGAGTGATGCAAAGAAGAAATCAGTGGAATATAACTTTTTGAATGGAAATTCCGTTGAAGAACATAATTAGATAAGATGAAAGCTGTATTTATAGTATATAACCAGTCGCAAACAGAGAAGGTCGAGTATCTGTTTGACAAACTTAATATCAGGGGATTTACACGATGGACCGACCTTACGGGACGGGGAAGCGTGGATGGTCCTCCCCATATGAATACCCACACCTGGCCGGAGCAGAACTCGGCCAGGATAGCTGTGATGGAAGATGATGCTGTTGCTGCCGTTCTGGAGGGAGTCAAACGACTCGATGAGGAAAACACGGATGTGGGCATCCGGGCCTTTGTGTGGGATGTGGTGGATTCCTACTAAGGATGCAGTGCATCCAGTGCTGCTTTTGCAGCCCGTCTGCCATTCTCGACCTGTTCTTCAGCTTTGTAAAAGTCATAAAGGTTACAGGACTCTCTTGACACATTGATCAGGACATCCGGAGCATGCTCCTTGATTTTCTCCTCGGCCATACGTGCGATCATCAGCTCAAAGCTTTCGGTAATCAGGGAGAAATGCCCCAGCTTTTCTTCGGGCGTGGAAGAAGACGGATGAATGTGACTGTAGAACTCTTTGATCTTCTTCTGGTAAAGCGCCTGCTTCCTCACTCCTTCCCTTGTTTTCTCAGGCTTCAGGGGGGGTATGTCGGCGTTGACATGAACTGCTACCAGCCTGTCTCCTTCTGTTCGTTCCACATGAGCCATGGGAAGATTGTTCAGAATACCGCCATCCACCAGTAGCCTGTTCTCTTCTTTTACCGGTGTAAATATGGAAGGAATGGCAATGGATGCACGAATGGCATGGTAAAGGCTTCCGGACCGGAATACCACTTCCTCCCTTTTTATCATGTCAGCTGCCACTGCAGCATAGGGTATGCTAAGATCCTCAATAAGCATATCTGGAACGTACTTTTTCATCTTATTCAGGACCCTGTCCCCTTTAATCAGCCCCTGCCGGCTAAGCGTAAAATCGACCAGACGAAATACCTTGCTCCGGTCAAGCGTATACATATACTCTTTCAATTCCTCCATTTTGCCGGTGGCATACACTCCTCCGATCAGGGCTCCCATGGAGGTGCCTGCGATGGAAGAAATCTCATAGCCTCTTTCCTCCAGTTCCTCAATGACCCCCATATGAGCTATGCCCCGGGCCGCACCCCCTGAGAGTACCAGTGCCACTTTCGGTTTTTCTATACTCATAATTGTACTCTTAGTCATTTGGTTTCATCTTCATTCTCACCAGTGACTGGACTGTTTTCCAGTCATGGAGCTGATGTGAAGCTTCAGGATCACCATCCGCCTGATGTTATTTGGCTTGAATTCGATGAGCTCAGGGGCCCCGTGCTGGGCCATGATCACTTCCAGTCCATGCTGTTTGCCCGCCTCATCGGAAAGAATTTCCACCCTGCCGTAGCCCACCACCGAGCGATATCGCGTACTCCAGTCGCAGGCCTTCTCCCCTTTGGTGATTTCCATGGCATCTTCCACCTCAAAACACACTTCCGGGTTCTGTGTCAGCAAATCAATCTTTTTCCCCTCCGTGGCCGAGTGGATGTATATACATCCTTCGCGGTATCCATAATTAAATGGAAGGATATAGGGTCTTTTACCATCCATCATGGCCAGCCTGCAGAGGATGGCGCCTTCAAGTATCTCCTCCAGAACCCTCCTGTCTTTGATCTCCTGCCTTGTTTTTCTCATGCTTCCAAGGGAAATTTTACATGAATATAGTTACTTCCTGCTGTTTATCATTTTCCGCTTCGCGAAAATGCAGTACTTTTGGACTTTCAATGGAGCTTATGAGAGCAAAACTTTTATCCGTACCTGCCATGATCACAGTGGCCATTCTGATCACAGGATGTGCCAATACACCGGAAGACAAGGCTAAGGTACATGGCCAGGAGATCTGGTTTGAAGAATACATGCACGACTATGGTCAGATTGAGGAAGATAGTGACGGGACCTGGTCCTTTGTTTTTAAGAACCTGGGAGAAGAGGCCATTGTCATTAACCGGGTGCGTTCCACCTGCGGCTGTACCGTCCCCGATTGGCCCAGGGAGCCCATTGAGCCCGGAGCCAGCGGTGAGATCACCGTTGTCTATAACACCGCAAGCACAGGCACCTTTTTGAAATCAGTCATTGTTTACTCCACCGCCGCCAACTCTCCGGTGAAGCTGCAAATCAAGGGAAAGGTATTTGCCAAAGAGACAGACGAAGGGTAAAACTTAAAGCAAGAATAGCATGCCAGGTATCTCAACAAAAGGAAAGCAAATGCCAGCGTCTCCTATCCGGAGACTGGTTCCCTATGCCGAAGAGGCCAAGTCAAAGGGAAGAAAGGTCTACCACCTGAATATTGGTCAGCCCGACATCAAAACCCCGGAAGTGGCCCGTGATGCGGTAAAAAATATGACCGCCAAGGTCATCGAATACAGTCACTCTGCCGGCAATGAAAGCTACCGCCGGAAGCTGGCGGCCTTCTACCAGGGCATCGGTATAAACGTGGATCATACCGAGATGCTGGTCACCACAGGCGGATCCGAGGCCATCTCCTTTGCCCTGATGTCAACAGTAAATCCAGGCGAAGAGGTGATTGTCCCGGAACCCTTTTACGCCAATTACAATGGCTTTTCCGTGGCTGCAGGAGTCAATGTGGTGCCCATCACTTCAGGGATCGACAATGGTTTTGCCCTGCCGCCCATTGAAGAGTTCGAAAAGGTCATTAGCCCGAAAACCAGGGGGATTATCATTTGCAACCCCAATAATCCTACCGGATATCTCTATTCACGCGAGGAGCTGGAGATGCTGGGGGAGATTGTGAAGAAACATGATCTTTACCTCTTCTCCGACGAAGTCTACAGGGAGTTTTGTTACGATGGTGAAAAACACTTCTCAGTCATGGACCTGAAAGGCCTGGAAGAAAACGCCATCATGTTTGATTCGGTCTCCAAGCGCTACAGCATGTGCGGGGTCCGGGTTGGAACTTTGATCTCCAAAAACAAAGAGGTGATCTCCACGGCACTGAAATTCGCACAGGCAAGACTCAGTCCCCCTTCCTACGGTCAGGTGGCCGGCGAAGCTGCCCTGGAAACCCCTGATTCCTACTTCAGGGAGGTCTATGATGAGTATATCGAACGCCGTGACTTCATGGTAGAAGCACTGAATAAGATGCCGGGGGTCAAATGTCCCACCCCGAAAGGTGCTTTCTATACGGTTGTACACCTGCCCGTAGACGATGCAGATGTATTCGCCAAGTGGATCCTGAGCGACTTTGAGCATAAGAACCAGACCGTGATGATGGCCCCGGCTTCGGGCTTTTACTCCACACCCGGACTGGGGAAACAGGAGGTGCGGATTGCCTACGTGCTTAAAAAGGAGGATCTGGCTGCTGCCATGGAAACCCTGGCTGAGGCGCTATTAGCCTACCCGGGAAGAACCAATTGATCCCGAAGCTGTTTAATACTAAGGAGGTTCATGAATTATGACTACCTTTGACGGCTTAACTTAAGAAGAGACAATTTGAATTTTAGTGATTTCGGCTTTGATCCCGATCTGATGGAAGGGATTCAGGCCATGGGCTATGAAAAGCCTACCCCCATTCAGGAGCAGGCCATTCCGGCCATACTCGAAGGCAAAGACATTATCGGGTCTGCACAGACCGGTACGGGGAAAACAGCTGCCTTCCTCCTGCCTGTCATTCAAAACATTATTGCTTCCAGGGAAGCCAGCAAAACCAGGGCCCTTGTCATTGTGCCCACCCGTGAGCTTGCACAGCAGATCGACCAGCAGATGGAAGGATTCTCCTATTTCACCCCGGTAAGCTCAATTGCAGTCTATGGCGGAGGCGATGGCAGCCTCTTTGCACAGGAGAAAAAAGCATTGACCGAAGGAACCGAAGTGGTGATCTGCACACCCGGAAGAATGATTGCCCACCTGAATAACAACTATGTAAAGTTTGACAGCCTGAAATACCTGATTCTGGATGAGGCCGACAGGATGCTGGACATGGGTTTCTTCGAGGACATCATGAAGATTATCCAGTACCTGCCCAGGCAAAGACAGAATCTGATGTTTGCTGCCACCATGCCCAACGAGATCCGGAAGCTGGCACGTAAGGTACTCCATCAGCCGGTGGAACTGAATATTGCTGTCTCCAAACCGGCAGAGAAGATCCTGCAGGTAGCCTATGTGGTATATGAGACCCAGAAACTTCCTCTGGTGACCCACCTGCTGAAGGGACGCGACCTGAAGAGCGTTATTGTTTTCTGCTCCACCAAGTTATCGGCCAAGCAATTGGGCCGACAGCTGAAAAGAGAAGGACTTAAAGCAGAGGATATTCATTCCGACCTGGATCAGAAGGCCCGTGAAGAAATCATGCTGGATTTCAGGAACCGCAAGCTGAACATCCTGGTGGCCACCGACTTGCTATCCCGGGGAATTGATGTGGATAATATTGAACTGATCATCAACTACGATGTGCCCCACGAGGGAGAGGACTATATCCATCGCATCGGCCGGACCGCCCGGGCCGAAACGGATGGAGTAGCCATTACCCTGATCAGCCAGGAGGAACAGTTTAAGTTTGGCCGCATCGAGAAAATGCTTGAAAAAGAAGTCACCAAATCCTCTGTACCTGAAGAGTTTGGTGAGACCCCCGCCTATGACCCATCAAAAAACAGGGGCCGATCGGGTAACTTCAGAGGAGGCCCAAGAAGCTCCAAAGGCGGAGGCCGCAAAGGTGGGAAAAGCTCCAAAAGCGGGCACCGGACGGGAGGAGGTAGCTCCAAAGGTGGCGGAAGCTCCAAAAGCGGGCACCGGACGGGAGGAGGTAGCTCCAAAGGTGGAAGAAACTCGAAAGGCGGGAGCCATACAGGCGGGGGAAGCTCTAACAAAGGACGCTAAGCTACTTACCTGCTGTTTTCATCACTCGATTGCAGTCATTTCCTGAATTAGCATCTTATCAGACACAGAGGTGCGGGTCTTGCCGTTTTTAGGTGGCCAGCTATCTTATAGGGATGTTCTTCCATGAAAACGGGGACAAGAGAGGGCTGTTATTTCGTTTTAGGTATTTATTAATCTTGTATTGGTTCTTTCAGGACAATTATTCATTATTATTTGTATTTTGAAAGATAATTATTAATTTTCAGTTGGTTAAATACATAGGATAGAAGATTAATCATTATTTTCCTGATATGAAGTGGGAGATCATTAAGCAATTTTCGGCTGAAAATAAGCGTTTTTTTAGCTATGGTGATGTGATTGCGGAATATCCTGACAAGGATCGCAGCTATCTTTCCAAAGTACTTGCTGAAATGGTTAGGGCAGGCATGTTAATGAAGTTACACCGGAATGTGTACCACATTATCCCGCTGAGTGCTAATCCCCATACCTATTCTCCTGACAGTCCACTGCTTGCTAAGTCTATCATGAATGGAAAGGAATATTACATTGCATATTCTTCAGCATTGCATATCCATAGATTAATGGATCAACCCGAATCCAAAATGATGATCGCCACCAACCGGCAGATTCAACCCTCCATTAAAACCATCGCCGGGAAAGAAGTTCAATTTATATACCATACCTTTGGCAGGTTTTTTGGCTATGGGGAGATGTGGGTAAGCACACAGGAGCAAGTCATGGTTAGTGATTTGGAAAAAACCATTGTAGATGCAGTCTCAAAACCGCAATTATGCGGGGGGATCATTGCAGTTGGAAAAGCCATTTACAATTCCAACGAAAGAACAGAACTTGAAAAAATGTTTTACTATCTATCCCGGAACAGGAGTCATGCAGCAAAGAAACGATATTTATATCTCTCCGACTTTCTTGGGATGGAATGGACATCTGAACATGAACGAATGCTTAAAGAGTGCGGATCCAGCATTTCCCTGTTAGATCCCTCCGGGCTTGCTCAGGGAAGTAAAAACTCCCGTTTTGGTCTGAAGATCAATATTGAGTTAAATCCCCTTAAGGATTCCATGACACAACTTTGGTGTCCATAGCACCTCATTTGATACTTCCACGTCTTTCCAGGTTTGAATAGAATCGTTTATCCTAGGGTGCTCATCAGGGGGGGCCAATGACGGAAAACCGAGCGGCGGAGGTCGCTCCAAGGCGGAGGTCGCTCCAAGGCGAAGGTCGCTCCAAGGCGGAGGTCGCTCCAAGGCGGAGGTCGCTCCAAGGCGGAGGTCGCTCCCTTGGAGGAGAAGCTCCAAGGCGGAGGTCGCTCCCTTGGAGGAGAAGCTCCAAGGCGGAGAAGCTCCAAGGCGGAGAAGCTCCAAGGCGGATAGCGGATTGGCATACTCCATTTCCGCTGGATCTTATTAGCTTCCAGATAGACCTCTTTCATAGCAGATTGGTCTTCCGGGCCAATCGCTCCCTGAGTTTTTGAGACTCCGGAGCGCTTAGCCCTTCACACAACTACCACGTTTACACAAAGCTTTTTACACTAGCTAAAGAGGGCGCTAAACTGCCTACCTGCTTACAATAAACTGCACCGATTCACCTTCCCTGGATCTGAAAATGTACAGGCCCGCCCCCAGTTGAGGGATGCGTGCATATTCTGCATCTTCAAGCACCATGACCTGCTGACCCATCATGTTATAGATACTTCCGCTCACCTCTTTGTTAAAATAAAACAAACCTTCACTCACCGGATTGGGGTAGATGGACAAGGGATTCATCGGGTCCGGCCTTTCCTGCACTCCGGTCCTCAGGTTGGAGAACTCGGGCGTTGGTGAGGGAAAAAGAACCCATTCCGGTCCGCCGTCAACCAGCCGGCCCAGTGAAATATCAGTCGCCTGTAAATCAAAAGATACGGAATCCACGATCTGAAATCCGGTGGATGGTCCCAGGGAAAGCCGAAGCTCCTCTCCTTCCTTGCTTATTTTGAAGGTGGCATGATTGATCCCCTGCTCCTCCTGATCATCGAGCCATACCAGGAAGAAGCCCTCAGGCTGGATATAGGCCTCCGGAAACCTGTATTTCCCGGGAGAGCCCATATTGTCGCTCAGGAAATAATCTGCCAGCCAGACAGGTTCCTCGCTGGCATTGTAGATCTCCGCCCAGTCGTCAAACTCTCCAAACTCATCCTTTTTCACGCTACTGTTCGAAGCATTGAACTCATTGATATAAAGCGGTCCGGATACCAGGGGATAGGATACCAGCAGAGTGGTATCGGGATAGCGGTTCTCCTGTCCGCCCTGGTCCGACACCGTAAAATAGAGCTCTACCTCCGTGGTATCGCCCAGTGATCTGATGGTATCGCGGTAGCTGGAGATCCCGGAGACCGGGTCTGTTTCGGTGGGGGTACTTTTTAACAGGGTGGTCCAGCTTCCTCCATCGATGCGATAGTGCAGGGCGGTCGTAAAGCCTGTCTCGTCATCCTCAACACTCCAGTCCACATCGATCCTGTCGGAACGGGGCTTTACACGAACATGTGAAAAGAGCGGAAGGGCATCTGAATCCTCAGCTTCCAAAAGTGCCGAGGCATTCCGGGCACTTATAAACTCCAGCACCCCCTGATCCACATGCTCCCCCCAGCCACTGTTCATGGCCCCATCAAAATCGCTGATTGTAAATCCCCAGTCCTTGGTATAGAAGGTATCCATGGCCACCGCATCCCTGATGAGCTGACTCCAGCGAGTCAGTTCATCGCCCAGCTCACCGGAGGCAGTATATGCCGCCAGTTGCCTGATGTACATGCTATACTGTGCTTTGTACTCATCCACTGCAAGGACTTTTTCATACAGGGGACGCAGGTCCAGGTTCCATGCATAAATGGAACGGGTGGACCAGTCCACATCCCTGAAATCGATCCCAAAGCTATTTTCCAGCTTGTAAGGAATATATTCAAACCTGCCGCTTACCTGATCTCTGTACAGATAATAGTTATTTTTGTTGCCTGTGTACCCATCCCAGTTCCCGCTCATCACATCCACAGCCACTGCTTTCAGGTAGCTCTGTACATTGATCACCTGCTCCAGTTCAGCTTTCAGCTGGGCCCCGCTATATTGGTTCAGTCTTGTTATCAGCGTAGTCAGGTCCTCATAATCATCCCACTTTTCATTGGTCCGCAGGGCATATACACGCCGCCCCTCATACTCGTACTTGTAATCGTCCTGTGAAGCACCCAGGTAGCTCAGATCGGCCGGCCACAGGTTCCTGTAGAAATTACCATCGTTGTTATCAAACCTTGACTTCGTATACCGCTCGTCAATATGTTCCGTGTTCAGATAAACACCATAAAACGCATCGTTGATATAAAGCAGCACATGATTGCTTCTTGAACCAGGTACGCCCAGGTGGCGAAACAGGTTCCAGCCTAACTTTGAGCGCAAAAGAGAAGGATCATTCACCTCCGCATTCAGATCCATCTTTTCGATCCCATGGTAATTATCATCGGGGTCGAAAGAATTAAAAGAGATACGGAAGGATTTCTTCTGATTGTTCCTGATGGTATCGCCCCTGAATCTCAATCCCACATCGAGAGGCCCCTCCGTACTGTCGGTCCGGGTAAAAGTGAAGATGGCATAGTATTCCGTATTGCTTTCCGGATCTGCATACAGGCTTTGAAGATTCGATGCGGATATTTGCAGGTCGATGCGTGGTACTTCTGTATCATCAAATACAAATCCAGGCTCCGGATGGATCACCTGGGTATGGGCAAAAAAACTTGTGCTAAGAAGGGTAAGGAACAGAAAAATTCCCGGGAATGCGCTATTTATCCTCTTCATATATTAAATACTTGCTTCGTTTCATCCTGTATTGTTCCAGTTCCTCCTGCCAGCTGGCCCTGATTTTTTCTTCGTCCCATCCTGATTCTATCTGCTTTCTCAATTGATCGGTTCCGGCCAGGGTAGAAAAATAGCGTGTGAAGAATTCATCCTTGCGGGGAAAAGCCTTGTAGGCATCCAGCACAAATTGCAAATGGAGCCTGGTCCACCCCGCTTCGGGATTAAAACCCCGGAGGTCGGCACCATAACAGGTACGTCCTTCAAACTTCGGATTTCGTGCAACACCGGGTATGGCTACGGGTGTAAAACTGAAATCACCAGTCAGCTCCGGGTGCCCATAGGTCTCAAAAGGCATAGGGGTCCCCCGCCCCTCGCTAAGTACGGTCCCTTCAAAAAAGCAGGTGGATGGGTACATCAGAACAGCATGATCATTGGCAAGATTCGGGGAAGGACTTACAGGCATGGAATAGGATCGTCCATGATAATAGCCTTTACAGGGTATAACAGTCAGATCACAGCGGATCCCCCCGCTTAACCATCCCTCACCGTTAATCATCACGGCCAGCTCCCCTATGGTCAGACCGTATACCACCGGAATGGGATGCATGCCCACAAAAGACCTGAAAGCCGTGTCCAGAACAGGACCATCCACATATCCTCCGTTGGGATTAGGCCGGTCCAGAAGCAGCAGTGATATGTCATTTTCGGCACATGCTTCCATCACATAGTGGAGGGTGGAGATGTAGGTATAAAACCTGGCCCCCACATCCTGCAGGTCGAAAAGCATCACTTCAATGCCTTCCAGCTCTCCGGGCACCGGTTTCTTGTGACTGCCATAAAGCGAGGCCACCGGGATACCCGTCTGAGGATCGGCACCATCTTCAACCTGGACCCCGGCGGCGTGGTCGCCCCGGAATCCGTGTTCGGGCGCAAAAACTTTAAGGATCTGATCCTTCTCAATACCTCGTTCCAGCAGGGTATCCACCAGGTGACGCTGGCCCACTACGGAGGTATGATTTGCCACCAGGGCAATTTTCTTTCCTTCAATCAGTTGAAGGTACTGATCCATGCGATCGGCTCCGCTTTTCACCGGAGCCTGGTCCGGTGAGCATGCGGCCATCATTCCGTTCAGAATAATGTAAGATAGAATTAACAAAAATTTCACATCTTAAAAATAGCTAAAAGATGCATACATTTGCTGAAGCTATTTTAGAATCATTGAATACAGAACTATTTATCGTTCGCCGCCTGATCGGCAGCAGGAAGAAGGGACGCAGTTTTTCCCGCTCCATTGTGGGCATTGCCATGTTTGGCATCGCTCTCAGTCTTGCGGTTATGATCGTAGCCGTAGCCATTGTAACCGGCTTTAAAAAAGAAATTTCCAACAAGGTGACCGGATTCGGTGCCCACATTCAGGTCCTGAACCTGGATTCGAACCTCTCCTATGAAACCGCCCCGGTCCCTGCCGGACTGGAAAGCCTTGAAAAGATCGGGGAGATGGAGGGCATCAGGAATGTGCAGCCTTTTGCCATCAAGGCCGGTATTATAAAGACCGGCGAGGAGATCCATGGTGCCGTTCTGAAGGGAATCGACAAAAATTATGACTGGAGCTTTATTGAAAAGCACCTGGACGAAGGAACTTTATTTACGGTAAACGATTCAGTGCGAAGCAACAATGTGGTGCTTTCGGGTTCCACGGCCAGCTTGCTGAAGTTGGGAGTTGGCGACCGTTTTACGATGTATTTTATCCAGGATCCCCCCAGGGCCAGAACCTTTACAATCAGCGGCATCTATAATACCAGCCTGGAACAGTTCGACAAGCTTTACATATTTGCAGATATCAAACAGGTGCAACGCCTGAATAATTGGAGAGACGGACAGGTGAGCGGGTATGAGATACTGATTGAAAAGATGGATGATCTTCCGGAGCTTGCCTCCAGGGTAAGAGAACAGGTGGGTTTTGACTTCCTGGACGATGGCAGCCGCCTGAAAGTAGAAACCATTACGGATAAGAACTCACAGATCTTTGACTGGCTGAAACTCCAGGACATGAATGTGGTTGTTCTGGTGATACTAATGGTTGTGGTGGCCGGATTCAATATGATATCCGGACTGCTGATCCTGATCCTTGAACGTACCAATATGATAGGTATCCTGAAGGCCCTGGGAACCAACAATGCTTCGGTCCGCAAGATATTCATGTACCAGAGTGCTTACCTGACCCTGGTGGGACTGGCCTGGGGAAATCTCTTTGGCCTGGGAATCTGTCTGGCACAAAAATACCTGAATCTGATCCCTCTTGATCCCGGATCCTACTACCTTGACACGGTTCCAATCAACCTGAATCTGATCCACCTGCTCCTGCTTAACCTGGGCACCATGGCCATCACCTTTCTGTTCCTGCTCATTCCGTCCATGATTATCTCCCGGATCTCACCGGATAAGAGCATCCGCTTTAATTAACAGGCTTCCATGTTTGACAGGAACAAGTGGATAGATATTCTGAGCCATCAGCTCCCCGGTGAGAAAGCGCAGCGCCGCATGGCACCTGCCTTCAGGGGAGAAACGATTTCCCCAGAGAATCCAGTTCCTGCTGCTGTTCTGGCCCTGTTTTATGCAGCGGACAAAGAAACCCGTCTTGTTTTTATCAAACGCAACGAATACGATGGTCCGCACAGCGCCCAGGTCAGTTTCCCGGGAGGAGCCTGGGAAGCCGCAGATCGATCGCTGGAAGAAACAGCTCTCAGGGAAACCCGGGAAGAAATTGGGGTCACAGGCCCCATTGAAATCCTGGGTTCATTGACCCCGCTTCATATTCCCGTCAGTAATTTCATGGTCCACCCATTTATTGGCTGGACAAGAGAACACCCGGTATTTCATCCCGATCCTTCAGAGGTCCAGTATGTGATAGAGGCAGGTCTGGATGTGCTTCTTGATCCGTCCAATCGCGGTTCAGAAACCATCTATCACCATGACCGGTCCATCGAGGCCCCTTTCTACCGGGTAGGAAAAGAAAAAATCTGGGGTGCAACAGCCATGATGCTCAGCGAAATACTTGAACTGGCTACCAGCTTGCAATAACGACATCATTCACTATATTCTTATAGTGCTCATAGCGGGTCAGGATGTCTCTGACAAAATTATAAGTCTCAACCCCCCTGGCAAATCCATGCCGGACAACCTCATCGCTATAGTACTCCGGTTGAGACTTTTTAAGCAGCCATTGATCCACACTGTCGAACCAAATATTGGGATCAGATTCATAGCGTTCAGCAAGCCTCCTGGCATCCTGGATATGTCCAAGGCCAATATTGTAAGAAGCCAGCACAAACTTGATCCGCTCGCTCCGGTCAGGGATGACCTCCATGAAACGATCGTCGAGCCATTTAATAAAACTGGCACCCGCCTTGATCTGATCCGCGGGCGATGATTCCATGCTTATTCCATAGCTCCTGGCGGTTACCGGCATCATTTGCATTAATCCAAATGCACCGGCCCAGGAGACTGCCTCCGGATTAAACCTCGACTCCTGGTAGATAAGCGATGCAAGCAAGCGCCAGTCCCAGTCAATCCGCTCACTTTCCTTTCGGATCACATCGTCATATTCCGAAATTTTCCCACTTCCAAGGGTATAGAATTCACTGTGAATGCTCCTGTAAGAATGCCTGTTATTGAAGTATTTGTTATACAAAATAGCATATCGGTCTGTGCGACGGTAGTCTGCGATCCACTGATCGATGACTTTTTTCAGGCTGTCGGAACGGGGATGAACCGCCCAGGCCACATACTGCGGAAAAGAGATGGCCGTTCCCACATCCAGTTGCGGATAATAGGTGGCATTGACCAGCCCCACATTCTCATCACATACCGTATAATCAATTTCCCCCAGGGCCACCCGCTGGATCAGCTGCTCCGATTCCAGGTTCACCTCCCTGATATCAATTCCACCACCAATCTCATTGGAAAGTGAATGCAAACGATTCTCATAGACCGAAGCTGCCTGCACATAGACCTCCTTTCCCTCCAGGTCGAGCTGGTTCCTGATGAGCTCTGCTTCCAGCTGTTTATGGTTCATCTTCTCCCATTGGGATGGTTTCCTCTGAACAAGTACCTGTCTGGTCTGGAGCAATGGTTCTGTAAATGCCACTTCCGATTTCCGTTCCGAGGTAATGGTCAGGTTCATGGCTATCAAATCCACCTTTCCTTCGCTCAGATCATTGAAATTCATCTCAAGATCGTTGCTAACACTCACCTCCAGGGTCAGGTCCAGATGATTGGCCAGGTCCTGCAACATTTCATACTGAAAGCCCAGAGGTTGACCCCGGTAGAGAAAATAGCTGATGGAATTGTACTCGGTGACCACCTTTAATGCCCCGTATTCTCTGATCATCTCCATGTTGGTGATCCGGGCTTCTGGTCTTAACTGCTCCACATCCCTGAACCTGGACTCTCCATCCCTGTTGCACGAAGCATGGAAGAGTGTTACCGGGATCAGTAACAAAAGAATGACTACGCTTTGTTTAAGTCTCTCAGTCATAAAAGTACCATGTCACCCCTATTCTGAAAAACCGGGGCTTCATGGGATAAGGATTGGCTGTAAAAAAATCATTCCCCGCAAATCCCACACTCTGCAACACATTGTTATAGGAAGCAAATATACGGGTTGTTTTTATTTCGAAGGCAAGAAAGACATCCACAAAAGGATAAAGTCCCAGATCCTCGTCCTGCTGCAGGTGAAAAATACCCGTGGCAGGCATATAGCCACTTGCCTTGTATTTGCTGGTGAAATAGAGATCAAATCCCAGATCTGCAACCAGGGCTCCCTTGAAAAGTGACTGTTTCCAGTAATTGGATGAATACACCACAGCCAGCGGCAGATTCAGAACCTCCTTGGCAGTGGAATACTGCATCAGCACCCGGTTATCGGAATGCCAGCCTTTCAGGATAAAGTGTTTTGACATATGGGCGGAAAGTACCAGCAGATCCTTATCATAGAGCTTTGGCATGGCCAGGGTATCCCAATAAATGTAGTTGGAGATATAAGCTACTCCCATCCTGATATCTATTTCCCGCTCATTGCTCTTAATAAAAGCCTCTCCCTTGATCCTGAGCATGGAAGCAAAGTCATTATCCCACTTGAAAAACGAAGACGAATAATGGTTGGTAAAGTAGTGAGGACGTGCCATTTCAAAGCTACCCCTGAGGCCCAGATCTGTTGTTCCGCCCAACTCCCTTGAAAAGTTGGCATTCAGATTAAAATTGTTCTGATTGTATCCCAGCAAATAGTATTTCCCATCAATAACCCAGTCCCACACCCCGGTGGTGGGTCCGGCCAGGTGAAACCCCACAAATACATCATTAAAAGTCTTCGTATGAAAGGTACTGATGACCGTATCGGTGGCCAGTGAATCCACGTAAACCGAATCGGGACTCAGCATCCCAAAGCGCCTCAGCTCATCTCCGGCATATACGCGTGCAGAAATCTTATCATAATCCGGATCGCCCAGGATCACCTGAACCACATTAGAGATCTTGGCTTCATTTACTGAATCCAGGGCGGTTTCAGTTAAGTAATAGTAATTGCTGTAGACGGAAGACAGATCGTCCAGGCTGACCTCATCGCTATAGTACTTGAATTGACTTTCCATCATAAGCTGGTAGGAGATGGACAGGGTCTTCCCGGTGGAGCTTATGTTTCCCAGGCTGTCTTTGGTGATTTGTTTTTCGGCCAGGTTGTATTTCTGGGTGGCAAAAAGGGCCAGGTTGCGGTACTGGGATTTTGCACTGGTCAGATTCACATCATAGAGCCACCACTCTGTCTCGGCACCCATTAAAAATGAATCCCTGTGAGCGATCCCTGCATTCTCATTCTGCTTGAAATCATTGTAGTAAAAGGTACCAAAAATACTGTACCTGTTTTTTGCATGGGACCCAAAGATCCCCGTTCGTATGCTCCTGGTATCCTGGTTTGTATATAAGGGCTTGCCAGACAGGATATTAAACTCGACCCCGAAATTTGTAAAAGGAGAGAAATTCTGTGTATGGATCACTTCTATGCTCTCTTCTTTCCAGTCCTTCACCGGAATGGTACTATATACGAGGGCGGTGTAGGGAGTCTTGGTATTGAAGAAGACGGTCCGTTCCGCAGTTTTCATATAAGGGTTCCATGCCCTGCCAAAGAGGAAAGCGGAAGGATCGGGCCGCCGCATAAAATCAATATGGTTTATCCCGCCTGCCAGCAAGCCATATGATTCATAAGCGAATCCCTGCTGAAAGGCCGGGTTGAAGTCGCGGTGGACCTGGTGCATATTGGTATCGAGCGGGACATCTTCGAAGCGGGTGAAGTTATGCTCCAGCATCCAGGTATTGATCTTCCTGGTGGTATCAATGACCTGCCCGTAAGCAACTGGTGCAACGGTCAACAACAATACAGATATTATAAATAATCTCCTCACCAGCGCGTGCCCTATGAATTACTAAAATTAGCAAAGTATAGTTAGCCATCAAAAAGCGTGCAAAAAAAAAATCCCGCCCGGAAAACCGAGCGGGATTAAATAAGATAGGCGACGACCTACTCTCCCACAATACGCAGTACCATCGGCGCAAGCGGGCTTAACTTCTCTGTTCGGAATGGTAAGAGGTGGTTCCCCACTGCAATAGTCACCTAAAGTCTTCAAATAAGATTAACATACTGGAAGAAGTATCTTTTAAATAGCCTTGAAAAAAGCTCA
>Ga0180430_10000360_pt1 | contig 49832 bp, 35 predicted proteins | sample SS_ome_9_FD_132999 | JGI IMG/M metagenome (GOLD analysis project Ga0180430, IMG submission 132999) | Hypersaline lake sediment archaeal communities from the Salton Sea, California, USA - SS_1_S_2 metaG | ecosystem: Environmental > Aquatic > Non-marine Saline and Alkaline > Hypersaline >...
AAGTATGGAGATCAGGAGATGCTTCCTGATATGCCGAAAGGTTACTTTGAAGTAGTGCTTAACCATGGTCGTATTTTTTCTAATCTTTTGCAAGAGATGTGCCATTTGCTTTATTTATCTTATTATATGGCATTTGTGGGATATTTTTCCCAAATTATCTCTATGAAAGTGCTCGTTTTTAATGCATCCATCTGTTCGTTATCGTTGCAATTTGTAAAGCCTCCCGGAATATCATACATTCGTAGAACAAAGAACAACAATGGATCATCCCAGGATATTGATTATCGATGACGATCACGATGTGCTTCTTACGGCTCGCATGTTTCTTGAACAGCTGGAGTTTAATGTGACAGTGCTCTCCGATCCGGAGAAGAGTCTTGCCCGGATAAAAAAGGAGCATTACGATGTGATCCTGCTGGATATGAATTTTCAGCGGGGAAAAACAGAGGGAAGCGAAGGAATCAAATGGCTGGAGATCATAAGGAAGCAGGACCCCCAGGCAGTAGTGATCCTGATGACTGCCTTTGGGGATGTGGAGCTGGCAGTGAAAGGAATCCGGGCGGGAGCCTTTGACTTTATCCTGAAACCCTGGCAAAATGCCAAACTGCATGCCTCCATCCTGTCAGCATTGAAGCTAAAGGAGACCAGACAGGAGAAGGAAAAATACAGGAATGTGGCCAGGGCATTGGAAGCAGACGGAGACATGCCTTTTAACCAGATACTGGGAACATCCGACGTGGTTGAGAAGCTGAAGGAGAACATTCGGATCATTGCTCCAACCGACGCCTCCATTCTGATCCTGGGAGAAAATGGCACAGGGAAGGAGATGGTAGCACGTGCCATCCACCGGCTTTCGGATCGGGCACGGGCGATCTTTATGGGAGTAGATATGGGAGCCATTCCCGAAACCCTGTTTGAATCAGAGCTTTTTGGACACCAGAAAGGGTCATTTACCGGAGCCATACAGGACAAGCCAGGCAGGTTTGAACTGGCTGAAAAGGGCACCCTCTTCCTGGATGAGATTGGCAACCTGCCGCTTACCATGCAAACCAAACTGCTTACTGTACTGGAGCAAAGATCCATACGCCGGATTGGTGCAGAGACAGATATACCCATTGATATCCGATTAATCTCCGCCACCAATCAAGCGGTACACCAAATGGTAGAAAACGGATCGTTCCGGCGCGACCTGCTCTATCGCCTGAACACCATTGAACTGGTTCTCCCTCCGCTCAGAGACCGCCTGGATGATATTCCCCTGCTTGCCGAACACTTTCTGAGTGAGGCCTGTCGGAAATACGGGAAACCGGGGCTGGAGATCAGTAAGAAAAGCATGAAGCAGCTGCAGCAATATCACTGGCCGGGAAATGTACGGGAACTGCAGAATACCCTGGCCCGGGGAGTCATTATGGCGGAAGATAAACAGGTTCGTTTTGATCAGCTGGGGACCACTGCAATGGGGACTTCTACTCAGGCCACACTGAATATAGAGGAAAATGAGAAAACACTGATTCAAAAAGCATTGATTACAAACCGGGGAAATGTGACGAGGGCCGCTGCTGACCTGGGGATTGACAGAAATGCCCTCTACAGGAGAATGAAGAAACATGGTATTCAATAAATACATGCTGCGGATTTCCATCCGTCTGATCCTGATTTTCATAGTTATGCTGGCCCTGACCCTGGTCATCGGCAGGGAGACCAGGATGTTTTCAGTCGTAGGTATAAGCCTTGTCCTGGTGGCCCTTATCACTGAACTCTTCCGTTCCATTGCCCGTACCAACCAGATTGTGGAATCCCTGCTTGAATCCATCCGATATGGCGACTTTAATAAGACCATCCGGGATAAGGCAGCAGGATTGGGGTTCGAGGGCCTTGCGGATTCCGCTCAACAAATCATCCGTGCCATTGCCTCGGCAAAAATCGAGAAAGAAACACAATACCAGTACCTTCAGACCATCCTGGAACATATCCATACAGCCGTATTAACCCTGGATGAAAAGCACGAACCCGAATTGATCAATCCGCTCGCTCTGAACACCCTGGGATTATATAATACACGCAGGCCAGGCTGGGCGGAAATCAGAAAGAGCGCACCTCTCTTCACAGCTGCAGTAGATAAGATGGGGGAATCAGGCAGACAAATGATCCGTCTCAGTAATACACCCACGGGAAAACAACTGCTTGTGCTTTTGAATACGGTGAAAATAGGAGGAGCACCCATCAAGATTATCACCTTCCAGGACATTGAACCAGAGATTGAACAGAAGGAAATGGAGTCGTGGCAAACCATCAGCCGGATTATGGCCCATGAAATCATGAACAGCCTGACCCCCCTATCCTCTCTTACAGAAACGGGACTTATGTTGCTTGAGGAAAAGGGTAAATCCAAAGATGTTAGCGAGCTAAGCCAGAAGACCATCGATAATCTTTACATGGCTCTGAAGACGATTTCAGACCGAAACCGTGCATTAAGCGAGTTTATTGGAAGTTACAGGCAATTATCCCGGCTTCCTTTACCGGTGAAGGAGGAAGTGCTGTTAAGCGCTTTACTGGAGGAGATCCATACCCTTTACGAGCCAGGCTGCAAGAAAAAAGGAATCACCTGCTCGGTTCATCCCGGACCCGAAAAGCTAAAGATCCTGGCCGACGACTCTCAATTAAAGCAAGTTCTGATCAACCTGATTAAGAATGCCATCGAAGCCATGGACGGAGTCAAAGATCCGGAGATAAGAATTTCTGTAAAACGGATGCTTCACCACCTGTCCATTGAAGTTTATAACAGCGGACCGGCCATCCCCCCCGAGGTCCTGGAAAAGATCTTTGTCCCATTCTACTCCACCAAGACTGAAGGATCCGGTATCGGTCTGAGCCTTTCCCGTCAGATCATCAGCAACCATGAGGGACAAATTGTGGTGGATTCTGAGGAAGGGAAAGGAACCACCTTTAAACTCATCTTGCCTGTCATTGAATCCCGCTAGCGGATCTTCAATAAGGTTTGCATAAACCTTTGAATCTTCGTAATTTAAATCTCCCAACAAAACCTGATATCATGAGCAACGAAAAAATCGACTTTAACAAGATCTTAAAAGATTCCAGGGAAACACTACTGAATCCAAAGGAATACTTTGCATCCATGCCCCTGAGCGGGGGATTTGTCGAACCACTTATCAAAGCGGCCATCTATGGTACCCTTGCCGGTCTCTTTTCACTTTTATGGAATGTGCTTGGATTCTCAGCCATGGGTATAGGAGCCTGGGGTAGTGCAGTGGGGATCATGTCCCTGATATGGTCGGTTATCGGAGCAATGATTGGAGTGTTTATTGGTGGAGTCGTCGTGCTGGTAATCTCGGCTATCTGTGGAGGCAATACCGACTTTGAAGCCTGTGTTAGGATTTCAGCTTCACTTATGGTGGTCTATCCCATTAGTGCCTTTCTTGCATTTTTCTATGCCATCAGTTTCACCCTGGGCGGCATAGTTGGCCTGGTAGTAAATCTATATGCCCTCTACCTGCTTTATGAGGCCATTATTCAGGCGCTGAAAGGCAAAGAGTCCTCCATGAAAATTGTACTCATTGTGCTGGCCCTGATTGTTTTGCTGGGTTTCTTCCAGGGCAGAAGGGCATCCAATACGCTCAGGGATTTCACCGAGATGTATGATGATTAGCCTGGATGAGCCATTTTAAAACTCAAAACTAAGCCCTGCCTGGACATTTAAGGGATTCCCGGGTGTAAAATTGAGTTCCCTTACGGGCTGCATTTCATAATACAGCCTGGATTCGGTATCAAACTGGGCTTCATTCCAGTCGGCATTAAAAAGATTCTCGAGCTGAATGAAAAACCGAAATCCCTTGTAGCGATAGGCCAGGACCAGATCGACAATCCCATATCCCAGGGCCACTATGCTGTTATCTTCATTGGCCGGTCGGTCCGCAACATAGCGATAGCGGGCCGAACCTTCTATCCCCGAGGGGTGAAGAAAGTTAATTCCACCCTGGGAACTCAGCCGTGGGGCGAGAGGGATGTAGTTGTAACCCTCCGGTTCATTTATGTACCTTCCATCTGAGAGATTCAGGTCCAGGTCGGCCCAGATCCATTTTGCCAGCTGCAGGCGCAACTCTGCATCCAGACCGATCCTGCGTGTTTCCCCGCTTACTTCAGTGCTGCCTTCATCACCCACATAGACAAGTTCTTCCTCCAGGTGAAGATACCAGGCTGCCAGGCTCAGCAGTATTCTCCTGGCAGGCATGATTCTGAGACCCAGTTCTGTTCCGGCAGCCCTGGGTAAAGTAGTAATGCCGGCAAAAACCGAATCCTGCTTACTCCCGGACAAGATCACATCCCTGGCATCGTTAGAGTGAAAACCGGTTCCTCCGTTCAAATAGATATCCAGGATTTTAGAGGGACTCAACACGATGTTAAGCTTTGGACTCAAGATGGCTGCCTGAGCATATCCAGAGGCATGCTCTAATCCCTTACCCGGGAAACCTTCATATTGGAGGTGGTCAGTCACGTCAAAGGTGAAATAATCTCCTCTTAGCCCCATCTGGATTTTCAGCATCGGGCCAAATACCAGATCCTCCTCCAGCCAGAATGCCATGTTCTTTTCACTTACCGCATGATCGGTCATTGGAGACATCCTGTTTCGATCCGGGCTTTTCCAAAGACTCAGGTCAATTTGATCGCCCCGGTAGGTGGCTCCAATCCTGGTAAAAGTACGCAGGCTCTTCAGGGCTTTATAAAAGCTGTATCGCGCATTTATTCCATAAATATTGCGGTGATCGGTCTGCTCGATCATATCTCCGTTAAGCGAATCGTTGAGCCAGAAGGTGAAATTTGAATAGAGCCTGAAATCATAAGTGGACATGAAGGCCTGGATCTGGAAATCATGCTCGTATCCTTCCATAAAATGATAATCCACTGCGATGTTATATCTGCCTGTCACTCCTCCTTCCATGGGATCAATGGAACCCCAGCGTGTTATCAGTCCCTGATCCACAGCCCGATTGGGAATCTGTCCTGAAGCATCCCAGGCCGAAGTGAATCCGCCCATAACCAGTCCCAATTCACTTTTTGGGGTAATATGGGTATGAAACTTGCCATAGAAATTGGCTCGTTGGAAACCTTGAGGATTTTCAACAGCACCATTGGTGTGGTAATACTGACCGGCAACATATGCACTTTGATGATCTCCGCCTGTGGGGATTTTTAATATGGTGGTGACCTTAGCTGTGTTGAACATACCACCTTCCATCTTCAGCAAGTTATTGTCCGGATGATCGGTGGTACTCAGATTGACAGCTCCAGCCGTGGCAAAATTTCCATAGCGGGCAAAATAGGGTCCTTTATTAACTTCCAGATCTTCAACCAGTTCAGGAATAATAAAATGCAGATCTGCGTAGCCCTGACCATGACCATGGCTAACCATATTTACAGGCAGGCCATCCACATGAATGGCCACATCCGTTCCATGATCTGCATCAAAACCCCGCATGAAAATCTGTTCAGCCTTTCCCCCTCCCGCATGTTGGGCTATGACCAGTCCGGGTGCCAGCTTAAGCAGGTCCTGGGCAGACTTTACCGGTTTTATTTTCAGGTCAAAGTCCCTGATGGCTTTGGATGAGGCAGCTGAGACCGGCCGCCGGGCCTCAATGGTAACAGCAGAAAGATCTATGCTCCCGGGAACCAGCTCCAGGTCAAACTCTGTTTCCTTTCCTTCCTCGAAATCCAATACGACTTCCCGGGTATCATGACCAATAAAGGAGAACACCACTGTCCGCCTGCCTGCCGGAATATCGTCCAGTAGGTAATTGCCATGTAAACCGGTAACAGTCCCGTGTCCGGTGCCTTCAAGTATCACATTTACTCCCTGCATACCATGCTTGTCATCAGCAGAACTTACAATCCCTCTCAATGTGGCAGGCTGTGCATAGCTTTGAAAAACAAAGATCAGCAGGAGAAAGAAGATAGGGGTGACTTTTCTCATCCTAAACAAAATTTAGTGTTACGATTTAATACTATCGTGTTACTGGAAGATTAAAATTAAGAAAATTCATTAAACTTTCCGGCATAGGAACATGAAAATAAAAACAGAGATGTCTGAAAAAAGGATCAGGAACGGGAAACCTGCAAGCCGGTACCGGAGATACTGAAATCCACAAACCTGGCCCGGGCGTTGGGAGGGTTCGATTCCAGCTCTCTTTTGGTTCTCAGGGCGGCTTCGGCCGACTTGGCAAACATAAGCAGATAACCGCCACCACCTGCTCCAAGCAGTTTATACCCCAGCAGGTAATCATCCACCCGTTCGGTGATCTCACGAATGACCGGTGGATTGGTGCCCTCATCCAGGCGCTGGTTCAGCATCCAGCTTATGGCCACCTTTTCTGCCAGTCCCTCATAATCATTGCCCAGAATGGTATTGAAAGTCTCACGGGCATGGACCTTCATTTCGCTGAATATCTCCAGGTGGGTGGATGAATTCAGGAACATGGCCTTTACAATCTCTCCAAGGATATCTCTGGCCATCCGGGTTACACCTGTATAATACAAGAGCATCATTTCTCTTGTTTCCCGCTTGGTAAAGAGCTGTTCGGGCAGCCATTTTATGCCTGGATTCTGCCTGATACCGGGGGCTGTCTCCAGCAATTTGATCCCGTTGAAAATTCCCCCGAACTGGTCCTGCCAGCCACCCCCGGTGGTGAGCATCTGTTCCAGGATCAATGTGCGGTAACTAAGCTCGTGTTTGTCCCAGTTCAGTCCGCAAAAATCACTCAATGTGCCCAGGACGGTGGCTGCAAGGTTTGAACTGGTTCCCAGGCCTGAACCCTTGGGAATGGCAGCCAGCAAAGAAATCTCAATACCACATCCGAATTCTTTCAACTGAGTGTGCAGATCGGGATAGGCATGATCCGAAAAGCGGGGACTGAAGCCGGCAAGAACCAGTGCTGCCTTCGGAATTGAGAATCCGCCACCCGCCTGGTCATAGCTATGCAGTTCCTCAAAGGTCTTAATCTCCATCTTCTCTCCCAGGTCAATGGACCGGAGCACAATCCTGGCCTCCTCCAGGGGCCTGACGTAGACCTGCAATGGCAGTTGTCCGTTCAGCTCCACCGACAGGTTGACCACCTTTCCTCCCTCCATGATGCAATAAGGAGGGGTATCGGTCCACCCCCCGGCCAGGTCCAGGCGCACGGGGCTCCTTCCCCACAAAATCTGGTCGTCCAGAACCTTCCGGACAGGAGTCACGGGATCCCTTTGCAGTGTACTTATCATCTCCTCCCTCAAAATCCCGAAAGCCTTCTTTTCATATTCCAGCGCCTGTACCCGGTTCCCGTACACCCTGGCCCTAAACATGGTATCATTGATCCTTTTAATTACAGGTTCTTCCGGGGGAAGCTCCAGGGGCAGCTCCAGTCCTGATTCCCTGTAATTGACCGATGTTTGCTCCAGGTCCAGGAAGTAAAAAATACTTTTATGATGATTCGCCGCCAGCCTGGGAAGGCTCAGGTCTTTTAATTCCTGTCGTTGTTTGTACAGGGCACGCGCATCGGCCTGCTCCCATAGTTCCCTGGCAGAAAGCCTTTTTGCCTCCACCCAGGAAGCGGGGTCCAGGGTCCCGTTCATCATCAAATCAAGCATCCCGGGAATATCTTCCTTACTTACCACCGGGAAAAGTGGCAATTCATAGATGGAGGTTCCTGCTTTAAAACCCGCCTCTCCGGGTTCAATGCTCCGCTGCTTCATCCATTGTGCCAGGGGCTGATTCATCCACTTCTCTCCCTCTTCAATGGAGCCACGGAACTGGTCTTCAAATCCATAAGTCCTGATACAATAGCTGCCATCCGACAGGGGAACCAGGTCCAGGCAGAGGTGGGCCGGAAGATCAAGTTCCCACCTGTTCCCGGGAATGCCGGTAAGAATATGATGGTGACTGAGCTTCCATGTTTCGGGGATAAAAGAGTTTTCGATCCACAGGTGATGATTCTCGTTACCAAAACTCACCTGAACATCTGCATTCTGCTGAAAGATGGATGGATGGTGGTCCGATTCACCTGCATATTTTAAGCGCTGATCTGTGATCCTGTTTTGAAGCCGGAGTGTCGAAGCTATAAGGTCACTGTTGCTGCCAAAGTGGTAAAATTCTCCCTCCTGTAAAGGGACCAGTTTCACCGACAATCCTGCCAGATCAGGATCTGTTGAACCCGACTCATCACCGAAGGCCGTAAGCATTTCGCTGTAAAGGTCATAAAAGCTGGCCCCGCCCCCTGAAAAGGATTGACTCTCATTGTCCCATCCCGATTTCTGCATTAGTTTCAGGGTGGTAAGCGCGTTCATCATCACAATTCCCGAATCCATCAGGTAGTAATAGTCCCGGGAAAAATCCCTGAGTTCTTCCTTTGAAGGCTTCTGTTTTACAAAAGATAGAAGATCCTGCTGCTCCCTCCGGCTAAAGAAGACCCCGTGCCGCGAAGCAACAGCATCATCAACCCAGATTCCGAACAGGAGCACATCTGCTTCCGGAAGCTTTTGAAAGCGGTCCGATGAAAGGAACATGACATCCCCACTGCCGATCAGTACGGAATAGCTGTCCGGTGCATTCTTCAGGATCTTTTCATAATATGCCGATTGAAAATCAAGCAGCTTTTGATCGAGGTGCTGACCTTTGGACCAGCGGAACACCGGCATGGGCAGCAATGATTTCCCATAAGGTGCATAGGCGGGTAGCCTGCGACTTTCCCCTCCGGAATGGATGACCATGCGTTGTCCGGATTCCAGCCATTCTTTCATTGAGCCTTTAAATCCGGATTTTTGATAGGCCAGCCAGAGCATGTGAGCCGTACCTCCCCCGGAACCCACCTTTTTACCAGGCGGATCAGAATCACAAAACCAGGTTTCAGAATTCTGATTTTCCAGCTCATGAAAAAGTGGAGACATTCCTGCGGGCAGGCTAATCAACTTCATATTGCTCATCTCAGGATGTTTTATTCAAAGATAATGCTTTCAAGCGCTAATTACCTTCGATGGGCGTAAGCACGATTTTCCTGTAACTAACCTTGCCATGGTCGCCCTGAAGCAGGATGGGACCCGGGGAGAACTGGTCGGAAGTCAATGCGCCACCTGTGACTCCTTTTACCGGCTGCCTGTCAATGATGGTTTTTCCATTCAGTTTCACCGTAATATAGCGCTTATAAAGTGTAATATCCATTTTCTGCCACTCTCCGGCAGGCTTTTCCGCGGCCTCTGAGGGAGTGATCCGGCTATACAAAGCGCCCATATTGTGCGAGTCCAGTTCCTTCCCGTAACTGTCCATGACCTGTACTTCATAGATGCCCCGCAGATAAACACCACTGTTGCTTCCTTTGGGAACGTTGACCTCCAGCTTCAGGTTGAAATCCTCAAAACTATCCCTGGTACGCAGGTTTCCATAGTGGATGTGTGCCTCTCCTTTTTTCTGCTCGGGATTATTCACCATGATCCCGTCAATGGCCTTCCAGCCACTCACTGCACCGGCATCTGTCAGCTCCCAGTTATCCAGGTCCTTGCCATTGAACAATTCTACCGGGTCGCCAAACATGGATTTCTTAAGCTTCGGGACTTCCCCCTCGGGAGGAATTCTTTTCCCGTTAAAGGAGACTGCCTGGACCCCGATACCGTCTTTGTTGGGGAAATTGGCCAGACCCTCGATCCTGTCGTCGCCGGCCTTGGAGATTTCGAACCAGTAAACCGGGTGAAGCTTTCTCTTGCTTCCATCTGCTTTCTTTCTGGTAATATCATTGCCTCTTACCAGCAGCAGCATATCGCCTGCAACCATAGTAAAATCAACTTCTTCTACACTTCCCCAGCGCCACAACATGTGGGAATCCAGGTATCCATTCTCCTGCCGGACCTCAAGCCAGCCGGCACTGTTATTTTCATAGTCAAGTGTCAGGGCCCACATTCCAAGAAAGGGCTCTGCCGACTCCTCCTGGGCCAGGGATGAAAATGGGAGTCCGCTCAGGGCCACCAATAACAATGCTGCTAACAGATTTTTAGATTTCATGTTGTAGTTTTTGTTGGTTAAGGATCTCTTTAGATCCAAAGTTACTTTTTGAAGTTGAAAAGTCATTTCAAAAGGAGGTACAATTTTCTTTAATATTAAAATAAAAATGCGGCGCCGTTCATTCATAAAGGCCTCATCTCTTGCAGTGGTGGGAGCCGGAGTCAGGAAAAGGCCTCCGGAGGAAAGCCGGATTCTGGCCACCTATTGCCCCACTCCCTCATTGAACGCTTACAGTTTTAACGAGGCATTGCTTAATAAGGGAATGAGCCTGGAACAGCTATTCCAGTTCGCGGCAGAGACCGGCTTCACAGCTGTGGACCTTACCGCTTATTATATTCCTGGCTATCCGGAAGTACCGTCCGATGCAGTATTGTACGAAATCAAACGAAAAGCCTTCAGGAAGGGTATTTCGTTTTCGGGTACAGGGGTCAGAAACGATTTCACATTTCAGGATCCGGAGAAACTCGCCCGTGAGATTGAACATGTAAAGGAGTGGATCATCGCTGCCTCCAAGCTTGGGGCACCCAATATCAGGGTATTTGATGGCAAAGCCGAAGCAGGAGGACCTGCTGATCCCATCCGGAAACAGGTGGTGGATGCCTTTCGGGAATGTGCCCTCTTTGCTTCCAGGTACGGAGTCAATGTGGCCTTTCAAAATCATCATGATTTCCTTGTGAAGACCGGGGATATCATCGATATCATCAAGAAAGTAGATTCCAACTGGTTTGGCCTGATGCTCGACACAGGCAGTGTATCGGGGCCGGATCCTTACCTCGAAATTGAAAAGCTGATCCCCTATGCAGTAAGCTGGCAATTGAAAGAAGAGGTCCGCATGGGAGCCCAAAGGGTCCCGGTGGATTTTCCCAGGTTGATGTCCCTTATACATCGGGGAGCATACCAGGGCTTCCTGCCTCTGGAGACCCTGGGCGAAGGAGATCCGAAAGAAAAGGTTCAGACCCTGTTCCGGAATGTTTCAAAATACATGTAATTAAAAGGCCTGTCCGATCTGGAAATAAATGCCCCAGTCGTTCAGTCCGGCTGCCACATCCAGACCCACTGAAAAATGATTCTCCGGGAAGGCTACGTAGCGGATCCCGGTCCCGATACCTGGCAGTAGTTTCCCGTTGTCAGATTCATTGATCGATTTAAATACAGTAGCCACACCGGCAAAACCCACAGCACCCCATCTCTTGTGAAAATTCCAACGGTATTCTCCCTGGAGGGCAAGCAGGTAGTCACCCCGGAACTCCCCCTGGGTATAGCCCCTGATGTCTTTCCCTTTCACAATGAACTGCTGTGAGAAGGCCAGCTCGCCCAGTCCGATTCCTCCATACAAACGTGCGGCCACCACATCATTATCCTGTCTGGTGGAAAAATAGTGGTTTGTTTCCACTTCAATCTTCTGGGAAGTGGTCTCATTCCCGAAAAACTCCGGAAAAGTATTGTATTTCACACTGGTATAATAGCCATTACGAGGATAATGGGGATTGTCCCTTTTATCCATGGAGAGATTAAAACCCAGGCCATGAAGGGTAAGGCTATCTGAAACAGCTGCTGCATCCGTACTGGTTATTACATCCGCATAGATATAACTGATTCCCCCGTACAGCCTGTCGTAGATACGGCGTTCCAGCCTGAACATAAAGAAACCGGCTTCACTCTGGTAGGGAATCCAGTTTCCAATCAGATCCAGATAAAACTGATAATACATGGTGCCGACACCCCCGGCTGTGGTGATCCGCCAGTTATCCTCACCCAGGAAAAACATCCCGAAGCCCATGGCGAACCAGGTCTTGTTTGTGGAATACATTCCAACGCCGCCCACAAGGGAAGAGGGAGAAAGGGTATCTTTCTCAGTGGGGTTAAACATGAGCATGGGGACTGCTCCCACCGCAAATCCCATGGAACGATCGTAATTCACATAGGGAATGGGCATGAATTTGTATTTGCCATCAATGCGGCTGCTCCCCCCTCCACCCAGTCCCTGTCCGGATACATGCAGAGATGGGCCAAGAATGGAGATAAAAAACAGACTGATGAATATGGATCTTTGAAGTCGGATTATCATGAGAATAAAGGTAGCATCTAATATGGGGATTCCCAGCTTTTGGTCAGCCAGGGACGATGCCATTCCCGGTGTGTATTGGAAGCCGGATTGTCTTTCACCGGCATTCGGGCTCTCTCCTGCAGAAGGTCAGTATGTTCGGCCATCTCATGCCAGCGCACTGAAAGCTCCCGTACCCTCCCGGGATACTGTCCGGCAAGATCATTTTGCTCAAACCTGTCTGAACTTAAGTTGTACAGTTCCCATCGGCTGCCATAAAAACTTACTAGCTTCCAGTCTCCCTTCCTGAGGGCCCGGCAGGATCCAAAACGAAAATAAAGTTCTTCATGCTGAACCCTTTCCTCCCCGCTGAAGAGGGGAATCAGCGAGGAGCCCTGCAATGGCTGAAGTCCATCCCCGGAAGGATAAGCGGACCCTGAGGCCTCCAGGCAGGTGGCCATCACATCCACCAGGTGACCGGGGCTCCGAACCCAGGTACCCCGGTTAGATACCCTTCCCGGCCAGTGTACAATCAGCGGGGAACTGATTCCACCCTCATGCTGGGTCTGCTTGTAGTGTCGTAAAGGGGTATTGCTTACGGTAGCCCAGCTGGCATCATATAAGAGGAAGGAGCCTCCTTCCCAGGGTGGGATTTCAAGATTTCTGCTTCGCTCAAAGGGACAGCCCCCGTTGTCGGAACAGATCATCACCAGGGTATTGTCCAACACTTCCCTTTGTTCCAGGTAGGCCAGCAATCGGCCGATATTCCAATCCAGGCGATCGACCATGGCCGCGTAAACACTCATACGAAAACTTTCAAATTCCTGCTGTTTTGCCGGAAGCGAATCCCAGGCAGTCATATGTTCCGGCAATAAGGGCAAGTCCATGGATGGATCGAAAAGGCCCATCTCTACCTGCCTGGCAAATCGTTCCTCCCTGATCCGGTCCCAACCCACATCATAAATACCAAGGTATTTCCTAATATCATCCTCCGGAGCCTGCAAGGGATAATGCGGAGCATTAAATGCGATGTAGTGAAAGAATGGCTTACCACATTCCAGGGCCTCATCCAGAAATGTGATGGAATAATCCACATTGGCATCGGTTGTATAAAACTCCTCATCAAAATCCGACCACGTGGACCCATTGTATCTGAAGGTCGAATCGCCTTTAAAATAATCGGTAGCACCGGAGAGATGGCCCCAGTAGCGCTGGAATCCAAAGTCGGTGGGTTGCTTATGGAGGTGCCATTTCCCTGCCATAGAGGTAAAATAGCCAGCCGAATCAAGCACCTGTGCAATGGTAACTCCCCTGCTTAAACTTTCATCGCCTGCCTGGGTGGGATACAGGCCAGTAAGGAGGGATATGCGTGAAGAATGGCATTTGGCTGTATTGTAGAACTGGCTAAAACGCAATCCCTTATCAGCCAGCTTATCAATGTTCGGAGTTTGTATTTCACTTCCATAGCAGCCAAAATCGGAGAAGCCCAGATCATCCACCATGATCAGGAGGATGTTTGGCTCAGGTGCTTTCTTTGTACCGCAGGATTGACAAAAAAGGAAGCCCAGAAGCAAAAGCAGTGGCAGGCTGATATTGTAGCTCATAGGCGACTTGTTCTTTTTTCCACGGCCTTGTAATGAGCTGCGGTTTGATCCCATCGCTTTAAAACCTTCTGAGCGGAATCAGGCACATAAGACCGTTCATAATCCTTCCCCTGGAGGTTGATGACATCCTGCAGCGAATCAAAGGTCATAATGGTCATGAATTCCACTTCATCGTCCAGGTCCTTTCTGAAAAGTTCAACGCAACGGTAACCCTCCATCTCTTTAGATTCGATCCCCGGGAAAATCTCTCTGTGCAGGAGTTCCTGGTAGGTATCCGCATTTTCGGGTGTGGTCCACCCATGCCAAATTCGTTTTACAGACATGTTTGCCTTTTTTGGTTCCTAATAAAAGTAGTCCATATGCAGGTGAAATCAAAAACCTGCATAAAATGAGAATATGCCTATCTTCGATCCTTTATACCTGTCGTATGAACAAGAAGATCCTGGACCTGGCCGTTCCCAACATCATCAGCAATATATCCATTCCCCTGCTTGGGATCGTGGACATGGCCCTGATGGGACACCTGGAATCGGATGCCTATATCGGCGCCATCGCCCTGGGATCGCTGATTTTCAACTTTATTTACTGGAGCCTGGGCTTCCTGAGAATGGGGACCAGTGGTTTTACCGCCCAGGCCTGGGGCAGAAAAGAGCTGCCCGAAACCATCCTGGTCTTCTCCCGGGCTGCCTTTATTGCCATTGTAATGAGCCTGGTGCTTCTGTTATTGCAAAGGCCCATCGAAAGCCTGAGTTTCCTGGTACTGAAAGGCGAAACCCGGGTGGAAGAACTGGCCATGGCCTATTTCAGGATCCGGATCTGGGCAGCTCCGGCTGCACTGGGACAATTTGCGCTTCTTGGTTTTTTCCTGGGCATGCAGAATGCACGGCTTCCCATGATAGTCCTGGTGAGCACCAATCTGATTAACATTGGCTGCAGCTACCTTTTTGTGATGCATCTGGGCATGGAGTCCAACGGAGTGGCCCTGGGAACAGTTATTGCACAGTACAGCGGCCTCTTAATTGCACTCTTTTTTTTCAGGAAGTATTTCCGGCGACTATTCAAGTACTGGTCCTGGCAGGCCACGGTTCAGTGGACGAAGCTCAAACACTTTCTTTCGATCAACCGGGATATTTTTATCCGAACCATGTGCCTGGTGGTGGTCTTTTCCATTTTTACCGCCCGTTCGGCCAGTGTGGATCTGCAGAACGCAGGTGATGAAACCATTCTGGCTGTGAACTCGATTCTGATGCAGTTCTTTATGTTCTTCTCTTTCCTGATCGATGGTTTCGCCCATGCATCAGAGGCGCTTACCGGTAAGTTTATTGGTGCCAGGGACCGTATATCTCTGAGACAATCCATCCGGCTGCTGTTTATCTGGGGCACGGCCATCAGCATCCTTTTTACCCTGATCTACCTGCTGGGAGGAGATGTTATTTTCAGGGCGCTGACCAATAATCCGGAGGTGATCTCCAATGCCCGCCCCTACTTCTTCTGGGTAATTCTGGTTCCCATGGTCTCATATACCGCCTTTCTCTGGGATGGAATCTTTATCGGGGCCACGGCCGGTCCCGAAATGCGAAATGCCATGTTGATATCCACGCTGCTTATCTTTTTCCCTGCCTATATCCTTGCAGGAAAATTCATGGGCAACCACGGGCTCTGGCTAGCCTTCATTCTGTTTATGCTTTCCAGGGGACTGACCATGCAGTTTATGGCAAAAAAAGCAGTCTGGGCCAAAGTCTCCTGAGATCCTCTACCTGAATAGTTCCTCAAGGGCCGTGATCAGCTCCTCGCCTCTAAGCTCCTTTGCAATGATTTTTCCGCTGGCATCCAGCAGGAAATTCTGGGAAGTCTGCCTGAGGGCATACATAGCTACCACTTCGTTTTCGTTCCAGGACTCCAGGGAACAGACGTTGGTCCAGATCAGTCCATCCTTTTCAATGGCAGCCAGCCATGCATCCTTCCGGGTATCTGTCGAAACTCCAAGCACATCGAATCCACGGTCATGATACATTTCATAGGCTAAGACGATATTCCGGTTTTCGATGCGGCACGGACCACAGTTTGACGCCCAGAAATCAAGCAGGAGGTATGTTGAACCGGCGTAGTGATCCGAGAGCTTTCTGCTGCTCCCCTTCACATCAGGCATAATAAAATCCGGAGCCTGCTTTCCCACTTCCACCCCTTCCATCCGGGTGACCAGATGGTCCAGTTCCCCGTATGGTGTGCTGTCATGAAGGGCGGGATCAAGGAGATCCAGATAGCTCCTGTATTCAGAAGCCGATTCAAAGCTCCAGTCTATTTCCCGAAGCACCAGGAGAGACTGGTAGGAAGAGGGATATTCCCTTACAAATTGCCTCTGTGCCTTTACCATAGCCTGATCAAGCTCTTCAAATTCAGCTTCAAGTTCAAGCTGCCTCTCATGGCTTGCTGAATCGTATTCGGCTTCAATCGCCGCAAATTGCTCTTCAAATCCAATCACTAACATGGCATAGGCAATCGTATCCACAAGGATTTCATTTTCACTTTCTAAAGTGGGAGCCTTTTTATTTCCATTCTGACAGGAGTAGAGAAGAAGTGTAATAAATAGGAAGGAAAGGATCTGTTTCATGGTTCTACTTCTTTTCCCGCTTGCGCTCATACTCCTTCAACAGGATCTTGCGCAGGCGGATTGATGTTGGGGTTACTTCCACATATTCATCTTCCCCCACATATTCAAGCGATTCCTCAAGCGAGAATTTTACGGCCGGAGCAATGCTTACCTTTTCATCGGAGCCGGAAGCCCGCATGTTGGTCAGCTTTTTGGTCTTGATCACATTTACCACCAGGTCGTCCTGTTTGGTATGCTCACCAATAACCTGTCCCTCATATATGGGCTCCATGGGATCGATAAAAAACTTGCCCCTGTCCTGCAGCTTGTCTATGGAATAGGAAATGGAAGTCCCGGTTTCCATGGAAATCAGAGCACCGTTACGTTTACGTACAAGCTCCCCCTTCCAGGGCTCGTATCCCGAGAAACGATGAGATATCACAGCATTCCCTTCGGTTGCTGTTAAGATGGGTTGCCTCAGCCCGATCAGGCCCCTGGCTGTTATTTTGAACTCCAGGTTCACCCGGTCGTCCTTCTTCTCGATATTCAGGATGTCCCCCTTACGTCCGGTCACAATTTCAATGACCTTCCCGGAAAATTCCTCATCCACGTTGATATAAAGAAGCTCAACCGGCTCATGCTTGAATCCGTCTATCTCCTTGATCACCACCTTGGGCTGACCCAGTTGCAGTTCATAGCCTTCCCTGCGCATGGTCTCAATTAGAATGGAGAGGTGAAGAATCCCCCTGCCAAAGACTGTCAGCCGATCGGGCGAATCGGTATCCTCAACTTTCAGGGCCAGGTTCTTTTCGGTTTCCTTAAATAAGCGGTCGCGCAAATGCCTGGAGGTCACAAATTTTCCCTCTTTTCCGAAAAAAGGAGAATTGTTGATGGTAAAGAGCATGCTCATGGAGGGCTCGTCAATGGAGATGGGAGGCATGGCCTCGGGATTTTCAAAATCAGCAATGGTATCCCCAATATCAAAATCCTCCAGGCCCAGCACAGCAACAATTTCTCCGGAGCCTACCGGCTCTTTGGTTTTCTCCTTCCCCAGCCCTTCAAAGGTGTAGAGCTCTTTCACTGTGGATTTATGGTTCAGGCCGTTACGTTGCACAATGGAGACCTGGTCTCCCATTTTGATGCTGCCCCGATGTACCTTGCCCACAGCGATCCGCCCGGTATAGGATGAATAATCCAGCGAAGAGATCTGCAATTGCAGGGTGCCGGGATTCTCACTGGGCGGATCGAAATAGTCCACAATGGTATCCAGAAGATGGGCCATATCCTCGGTTGGCTTCTTCCAGTCGGGGCCCATCCAGCCCTCCTTCGAAGAACCGTATACGGTGGGGTATTCCAGCTGATCTTCGGTGGCATCCAGGGAAAACATCAGCTCGAAAACCATTTCATTGGTCTCATCGGGCCTGCAGTTGGGCTTATCCACCTTGTTGATCACCACGATCACCTTTTTTCCCAGCTCCAGTGCTTTTTGCAGCACAAACCGGGTCTGCGGCATGGGGCCCTCAAAGGCATCCACCAACAGGAGCACGCCATCGGCCATATTCAGCACCCGTTCCACCTCGCCGCCAAAATCGGAGTGCCCCGGTGTATCGATAATATTGATTTTTGTTCCATGGTAGGCGACAGAAACATTTTTGGAGAGAATGGTAATCCCCCGTTCCCGTTCCAGATCGTTGGAATCCAGGATCAGGTCGCCCATCTCCTGGTTATCTCTGAAAAGTTTGACCTGATGTAAAATTCGATCGACCATGGTGGTCTTTCCGTGGTCGACGTGTGCGATGATGGCAATATTTCGTAAATCCATGTGACTCAGCTCCAGTTAAAAAGTGCGCAAAGGTAGCATAATAAAAGCACACTAAAAAACTGATTCTCTAGGAGCTAGAGCGGAAATATTCCACGGTTCTTTCAAAGGCCTCCTGACTGGAGTATTTTGGAACAAAGCCGAAATCTTTTCTGGCTTTCTCTGAGCGGAAGGTATAATCAGTGCAGGTGTAGGTGACTGCAAACCGGCTCATCTTCGGAGTGTATTTTTTGATGGGCCGCACCAGCTTTGCAATGAATTCCGAAATGCAGCCAAGTCCGTATGCACACCACCGGGGAAGCCACAGATTCTTTGGCCGGATTTTGTAGCCGATCCCTTCCACAAAACGGTCAAAAAAAGTAAAGAAGTTTGCGGGCGGACCGTCGCTAACAAAATAGGCCTGCCCACTTACTTTTTCGTTTCCATTTAAGAGTGCAGAAGCTGCCAGTACATGGGCCTGCGCCATATTACCCACATACACATGCTGGCACCTCGACTTGCCGTTCCCCAGTCGCACATAGAAACCTCCCCTGGCCATATTGATAAGGGGCCCAATATGGTAGGGGTCGCCCTCCCCGTATATATCAGCAGGCCGCAGAGAGCAGGTAAGCAAGTCTTCTCCATTGGCTTCAAGCACCATACGTTCGGCCAGGAACTTGCTCCGGCAATAGGAGGTGGAATGCGTTTCCGGATAGGGTGTGTTCTCATCCACATCGATGAGGGTACTTCCGTCAAAAAGCACATCCAGGGAGCTTGTAAAAACCAGCCCCTTTACCTTCTGTGCCCTGCAGGCTTCAATGGCGTTCAGAGCACCCTGGTAATTCACTGCCATGATCTCATTTTCTGTTTTGGTTCCCCAGTCCACAATAGCTGCTGCGTGTATAAGCAGATCGACCCCTTTGCAGCTCTCCCTGAGAAGGGCCTTATCCCTCACATCCCCCCTGATAAAGGCGACTCGCTTATCATCTTGATTTTTAAGATTTTCCAGATCGTAGACCCTGACTTCCTTCAGGTTTAGCGAGGATTTTTCATCAAGAAGTTCATTGAGTATTGCAGTGCCCAGGAAGCCCGACCCTCCTGTTAAAAGTATGGTCACTCCCGATGGAGATGTTTTTTCCGATGTCATTGTATATTTATAAAGTAGTCCTATTTTTAGAAGCCTTAAAATAATCAAATACCACTTAGGTACATGCAAAAGGAGATTTATATTGTGGGCGGTCTTGTTTCTGAAGACTACAGGGACTTTCAAAACAGGATAAGCGATCTTTCAAATGCTGTACTTGAGCAATTCAAACCCACCAGCCTGAAAGCCTGTCTGACCATCAGGCGTCCTCCTCCTCTATCCATTATTCCTTTCAAAAAGCAAAAAATTGCCGTGCTTTCCCTGACCCGGGATGAAAATTCCGACATAGACCCGGTCACACAATCGGAAGGGTTTAAAGGAGGCTATGTGGTGGAAGAGGCTATCCCGGTTGCTTATAAAAAAGACTGGGAAGACGGTAGTCCCACTCCGGGAGAATGCCTCTTAACCCTGTTCCATAAAAAACCAGGGCTGGACCGGCCCACTTTTATCCGGCGCTGGCATCAGGGGCATACGCCTCTTTCACTGCGCCTGCACCCCCTGTGGAACTACATGAGAAACGTTGTAAATGAGACTATTAACGAAGAAGCGGAGTGGTACGACGGCATTGTGGAGGAGCAATTCCGGAAGGGTTCAGACCTTCTGAATCCTTTTGTCTTCTTCGGGCCACCCCTGAAGGTTCCCATCCATATGTACCAGGTGTGGCAGGACACCAGGTCCTTTATTGATATGAGGAAGATTGAAACCTACCTCTGCACTGAAATTCACTTCCTTAGTCCCAACGATCCATGAGGAAACTACTATTCTTATACCTGCGTGCCATGGGGGCCATCCAAAAGTTCTTCCTCCGGATCAGGGGCAAGACAGAAGAAGATATCCATAAGAGGCGAATTACATCGGGCCAGTCCTGGTCCGAATTCTGCGACGAATTAAAGGCAGCCGGTCATGTCCTGCTGGCGCCGGGAGCCCCGAGGGACCCCTTCCAGCAGGCAGAAGGATTACGCTACCTTTCCAGGCTCACTCGTGCGGGCCTTGAGGCCTATGTTGAATATCCGGATCCTTCATTCCCCCAATTAAGAAGGATGGTGCATGAAACGGTGAAAATGGGAGCAGACAATCCGGATAATTACTATATGAATGCCCAGATCAGCGGTAGCTACGAGTATAAAATCGTGGGAAAAAGAAATACAATTGATCATATCAGTTTTCATACCCAGAACGGGAACTACGGGACCACCGGGGGACTGGCGCCCTGTGGGAAAATCGATAACCCTGAACTGGTGGTCAGGGAAGACGGAAGCTTTGAAATCTATGTAAGCAGAGAACCCCGGGGCGACAACTGGCTGAAGACAGAAGAGGATACAAGCCTGTTAATGGTTCGGCAGACCTATGCGGACAGGTCCCTTGAAGTCCCCGCCGATCTGGAAATCATCAATCTGTCAGGTATTGACAGACCCGGAGCACTCACTCCAAAACAAATGGATGAAGGCCTGAAAACGGCCTCCATGTTTGTGGGGGGAGCCAGCCTGCTTTTTTCGAGGTGGGCCAATGATTTTAAAAAGCATGTGAACCAGTTGCCCCTGTTTGATCCGGAGAAAAGCAATGCGGCTGGCGGGGACGAAAGCATCATTTATTATCACTCTTACTGGAAGCTTGAACCCGGCGAAATGCTGCTTATCGAGGTCCGCCCCCCCGTGTGTGACGCCTGGAATTTTCAGTTAAATAATCACTGGATGGAGTCCCTGGATTACCAGTACTACAACATTAGCATCAATAAGCACAGCGCGGTCTATGAAGCGGACGGCACGGTCCGGGTAGCCGTTTCGCATGAAGATCCCGGAGTACCCAACTGGATCGAAACGGCCCATCACCGGGAAGGGACCATGTGCTGGCGCTGGTACCGTATTCATCAGGGCTCACAGGCTGTCCAACCCTCTTGTCGCATCGTTAAACTAAGCGAATGAATCCCACCAGGAAAGAAGAACGAATCATCACCTCCACCGATTTCATGAACCAGCCATCATGGTTCAACACCCTCAACCGGCTCTGGAAAAGAACCTATCCACATGGGAAAGTCCCCCGCTTGAATAAAGACGATCTTATTAAAACGGCCCGTGGAAAAACCGGACTGCATGATCTGGGAAAAGATTTCTGGGATGAACCCCTCGACCGGCTTATTGAATCCTTAAATAAAGAAGCCCGGCTGCATCCCATCGGATATTTTATCTCCAATAAGCGCTTGATGAATCTTTTGAATGTTCGCCTGCGGGCCGAACACTTATTTAAAAAATACCCGGAAATACTCGAGCAGGAGGTGTATCCCCCCCTGGTGATTGCAGGTTTGCAACGCACCGGGACAACCAAGCTGCACCGCCTGCTCACGGCAGATCCCGACAACAGGGTATTAAGGAGCTGGGAGGCTCTTAATCCGGCTCCTTTTAAATTGAGCGGTCAGGGGCACGACAAGCGCATCCGGATTGCCAGGACCAGTGAAAGGGCGCTGCGATTGATGACTCCCGGATTTTTCGCCATTCATCCAGTGGAACACCTGGCCCCGGAAGAAGATATCCTGCTCCTGGATGTTTCATTCTTAAGCACCACCCCAGAAGCCACCACCCATGTACCCTCTTACTCAAGCTGGCTGGAGCTTACCGATCAATCCTATGCCTATGATTATGGGAGCCGGCTTTTAAAACTGCTTCAATGGCAGGAGCCTGGCAGGCGATGGATCATTAAATCGCCCCATCACCTGGAGTTCTTTCCCCTCATTGAGAAATATTACGGAAAACCCCACATTATCTGGACCCACAGGGATCCTGCTGAATGTATTCCTTCTTTCCTGAGCATGGTATGTCACAGCCGCTCACTATTCAGTGATGAAGTTCAGATGGCCCAGGTGGCCGATCACTGGGTTCGTAAAACAGCCTATATGCTGGATAAAGCTCTCTCCTACAGAAAGGATGGAGTAAACCAGGAGAATTTTACCGATCTCCTCTATGAGGATCTTGTGAGTGACTCCATGGGCCAGCTAACGCGCATCTATAAAAGGGAAGGTGAGATCTCTGCTTCTCTGGAAGAAAGATTCCAGACTGCCGAAAGGGAGAATCCAAAGGGTAAATACGGAGTGCACAATTACAGTCTTTCCGATTTCGGATTGAAGAGGGAAGATCTGATCAACTTAAATGCAGCCTATTATCGTTTGTATAATTCGCTTCACAGATCAAAGAAGAATGAAACATGAGTGGAAAAAATGAAAAAACCGAGCGGTATAAAAATCCGGTTACAGCCATTTTTACAGGAATCCTGGATCTTTTTAAGCGCCCCGACAATCAGCTTAGCCTGGACGATCTCCCGTCTCTGGATGGTAAAAAAGTGATGATTACAGGGGCCAGCTCAGGATTGGGTCTGGCCACTGCCATAGAACTGGCCCGGCGCGGAGCTCATGTGCTTATGGCCATGAGAAGCGGAATTCCCGCCAGGGGCGAAGAGGTGCGAAGAAAGAGCGGCTCAGACAAAGTGGATATGATCCGAATGGACCTGAGCGACCTGGAATCTCTGGCCGCTTTTGCCGAAGAGGTAAAGCAAAGCTTTGGTCCTTTGGACATTGTTGTTTGCAATGCAGCCATGGTGGCAAAGCAGAGCAGGGCAGTAAAACAGGAACTGGACGAAATGTTCGTGGTTAATTACTTTGCCAAGTTTCTGCTGGCAAAACAAATTGGGGATGGCAGTTTTTTAAATCATAAGGGCCCTGATTTACCCCGGATTATCTTTGTGGCCTCCGAAAGTCACCGGAACCCGTCCGTATTTGAATGGGATAAATTTGGACGCTATGAGCCTTACGGCATCAAACAATCGGTGGCCATGTACGGGTACTACAAGTTGCTTCTGCTGACCATGGCCAGTGAATTGTCACGCCGCCTGAACCAGGAGGGGAAGCTGCAATGCTCCGTTTTTGCTCTTTGTCCTGGACCGGTGAACTCCAATATTGCCCGTGAAGCACCACGCCTGTTTCATCCCCTGCTCAAGCTGGTTTTTGGTATTTTCTTCCGCTCCCCTAAAAAAGCCTGTAGCCCTGTTATTTACATGGCAGCTTCCAGGGAGCTGGAGGGCAAAACAGGCTCATACATGTTCCTGATGCAGGAAAAAGCAATGGATGAAAAAGCACGTGATCCTGAGAATGGCCTGCGTTTGTGGGAGTTGTCTGAAGAACTTGAAAAACAAATCATGAAATAAAACTGACATGGCAGAAGGACGATTTACAAATCCGGTGGTAGCTTCCCTGGCAGGAGTCAAAGATTTCTTTGCAAAACAGGAATTGGCCGAAAGGTATTCTGAGAAGGACCGGGCCGATGGCAGGACCGTACTTATTACAGGGGCCAATTCCGGATTGGGATTTGCCATGGCCGTTGAATTTGCCAAACGCGGGGCCAGGGTGCTAATGGCCGGGAGGAGCAAGATCCCTGAAGCAGGAGAGCGGGTAAAGAAACTATCCGGCTCTGAAACGGTGGAGATGCATTACCTGGACCTCAGCAAAATCAACAGCATCCACAGCTTTGTCCGATCACTTGCCGATCAGAAGATCCGGGTGGATATCTGCATCCTGAATGCAGCAACCGCCCTGCCGGGATCAAGGGAAACCGCTTCCGGACAGGATGAAATGTTCCTGGTCAATTACCTGTCCAATGTGATCCTGACCCGTTTGCTTCTCAGTAAGTCGGTAATGAGCTTGCATGAAGGTCCGCCCCTCTCGAAAATGATCTTTATTTCCAGTGATTCCCACCAGGGAGCCACCTACATTGATTACAATGAATTCGGACGCTACTTCAAGTACGGGGTTAGCAAGGGCATTTCCAATTACAGCTACTTCAAACTGGTATTAAACACCTATGCCACAGAATTGTCCAGAAGGATCAACGGGAATTCGGTCAAACTCAGTATCAATGTGATCTGTCCGGGTCCGGTTCACTCCAACATCGTAAAAGAAGCTCCCTGGCTGCTTCGAATGACCCTGAAGGGTATCTTCTGGATCGTATTTAAATCCCCCGCAAAGGCAGCTCGTCCTGTGGTGTATATGGCTCTTTCGCCAGATTACGAGGGGCTTAGCAATGCATATCTACACATGTTTAATCCCAAGAAGATGGACCCGAAAGTCTATGAGGACAGCGAAGGAAAAAAACTATGGACGGCATCTATGGATCTCCTGAAATCCATCGATCCGGATCACAAGGAGTACCTCTGACAGGGTGAATTCACTATTATTCGGACTTTAGGCAAGAAGGAGGATTTATTGTTGTACCTTTGCGGCCTAATTTAAGAATATGGAATTTAAGGACTTAGGACTGTCGAAGGATATCCTGAAAGCAGTGGACAAACTGGGTTTTGAAAACCCTTCAGAAATTCAGGAAAAAGCAATACCGGTCCTATCCCAGGGGAAACAGGATTTTGTGGGGCTGGCCCAGACCGGTACCGGGAAAACCGCAGCCTTCGGTCTGCCCCTGATCCAGCATACCGATTTCAGCGACCGGTCCACCCAGGCTTTGATCATCTGCCCCACGAGAGAGCTCTGCATGCAAATTACCAGGGACCTGGAATCCTTTGCCGTCTACCAGAAGAATGCCAATGTCACCGCTGTTTACGGGGGAGCCAACATAAGCGATCAGATCCGCAAGCTTAAAAAAGGATCCCAGATCGTGGTGGCCACCCCGGGAAGGCTGCTGGACCTGATTAACCGAAAGGCCATCAAGCTAAGGACCGTTTCCAGGGTGGTTCTGGACGAGGCCGATGAGATGTTAAATATGGGATTTAAGGAGGATATTGATGCCATCCTGGATCAGACTCCGGCCGTAAAAAGGGTCTGGCTCTTTTCCGCCACCATGCCCAAAGCGGTAAAACGGATTGCCAACAACTACATGCACGACCCTGTGGAAGTGGTGGTAGGGAAGCAAAACAGTGTGGCAGCCAATATTGAACATCGTTACTATATGATGAAGGAGCGGGATCGCTATCACGCCCTTAAAAGGATTCTTGACTTCTATCCGGAAATTTATGGATTGATCTTCTGCCGGACCCGGAGGGAGACCGGTCAGATTGCCGACAAACTGGAAAAAGAGGGTTACGATGTGGTGCCACTGCATGGCGATCTGTCGCAGGCACAGCGGGATGCGGCCATGAAGAAGTTCAGGGAGAAGACCGTGAAAGTGCTCGTGGCCACAGATGTGGCAGCCAGGGGAATCGATGTGAAGGACATCTCCCATGTGATCCATTACAACCTGCCCGACGATATTGAGAATTATACCCATCGTAGCGGGCGTACTGCCCGTGCCGGGAAATCAGGCAAATCCCTGGCCCTGGTGAATACCCGGGAGACCTATAAGGTAAAGCAGGTGGAGTCGCTGCTTCAGACAAAAATGAAAGCATCGACCATCCCCAACTCGGAGGAAATTTGTGAAAAGCAGATGTACGCGCTGATGGATAAGGTGGTCAGCACTCCCGTAGATGAGGAAGCCATTGATCTTTACTGGCCCGTCTTTTACAAGAAGCTGAAGGATCTGCCTGCCGAGGAAATTGTATTGAAATTCATCTCCATGGAGCTCAATGCCTTCCTGGATTACTACAAAGATTCGGGCGATCTGAATGCCAGCCATGAAGGTGGTGGTGCTGAAAGGGGAAGAGAGCGTTCCGGGGGAAAAGGCAAAAAAGGAGGAAAAGAAAGCGGGACCTTCAACAGGAACCTCAGCGGATCCAAGCAACGCTTTTTTATCAATCTGGGTGAGAAACAGAACCTGAATAAAGGGGCCCTCCTTCGTCTGGTCTGCAGTGAAACAGGCATAGACAGTTTCCACATGGGACGGATTGACATTCATTCCCGTCATGCCTTTTTTGAGGTGGACGACAAGGTATCTAAAAAGATTCTGCCAGCAGTCAGGCAGGGCACCTACGAGGGAAAAGATTTTGAGGTCAGTCTTTCCCAGGATAAGGACCCCGGGAAAAAGAAGGGAAAGAAAAAGTAGCATCCGTACAACTTTTCCCTCTTCATTTCGTATTTTTCTATAATGCCTCTCAGAAAAATATTCCTTCTGCTGGTTATCGTGATTCTGTCTGCCCCACAGGCCAGACCACAGTCTCTGGATAGCCTGATGGCCCTGCGTGATACCACACTGATCAGCGAGGATCAAATCGACCTGCAGCTACAGATTGCTTACATCCTCAGCAGTACTGACATACGTGGAGCACTTGACTACGCCAATCAGGCCCTCAAAGAAGCTGAAGAAATCGCATCGGTAAGGTGGATCGCTGAATCAAAACTGGCCATCGGTAGTTTTTACGATTTTCTGGGAATAAACATCAGAGCATCCGAATATCTGATGGAAGCACTTAACAGTTTTGAGTTGCTCAATGACTCATTGAAGCAGGCTAGCACACTGATGCAAATTGGAAATACCTATTTCTATCTCAAGCAGTTTGACACCGCATTGAAAAAATTCAGCCTGGTTTCGGAATTTGGCAGGGCATTAAACGATACTTCCTTAATAATTAGCGGACTAAATGCAACTGCAGCCGTATATGGAAATATATCAAAGATGGATTCAGCCCTGATCCTGTTTAAAGAAGCCCATGCGCTTGCCAGGCAGTACGGGAGCCTTCAGCAGGAAATCCTGGCCTATTATAACATGGGCGATGTGCATCTCTACTCAGGGCGAAGAACTCAGGCGCTGGAAGTGTTCCAGGATCTGGAAAAATACTACGATCTGAAAACCAACAGCCCCAAGCATCTGTCCAGTCTTTATAACTCCATGACCAAGGCCTATCTTGACAAAAGGAACCTGGAGATGGCCAAGGAGTATTCCAATAAGACCCTCGAGGCCCTGCAGGCAAATATGCGCCTCACTGAGTACCCTGAATATTATCTGCACCTGTTCAGGATTGATTCGCTGGAGCAGAATTTTGATGAAGCCCTGGCTCATTATATCAGGTATAAAGAGCTAAACGACAGCCTGAGTAATGCCAGCTTCAGGGAGCAGGTGGCAAACCAGGAGATCTATTATGAACTCCAGTCAAAGGAGAACCAGATCGAGCGGCTTACGATTGACAACGAATTTAAGGACTTTAAAATCCGGCAGAAACGTCTTACCAACTATGGCTATGCAGCCCTGACCCTGTTGATGCTTACCATTGTTTTCCTGGTAATTAGATCCTACAGGAAGATCAAGGAGAAAAATCTGCTTCTGGAGAAACAAAAAGAAGATCTGAAAGCGGCGCAGCAACGCCTGGTCCAGTCTGAAAAGATGGCCTCCATAGGAACCCTCACGGCAGGTATAGCGCATGAAATCAACAATCCGCTTAACTTTATTTCGGGTGGACTAAACATTGTAAAGGATCTGCAGGATCGTCTGGATTGGGAAGGTCGGGAGAAGGACCGGGAACGTTGTAAGACTGCTACTAAAATGGCCTTTGACGGATTGGACCGGTCCATTGGTATTGTGCAGGCCCTGATGACTTTTTCGCACAGAGGAGGCTCCCAAAAAACAGAAACAGATCTGAACGAAATCATCGATAATACCCTGATGTTCCTGAGCTCGAAGATCTCCGATGATATTCAGATTGTTAAAGATTACAAACTGGAAAAAAAGGTCCATGTCTTCCCTGAAAAGATGCACCAGGTAATCATGAATATCATTGATAATGCGATATTTGCCGTAAACAGGAAATCCTCCGGACCAAAAAGCATTACCATATACACCGGGATCTCGGGCAACAGGATTATCCTGGCGATTTCCAACAGCGGGCCGGCCATTCCAGAGGATCATATGGATCAGCTTTTTGACCCTTTTTTTACCACCAAGGATCCCGGACAGGGAACCGGACTGGGCCTGTCCATCTGTTATACCCTGGTGTCGGAGCACGGTGGTGAGATTGATGCAAAAAACACCGGGGAGGGAGTAATCTTCACGATAAAACTACCCCTTGAAGTCTAAAAAAGGTGATATCTTGTCCCCGATGAAAAGTGTATCTCCAAAGAAAAACAATTGCGATAAAATTGGATCCTTCCTCCTGAAAGTAAAGGCGGCTTCCTATTCATTGTTTCATGTAAAGGACCTGATCAGGGTCCTTAAACTACGTCGTAAACATGAGGGGATACAGCTTAAGCCTGCCGAAATAATCAAAGTTTTTCATGCAATTGAAAGCTTCGAATCATGCAATATGCTGGTATTCGGACTGGGGAATGACTCTCCTTTCTGGTGTGAAGCCAACCGGCAGGGCCGAACGGTCTTCCTGGAAGATTTTCAGCCCTGGTATGATAAGATCACCCTTAAGCACCCGGAGATTGAGGCCTACACGGTAAACTACCCCTGCAACATTACCCAATGGGAGGAAGTGCTGGAACGGCCCGGACAGCTGGCTGTGGATCTGCCTTCTGATGTCTCTGAAGTCAAATGGGATGTGATCCTTGTGGATGGCCCCAGGGGACATAAATATTCAGCTGAAATTCCCGGCAGAATGTCCAGCATCTACGAGGCCTCGCGCCTGGTCGGGAAAAAGGGCTATGTGTTTGTACACGATGCTGAACGAAGCATTGAAAATACCTATGCCCGTCGCTTCCTCGGGCAGGATCATTTCTTAGAAAAGGTCCGGGGCCGTGCCCTGCTTCTTATTTACCGCTTTTAGCCGGCTTTAAAGATTCATCAGGTATTTGGCACTGTCCTCAAAGGTATCGGGGGCCATCTCCACAAAGTAGTTCTTTACGCCGCCGATCTTGGCAGCCACGAAAAAGTCCTCCCAGTCCACAATTCCCTGACCCACCGGAACCTGCTTCTCGAGTTCGGTGGAATAATCTGCCAGGTGAGCAGAAATAAACCGTCCGGGATACTTCCTGAAATAGTCCTGGGCCTTGAATCCTACGTTAATGACCGCTACCTGGAACTGCATCTTCACCAGATCCGGATCAAGTTCTTCCAGCAAGACAGGGTAGATCAGTTGTCCATCGATCTCCTTAAACTCAAAATGATGGTTATGATAAACCATCTGGATTCCGGCGGCTTTGGTTTTTTCTCCAATCACATTAAGCTCCTGGGCAGTCTTTCGCCAGTCATCCATGGTTGCTTCCCTTGGGATGCGGGGCATGGACTGGGCCATCTGCTTCATACCGATCTGTGTGGCCCACTCAATCCGGTTGTCCAGATCTTCCCGGAGTTCTTTAGAGGTAAAGTGAGAACTGTTGCATATGAGGCCCGCATCCTCGATAATGGTTTTCATTTCACTACCCGACATTTCATTCAGCGTTTTAAAACCATAGCCCAGCGGGGAGCACATCTCCACCTGGGTATACCCCATGGCAGCCATCTTCTTCAGGGTTCCGGGGAAATCACTTCGCAGGTCCTTATTAATCGTCCAGATCTGGAAGCCAAAAGCAAATTTCTCTTTTGCCCGTCCCGCTGCGAACATGTTTACCGGCAGCTGGCTCAATAATGCAGCAGACGCAAATGCGGCTCCGCTATTCCTGATAAATTGTCTTCGGGTAGTTTTCATAGTTAGAAGGAGTTTGGAAATAATTGAGCAAGTTAAAAAAAACTCCTAAAAAACTTACTGCTCTGTAAGTGTTATAGCCATTTCATAGCCATTGACGAAAAAGGAGGGCATTCCTTCCGATTCAATCCCTTTGACGGCCTCCATCTTCAGGTCAGAGCCCTCTTTGATCTTGACTCGTACCTTCATGGCATCCTCGTTGATATTGAATTTTGGATATTTTACATCTGCCTTGAAGCTGTAGTTGAGACTTTTCTCAAGGGCCATCTCCGTTACGATATATTTACCATTTAATTTCATCCCCTTAAAGGCCCCGGTTTCCGTAACAAAGAATTTGTCCGAATACCCCTCCGTCAGGATCAGGGAACTTTCCAGGTGATCGATCCGGTATACACCGTATTTGGACTCTGTAATATTCAATGCATTCAGTTTACCGATCTTACAGTTATCACTATAAGCCGAAGTGATATTCAGATTGCGGGCACCTTCAAGCTCAAATTTGCTGTATTTGGACTTCAGGTCTATGTCCTGCACCGTCTTCAGGCTTATGGTACTGGTATAACAATCCAGTTCGATGTATTCAGCGTTCAGGGCTTTCAGATCGGAGTATTTATTGATGAATCGGATATCGTCTGTATTTCCAAAGGAGTACTTATCATTATAGCTGTCAATATCCACCTTTTCCGCATCCCCTGCATTAACATTGGAATATTTCGACACGGCATGCAGGCTTCCGATCTTCCCTGCCTCAATATCTGTGTTATAAAGGTCAGCTTTAACATCTTTCATATCCTTAAACTCCAGGGTGCTGTACTTGGCTTTGATCTCCATATTGCCTCGCACATGACCCCCGAAAAGCTTATCATTGTATAGCTCAAGTGTTGTCCGCCCGTTCAGGTCCGCTAGCTTTAATTCTGAATATTTAGACTGCAAATAGAGATTGCAGTTTTCCGGGATCCAGATTTCGCCCTTCATTTTAAATTCGCTGAAACGGACGGTTCTCTCTCCTTTCAGGGTTATGGTCTTCCGGCCTATAACCGCCTTTTTGCTTGTCCAGAAGCGATTATTGAATTTCACACCACCGTTTGAATGAGAGAATTCCAGTTCTTCAATATAGGAGTCCAGCCTGCTGGCATCCTCATTGGATTTCAGGGTGGCATTCACCGACATGGTGTATTCAATTTCACTTTTGTCCCAGGTATGAATGACCAGATCACAATCATAATTATTGAACGTGAAATTTACATATTCATTGACATCCTGTTTCCATCGGTAGGTTTTCTCAATATTCTTACCCTGACTGAATCCATGGAGGCTCAAAGCGAATAAAAGGGCGAATATGGAAGCTCTATAGAAATAAGTTCGTATCGTTTTCATAGTTTTTGATTTTGTTATTTTCAAGAATGATCAGCTCGAGCAAATAGATCTTCTTTTCATAGGTATCGAATATGGTATGGATGACCTGCTCATTAAAACCAAGTTCGCTCAGGTCCTTCATGGTTTCCTCATAGATGGTATCCAGCTTTTGTATCTCTTCCAGCAGCTCGGCAATAATCAGATTATCAACGTGGTTAAATGAACCCGCCTCCTGCTGCTTGAAACTTACCAGGGTCCTGTATTCCTGCTCCCTGGCTCCCAGCTCGCGATCTATATCTGCCAGGCTGATCCCCGTATCCTGACGATCTCCTATGATATCGTTGATCATATATCCCACGCTCACCAGGATGACCAAAGCAGCTGCAATATTCCGGATCCGTATGAGTGTCCTTCTTTTCTCCGTACGAGTGGGGGGGCCTTGCAGATCCTGCCTGATCCCTTCCCAGATCACCTGGTCATCGGGCGATTCAACATCCAGTGTCTCCCGCTGACTCTTCAGATATTTCTCCAGTTTAGTTGACATCTGTTTTCCCCTTTAGCTTTTTATTTAACAGGGCCAGGGCCCTGTGATATTGGGTCTTGCTGGTGGAGATGGATATTCCCATGGATTCGGCAATCTCTTTATGAGAATAGCCCTCCAGGGCTCTCAGCACCAGCACCATACGTCCTTTTTCAGGCAACTCCCTGATGGCGACGTGAACCAGCGCCGGATCCACTTCCGGGACTTCTTCATCCATCTCCATCACATCGCCGTACCTCTCCTCATCGATCTCTTCAAAGACTATTTTCCGCTTTCTCTGAAGAGAGATGCAGTTGTTGATTACAATCCGTTTGAGCCAGCTTCCAAACAGATCTTTGTTCTTCAATTCTTCAAGTCGGCTAAAGGCTTTGATAAAGGACTCCTGCAAAATGTCTTCTGCATCCATTTTATTGTTCAGAAATCGGATTGCGATATTATACATGGCCTTTGAATACTGTTTATAAAGCTGATATTGAGCCTTGATATCTCCATTGAGGCATTTCTCAATAAGCCTGCTATTGATATTAATCGTCTCTTTCATCAAAACTCAATCTAAAGACGCAACAGTATTAAAAAGGTTGGAAAGGATTATCTTGTCAGCTTTCCGGCCGCCTGCGGTCAGTCAGGAGAAGCCTTGCAAGTCCAGCCCCCAGGATCACCAGAAGCACGACCGAAAAACCCAGAGTTTTCAATCCGGCAGCTACTTCACCTTCTCCAATAATAGTGAAGGCAGTAAATAAGAGGAAGAGCAGGAGGAAGTACCAGAAGCTTGACAAAAGCCATTTCCACCAGTTCATAAGCAGACCCAGCGATCTTGCCCATGAATGGGCACCCACCAGAACAGCCCCGGTAAGCAGGCCCACTAGAAATGCGAATATAACAAGGTTCGTGATCATGGCATTCTGTCTTTACGGGGTGGTCTGGCTTCGATATCAAGGTAGTTTTGCACATCCAACCATTCAGGAGGCTCCCTGAAATTGGCATACTCCCCATCCGGTGGTGGCAGGAAATCCTGGGCCTCCGGCGCATCAAAGATGCTTTTTTGCAGATAGGTCAGACTCTTGGCAACCGCAAGCGTCGGATCGGCAGTATCGGCCTTTCGGGCCATTGTATGCAGCCAGTTTGCTTTCCGGCTGTAGGGACATGCGATCAGGCAAATCCTGCAGCCCATGCCTCCCAGACTTTGCATCCAGAAGTTGTAGCAGGTTGTCTGATTAATTTCCCAGTGACGGTAACCCCTGTGATTCATCTCATGGTTATTGGGCGCCCTGCTGATGGATCCCGAAGGACAGAGATCAGCACAGATCTGGCAATGCTCGCAGAATTTCTCCACCCCAAAATCGATGGGCTGATCAATTTCCATTTCCAGGTTTGTGGTAATGTATGCGGATCGGAAGTTGGCACCCGTCTCAGGCGTTATGGCAATTCCGTGTCTTCCCTGCTCCCCCAGTCCGGCCTTCACCAGGTAGGGCACACCGATCAGGTCGTATCCGTCCATGGGAGAATGGCGCCTGGCCGGGTAGCCCAGTGATTTAATGAAAGTCTCCAGTCGCCGTGCGGCAATGGTTGACCTGGAATAGGCATCAAAACTGCTGGCCATATTCGGGTTTGAATTGGCCTGCTCCCATTGGTGGGGGATGCCAAAAGCAATCACATATTTCCAGTGCTCCGGGATCTTATAGCTACCCTTGTCCCTGGACCCGCGTAAACCAAAATCATAGTGCCAGTCGGGCTCAATGGTGGTGATGCCCACCATGGTGGCACCAAAATGATGAGCCACCTTTTTGATCAGTCTGGATGCGTGAGCCGGGCTTTTAAAGGGCATGGGATCGCCGATTTTCCTGCCCTGACCAATTTTGAAGTCCGACACTTCCGGTGGCTCTGTGATGGGCTCCCTGGTTGACCAGGAGCCTGACCAGGCGTTGATCAGGGTATAATACTCCTTGTAGGTTTCGGAATCTCTTGCCCGCCTGGGCATAATCTCTTCCATCCGGACCTTGTCCGCTTCATACAAATCAGGACGATCTTTGTACCAGCTGAGCATGGGTTCCTCGAAGGCATCCATGGGTGGGTACTTCATGGGGCCCTGTGGGGGATCCGGGGCCTCCATATTCCCACGGCCTTCTATGCGTTCTTCGCCTGCATCAAAAGAATTGATCATATCCTTGTATTGCTGCATATTCTTCATGATTATCCCCTGGCGTTCAAAGGCCGATTCATGCCTCAGGGTTCTGGTGGGTTCTCCCACGATATGGAAGGCCGGACCCTTTCGGATCAATTTGCTACGGTCCACAAACTGGGTGTTGTCGCCCAGGTGCTGCCATCCGCTATGGGTGGAGGGATCCTTCCCTGCAGCCAGTCCGGCTCCTGCCACGGCCCCCAGCTGTAGCCCGGCGGCTACCGCTCCGCCAACTTTAAAAAATTCTCTGCGGGAACAGGGCTGCTCTTTCTTATCAGGTTTTTCTTTCATGGGTAAAGTATATTTTTTATATCCTGACCCCTATCACGCATACATCATCAATTTGCTCCATATGGCCACGCCACTGTTCAAAGGTATTGTCGATGATCTGCTTTTGCTTTTCCATGGGCTCTGAATGGACCGATAAAAGCAGTTCCTTGAATTTCTGGGTCTTGAATTTCTTCCGGTGCTCCCCCCCGTACTGGTCCACATAACCGTCAGAAAAAATATAAATCGAATCTCCTTCTTTTAATTCTATCACCTGGTTCCTGAACTCGGTCTCTTCCCAGTGAATCCCAATGGGCTGTTTATCCCCTTTTAGCTCAAAGAGCAGCGACCCATCCCTCTTCATCGCTTTATCCGTGCCGCTCTCCTTTCCGCTCAATTGCTCCTTGTCGCGAATAAGGTAAAGAGGATTGTAAGCTCCGGCAAATTGTAAATGCCTCTTCTCCTTATTGATTACTGCAATGGCCATATCCATGCCATCCTTCTGATCCCGGATGCTTCCCTCCTGAACCAGCATGGCCTTGACCTTGGCCCTCAGCTGCTCCATGATATCGCCCGGCCTGCTTGTTTTTCCTTCCACAAACAATTCATTGAGCAGGGTAATGCCCAGCATGCTCATAAATGCACCCGGGACTCCATGCCCCGTGCAATCGGCCGCCACAATCACCAGGGAAGAATCGACCTCTTTAATCCAGTAAAAATCACCACTTACAATATCCCTGGGTTTAAAGAGCACAAAGTGTTCCGGTATCACACTATCCAGGTAACTTTTTTGCGGTAAAATGGCAGCCTGGATCCGCTGTGCATAACCAATACTATCTGTCATTTCCTTCTTCTGGGAAAACAGGAGGTCGCGTTGCGCCTCAATTTCATCACGCTGGGATTCGATCTCCTCTTTCTGCTCGCTGATTTCCCGGGTGCGTTCCTGTACTTTTTCTTCAAGTTCCCGGTTCACCTTGTCCTTCAGCTTTTCATTCTCCTTCAACTGGTCAATGATCCTGAGCTGAGCACCCTTCCTTTCCTTTTCGTCAAGCCTCATTTTCTCGCCAATCCCCACGGAGAAGATCAGAATTTGCAGCACCGCCGCTACATAAGCACCGGAGACTTCCAAAATTCGCATCAATACAGATTCATGCACCGTAAGTGCAGTAAATGAAAATGAAAGTGCCAAAAAGGTAATGATGCTAAGCGGGACTAAAACCAGGTTGGCAATCAGAAAATACCAGGCTGGTTTAAATCCGGCCCGGATCCTTAAGATTGCAGGAACGATTAATAAAAACAGGGGGATGAAAGCCACTGAAAAAGCCCAGGCGTAAACTAATACGTCCTCAAACACGCCCCCAATTTCAAAATTCAGTATGGAACCCAATAAAAGGATAAGCACCCTGATCCCGATTAACCCAAGCAGGACCAACACGGCCCAGTACCATCCGGACAAGCTTTTTCTGAGCTCCAGGTAGGAAATCCCGAAAAGAAGGAAAAAGATGGTAAGTAATGAAAGGACAAAGGCCCTGGCAGAGGAGATGAACACCGAGTGGAAGACTTTTTCTTTCCACTCATACTCCCCGAGGTATCCTTCTGAAACGAACAGAAAGGCCGCAAAAAACAGGATATACAGAGAAAAATATAAGTACTGCCGGTCCCGGATGGCAAAGAAGAAAATCAGGAAGAATACGGAAATAATCACCATCATTCCATTCAGGGTAAAAAGCACCATCCGTTCTGTACGATCGTGACCAATGATGGTATCCTGGGGAATCAGGTGCATCATGGGGGCCCCTATCCTGGATTCCGCTTTCCAGCGAATATAGAAGGTCTGTTCAGCATCCTTGAGCAATGGAAGGGTGGCCGCATGCCAGCCCTTGTAGATGAAATCCCGTTCCTCAACCGGGATCAGTACCCCTGAGCGCTTTTCTTCTATATCACCGGAAGGGTGGAGCATATAAAAATTGGCTGAATCCGTCCCTCCCATGTTGGGAAGGTTGACCAGGTAGGTCCGGTTCTCCGAAATCCTGTTCACCGTTCGAACCCGGAGCCAGGCGCAGGGATAGGAAAAATCGTGGTTGAACTGACTTTCAAGACCGCTGAAACTGCCGTTTACAGAGGGTTCAAAATCAAAATTAATCAATGAATCGCCCCGGAGAATGGTAAAGGAAGTATCTATGATGGCCTTGCTGGTGACGCCACTACTGATATGGTAGTAATATTCCTTATCAAGTGTCTCCAGCAGGCTGATCACCTGATCTCCTGGCCTGATCCCGATTTTGGCAGCCGGACTTCCCTCCTCAAGGGAATATACCCGGCTTTTGGTCTCCAGGGGATTCTTAAACATACTGTCCAGGGAGCCGGATAGGATGTCACCTATATCCCATTGTTCCAGGGAATCGACCAGGTATTCGTACTCATAGGCTTCAATCTGGTGCATGTAAGGTGCCCTGTTGAAAGAAAAATGCAGCAGCGAATCCTCCCCTTTACGTTTTACCAGCAATTCTATGGGTGCACCAGCGCTGCCGTAAAGCAAATCCTCAATGGTCCTGTGTCCGATCCCTTTGCCGGCAATTACAGAATCATCAATGGCAATGAGCTGATCCCGTGAGCGTAGCCCTGCCTTCAGGGCCGGGCTCTCAGGCAGTAAGACGGTGATCCGGGCCGTATCGTTCACCAGGTAAGGATTAATAATTCCTGTGTAACCATCGTATACAATAACTTCCGTCTGGCCATGGACCGCAGGGGATGGCCCCAGGATTGAAAATGTAATTAGCAGGAAGAGAAGAAGAAGGAAGGGATTTGAGTCTTTGGTTTTCTGTGGATACATATACACTTACTGGAATAAAGGATCTGTTTCGGCCTAATAAAGGTATGTAAGGAGAAGGAATAAAGCAAAGTGAAAATCTTTATAGATCGGAGTCTTATATATTGTATTTGGATATATTGTTATTTTATATATATTTGTATCATGGTATCAAAAGATTTACTCAAAGGAACACTGAAGACCATTGTTCTGAAGCTTCTCGAGGAGAACGGAAGAATGTATGGCTACGAGATTACCAGGGAGGTAGAGAGGCTTACTGAAGGCAAGGTTCAGCTCTCCTGGGGAGCATTGTATCCGGCCCTTCATAAACTTGAATCGGATCGTCTGATTACTTCCGAGGAGGAAAGTATCGGGAAACGGGTGCGAAAGTACTACCGGCTCACCGAATCGGGCACCAGCGCAGCCAAAGAAAAAGTTCGTGAATTCATTGATTTCGTCACCATCATGGGGCGGGTCCTGGATACGGGCCCCAGCCTGAACCTGGCATAAAGCTATGGCCGAACTGAGCGACAGGGAAATTGAGTTTCTCAACAGGGAGATTGATAAGCAGGGCTTGACCTATACCCAGCTTCAAAAGGAGCTCCTGGATCATCTCTGCTGCGACGTAGAAGCAAAGATGGAGGAGGGCCTGGAATTCCTGAAGGCCTTTGAAGAAGTTCAGCGTCGCCTGGATAACAACCGGATCCAGGAAATACAGGAAGAGACATTGTTATTGATTAACCAAAAATACCGATTGATGAAAAAGTTCATGTACATTCTCGGAACCATTGCCCCCTCTTTGCTGATCCTCGGGGCACTTTTTAAGCTTCAGCACTGGCCCGGAGCCAGTGTTCTCATCGTAGTGGGCGCCTTTCTGCTCGGAGCTGTCTATCTTCCGGTTTTTGCAATGGTTAGCATGCGCGATACCCGTAAAAAAGAGAAGAAAGTCAACAAAACCCTCTATGTGACAGGGGTCATTACCGGTTTTATCTTTATCACCGGTGTGCTCTTTAAGATCATGCACTGGCCAGGAGCAGGAATTGCACTTACGGTCAGCGTTCTGCTTACAGTTGTTCTCTTCATCCCGGTCCTGGTCGCGCATGCCCTCAAGGATAAAGAAAACCAGCTGCAAAACTTTTCCATCCTGATCTTCGTGCTTTCATTTATGGCCGTCAATATCATGGTATTTGCCCTGAAGGTATCCAAGAACGTACTCACATCCATGGTGGTTTCGGCCACCGTCAATATGAAGACTGCCCAGAGCCTTGAAGCAGGAAACACACTTTTCCTGGACCGTGCCCTTATGGACGGCTCCCTGGCTCCCGATCAACTGGAGCAGGCCCGTTATATACATGAACAAACAAAGTCTCTCGACGGCTTCCTTCAGGACTTAATGACAGAAATCCTTCTGGCCAGCCATGAGGACAATCGCATGGCCATCGCCGGTGATGGCTCCATAGATCTCAGCAAAGCCAATTACTTTGATGTCCACAAAAGCACTGAGCGTGTAGTTTTCGGCAATGATTTGGAAAAGGGCAAGGGCGAGGAATTGATCAAGGCACTGGATGCACAGAAAGAATTATTAATCACCCGGGCCGGAGACGATCTGGATAAGCAGATCAATGCCATGCTGGATATCAATTCTGTCTATGCGGATGAAAGAACCTGGCTCGGAGAAACATTCTATCAGACTCCCATGATAGCAGCCTTAATCTCGCTTTCCAATCTGCAATTCAAAATACAATTTCTGGAAGGAGAGCTCCTGAAAGAATTACTGTGATCAGACCTTTACGCCCAGGACGATAATATCATCAAGCTGCTCATAGGGCCCCTTCCACTGATCAAAGCTTTTCTCGAGGCTTTCCCGCTGCGAGGCCATGCTTTCCTTCTGAAGGGACAGGAGAAGCTTTTTAAAGTTCATGGACTTGAATTTCTTCCGGTTCTCACCGCCGAACTGGTCAATAAATCCATCTGAAAACATATAGAAGGAATCCTGTTCATTCAGGCAGACAGAGGTGGTCCGGAAGGAAGTCTCTTCCCAGTGAGTCCCTATGGGCTGCTTGTCGCCCTTGATTTCAAACAGGCTGTATTCGCCGTTTTCTATGGATGCAAAAGGTGTGAGTTCCACTTGTTCACTCGCTTCCTTTTTTCTGATGATATATAGCGGATTGTTTGCTCCTGAAAAGTGCAGTTCCCTGTTGCTCTTATTATAGACAGCAAGGGCCAGGTCCATTCCATCCTTTTGTTCATCGCTGTTCCCCTGTTGTACCAGTAAAGCTTTCACCTTATCCCTGAGCCTGTCCAGGATGGCCCCGGGGGCATCAAAGCACCTGTCATTAATAAGATCATTGAACATGCTGATGCCGAGCATGCTCATAAACGCACCCGGCACCCCGTGACCCGTGCAATCGGCTGCCACAATGACCAGGTGGTCCTGCACTTCCTTGATCCAGTAAAAATCGCCGCTGACAATATCTTTGGGCCTGTACAGGACAAAATGATCTGGCAATTGTTCCTTCATTACTTCCTCGGAGGGTAAAATCGCCGACTGTATTCGCTGGGCATAGGTAATGCTATCGGTAATCTGCTCCTTCTGGGCATTGATCTTCTCATTGGTTTTCCTGATAAAGCGCATCCTGTTGTAGAAGCCTACTGCAGCAGCCAGAATAAAAAGTCCAAATATTCCAATTACAATACTAATGGCCTTCTGCCTCCTATTTAACAATTGTTCGATCTCTTTCTCCTGTTCCAGCAAGGTGATCTCATTCTGCTTCTTTTCCATCTGGTAGGAATTCATCAGATCCTTGGTCTTGTCGTCAGATCCAAGCTTGTAAATGGCATCATCATTGGTATTATGAAGTTCGAGATACCTATATGCATTAGTAAAATCTTCGATCGCTGCATAATTTGTGGCCAGCCCCTCGTATACACCTGTAAGTTCCTCATTCAGTCCAATCTCCTCTGCAATGGACTCGGCCTGCCTGAAGTATTCGATTGCTTTTAAAGAAATATTCATCTCCTGGTAGGTCGAAGCAAGTCCAACGAGAATTCCAACTTCCTCCCGTTGGGAATTTTCCTTCCTGGCCATCTCCAGGGCATCCTGCCGATAGGAAATGGCAAGTTCATACTCCTGGCTCTCTGCATAAATACCGCCAATGAAATTAAGCGCAGAGGAAATGTGGGACGGACTGGTCAGCTGGGTCAATGATTTCTCCAAACAAAAAAGGGCCGAATCATACTTCTCCATTTCAATATAAACCTGTCCCAGGTTCATATTGCTCAGACCTACGATGGACATATCTCCAAGGGACTCTCCCATCTCAATGGCGCGATTATAATAGTTCCGAGCTGAATCATAAGTGGCAGGTATTTCGGAATAGACCACTCCAATATTAATAAAGAGCGTGGCAAGTCGTATGCTGTCGGTCCCATGTTCTGCAAATTCAAGGGCGCGCAGGTAATACTCAATGGCTTCCACATTTTCTCCGATGGAATGGTAAATAGCCCCCAGATTGCTTTGCAGATTGGCGATCAACTGTTCGTCTCCCAATTCTTCATAGATTTCCAGGGAAGATTCCCAGTACCTGGCTGCCTCTGCATACTCCCCCTGAAAATAGTAGCCCAGTCCCATATTTTTATAGGCAAGGGCCTCTCCCGCACGATAGCTAATCAATTCAGCCAGCTCTTTAGCTTCCTCACCGTAAGTGATGGCCTTATCCGGATCAGAGCTATATACGGCTGTTGCAATGGCGTTCAAAGTATGGACCCTTGTGGTATCCAAACCTTGATCCTTCAGTGCCAGCCTCAGACTATCCACATAGGCATCCTGGGCATGGATGATACCTACCAGGCTCAATATAAGTAAGAGGAAATATAATCTTCGTTGTTTCACCTACAATTCTTAATACAGCATAACAAGTCGCCTGACCAATGGTTCGTAAGGATTGAAAAAAGAGGGATTCCTGGGAACCCCTCTTTGAACAATTCATCACCACATAGCACTTAAATTTTAATTTCTCTTTTTACTTTTTAATCACCTGTACTACCCTGGCACGATCTTCCATGATAATCCTGATTACATAGTGTCCGGATGATAATCCGGCCATATCAATCTCCAGCTTATCGGTCCGCTTATCAATGGAGGTAAGCGGATGCGATTTGCCTGAAAGGTCGTACAGCTGGATCACTTTATAGTCCTGAATATCCTTCATGATGATATGCACCTTGTCAATCACCGGATTGGGATATGCATTCAGGAAATCGGCATCAAGCTCTTCCACCTCCACTGCTGCTCCGGATACAGCTGCTGATTTCGAATGGTGATCGTGCTCATCATCATCATGGCCAACATCACTATGCTTTCTCACATAGAGCAAGCCGGTTTCAATAATGAACGAATAGTTAGCACTGGATGCTACAGGCGTCAGTGTATAGTGTCCATAGGATTTTTTTGATTCAATATCGTAAGCTATCCCGTCACTTTCACGGAATGCTGTATAGTCAAAATTCTCCTCATCCCCTGCTATCCAACCATCGTAATCAAATGCGGGATCCGGGAGGGGATCTTTCATAGCGATAGCGAACTCATCTTCCAGGGGAGTCACATACACTTCCTTCTTGAATATATCCGCCATGGTCATTGCAGTGGAATTTACAATGTAGTTCCCTGCATCACCACCTGTTGCATTCACATTTGCAGTAACGACCAATCCTGTTCCGGCATTGGCAGTACTGAAGTAGCCCCCACTTGATTGTGGACTTACATCATCACCCTCAACCAGGCCACTCTCAACAAAGGCCCTTGTTGTGGCATCGGTATTCCCGTTGTAGATCTTATCCTCGGCTGAAATCCCAATTAGTAGATTAATGGTGCTGATGCTTGCAGTTGTTTCAGCAAGAGTATTCACATTATAGTTACCCGCATCATCCCCGGTGGCCGATACACTGGCTGTCACCGTCTTATTGGTTCCCACTTGCTTGGTGTCAAACTGTCCATTGGATGAGGAAACAGTGACGGCATCATCAGCCACCAGACCACTTACCACATATGCACTTGTTGTAGCCGTTCGATATCCGTCATAGGCCTTATCAGTGGCAGTGATTCCAATCACCAGGTCAATGGCATTGATACTCGCTGTAGTAACAGTGTCTGAATTGGCAATGTAGTTATGTGCATCATCCCCTGTGGCTGATACATCGGCACTAACCACTTTATCTATCCCGACATGCTTCGAGTCAAACAATCCAGTTGCTGCTGTCGCCGTTACGGCATCTCCATCCACCAGACCACTTGCCACATAAGCACTTGTTGTGGCCGTTCGGCTTCCGTCATAGTCCTTATCAACTGCAGTAATTCCAATTTCCAGTTCTCTTACACTTACGGTGGCCGTGGTACCGGCACTTTCATTGGCCAGGTAGTTACCAGCATCAGGACCTGATTTACTTACGTTTGCTGTAACTGCTTTATCAACTCCAACATCTTTGGTTTCGAAAGTGCCATATACCGAGCTTACAATAACTGAATCCCCTTCCACAAGACCACTCACAATTAAAGCAGAAGTTGCTACCGTGTCTGTCCCGTCATATGTTTTGTCAGCTGCAGATATACCTATCACCATCGTTCTCTGTCCAATGGCCAGGTTCGCCGAGTCATAATGCACGGTATAGTTATCTCCGGCACTCAGGCTTCCCTGAAGGATGGCATAGTCTCCTACATCCTCTCCTTCTTCGCGAATCAAGGCGCCAATGATAGTGTCATCGGGGAACAGTCCTGTTTCCGTAAAAGTCAGTTCCGGATCTGCTTCACCATAGGTTTTGGTTTTATCCTCAGCTGTAATGGTCAAATCGGCCGGCTCAATAGTCAGGGTTCCAAGTCCGTAGGATATCTCATAGTTATTGGAGATATAAGTTCCTGGAACAATCCAGTGCTGTCCGACTGTGGTCCCGGTAATAAAGCTAATGGGAGTAAATCCGACATTTTCTGTCGTATCACCTAATTCCGTGGCATCAAATACCAGAATCGTACCATTGTTTGTACTGTCATTAATGGTGGAACCATTCACCAGGGCAGTACCCCTGAGATTTAAGGGACTTCCGTTCACCAGGGCTGTTCCTCGCACATAATTCAGTCCGTTAACCAGGGCTACACCCCTGCTGGTAAACCCATTTTCATAGACGATGGAACCATCATCCTGGACTGTTCCGGCTGCTACTTTCAAAGCCTCACCATCTTCACTTTCCAGTCCATTAACAAGAGCGGTTCCTCTGAGGCTGTTAAGACCATTCGCCAGGGCAGCAGAGCTGGCCATGAAATTCATATTTGCCAGGTTCACCAGATCTTCACCATCTCCTTCTTCGTCTGTCAGAGCGATACCGTTAACCAGGGCGGTTCCCCTGCTTATGAGTTGGCCGCCATTAACCAGGGCTGTACCATTCACAAGGGCAATTCCTCTACTCATGGTAAGTCCGTTAACCACAGGAGTGCCATTCTCAAACACGGTGCTTACCTCGCCATCAACAACATTTACCTCAAGGCTGTTGACAAGGGCAGTGCCTCTAATTAAGGGTAAGCCGTTGACAAGTGCAATACCACGATGGGTAGGCAGTCCATTTACCAGGGCAACACCACGTCCTGTGGGAAGTCCGTTTTCAATAACCACTCCCACATCATTCACAAGGGCAACTCCTCTGGAGATAAGTGAGCTGTTGACCAGGGCGGTTCCTCTTAATACAGGAATTCCATTGATCTCTACGATTCCGGTGGAGGGAACTGTCTGACCATCAATAGTAGTCACTCCGTTTTCATCTACCAGGACTTCCACTCCGTTTACCAGGGCAAGCCCTCTTACTCCAAGTCCGTTTACAAGGGCAACGCCCCTGACCGCAGCTATTTTATTCTCCAGTGGAACATTATTGAGGGCTGTCATATAGCCATCGTCAAATGTAACTTCATCCCCATTCACCAGAGCTGTTCCACGCAAGATCTGAGTCATATTAACAAATGGCCGGTCATTCACAAGGGCAACTCCCCTTATAAGAGTTCCACCATTCACCAGGGGTTCACCTGCAACATAAACAGTGGTATCAGAACCTGAAACTTCCACTTTTACCTCAACACCATTGACAAGGGCTACACCCCTGAGCATGGTGACCCCATTGACCAGGGCACTACCTCTTATCACAGGGATTCCGTTGACCAGGGCCACACCCCGAACCAGAGCAATCTCATTGGTTAGGGCAGCGCTGTGCTCCTGTTGAATAAGCTGCAATATGGAATCAGGCTTGGATACTACGATGGAAGAATCCCCAATCTGGTATGAAAAATTAAAGCCATTGGCAGGTAGCATCTCCCCATAGACCAAACTCGTATCCATGGGGGTAATGGTTAATGCCAGTTTTTCAACGATCAGGTTCCCGCTGACAAATTCAACGATGAATCTTTCAGAGAGGGATAAATCAACCTCTGCCGGATTGACCGTATCTGCTTCCGGATATAAGGAAGGAATGATAATATACTGGCCCGCATCCGAGGTGTCACCTGCAGGTACTGCATAAGTGAGACCTTCCAGGCGGTCGGCCTCTTCCTGCAACATGATACCTTCTGCTACTGCCTCCTCAAGGGTATATGATTCATCATCAACCGTGACGACCTCAAAGTCAGCCGAATACATGGAATCGTTCAAAACCTCTCCAAATTTCCTGCTAAGATTATTGGCTGTAATGAAAACTCTTTGCTTGACAGAATCCGAAAACTGCTTCACTTCTGAACTGCCTCCATCCAGGCCACTTCCTGAAATAACCGGGTTAAATACCTGTATTTCCGGGTTCCCGATAAATCCTTCGTGATTGACTACAATAGTGCTTTCGTCCACAACTACAACCCCGGTATCAAGGGGCTCTCCCCTGAAGAGTACCTGGCTTGAATCCGTGAAGAAATCACCCTTTATTATAAAAGAGAAAGGTGTAATCTCCACACCTGGCACCCCACCTTCGGCAGCAAGTAGCAGATTTTCCAGGTAGGGAGAAGGATTTGCAAAGGTCATGATGGCCTTATGAGCCTGGATAAAGCCGGCACCCGATACATGGTCCTCGCCAGGAGCATCCCCATCTATGGCAGTGCTCTTCAGTATTGCCCTGATTGTATCGGGACTAACATGACTGACAGAGTCATATTTCAATTTTGCATCCATGATCAAGGCTGCAACGCCGGCAGCATGAGGTGATGCGGCTGAGGTTCCAAAAAAATTGGGAAATATGGTGTCGGGATCGATATCTACAGTATAAGGAGGGAGATGGGTTTTCCAGTCTCCGCCACCCAGATCAACAGTGGTGTTAACACCATTGGGTGCAGTAATATCAGGTTTATCCCGGACAATTCCATTTACAGGAGTTCCTCCAACAGAAGAAAAAGACATGATTACCGGAACGGGGTATTCATCTTTATTGTAGGTAGGATTCTTATCAAAACGAACAGCTCCAACAGAAATAGCTCCTGCAGCATTGGGATGACCAACAATGGTCGATGCACCCCCGCCTCCATATTCAAGCATCTTGAATTGTGATCCTCCACGGAACAGGATGTATTTAAAATGAACCGGTACATCTCCACTGGCCCTTGCGATCACGACATTCGCCTGGACACTATCACCAATAACAGAGAATGGAACCACTTCTATGGGAAAGCCTCCCACATTTTCACGGTTGAAACCCAACAAAGAGAATCCAACATCATCAGAAAGGAAAAGATCGAGGTCAGTGGTGGTGGTATTCATGCTGGGATCAGAATTATCGTCCCATTGAAGCACCAGGGTATAGTCCCCTTCCGGAAGTAATACGCTCTGAAATATATCCCCGTCTCCACTAAAATCATGAGCGGTCCCGTTTATGGTAGCAGGTGCATCGGCTGAAATAAAATCAGCTTCGTAAGAGGCCCTTCCAAAGTTACCTGCTGAAGAGAAAAATGTATGCCCTTCGCTAACCACAGAGTCAATGGTTTGAGAAATCACCCCATCCCTGAAAAATGGCTCCGTAATGTAGGATAGATCGTCAACGATGATATGAGTACCTGCATCTGCCAGTTCCCTTATGCCCCGGGCCATATCCTGCTCGCCCAGGTAACCGGTTCTGAATGCCAGTTCGGCACCTGGAGCAATATCATGTATAATCTGAAGCATGGCCCTGCCTTCATCAGATAATCCCCCGGGGGTGGATAGAATATCCTTAAGCACATGTACTGGTGTGAAATTTTCATGGATATTCCCCGGACCGGGAAGGTCCCCGTTTCCAACATCAACATCTGCGGTTCCCTGGGAATTGTAGCTGTTTGACAGAACACCAATTTTCACCCCGGAGCCATCAATTTCATAACCCAGTCGGGCAAAATCGGAGTGCATGGCAAAATCCCCCTGGCTCTGAGTACGTCCCGTTTTTGAGAGGCTGTAGTTACCCACACCGGGATAGACCGGCCTTGCATACTTAAGTGCGGCAATAAGGTTGAGTTCAAGAAGCTCACCAATCTCCACCCATCCGGTAGCACGATTTAAACCAGGATTGTTTGATACAAGGTCAAATCCAAGGCTGTTCAGACTGCTTAGCATGTCATTGTACTGGCCGCTGTTTGCCACCGTTTCGATAAGCACTTTTGACCCATCGATTTGGAAAATAGCATCGGTGGCTCCAGCGAAGCTGACAGGATCATAAGCGTAGGCATTGTATAATGAGGTGAGTTCGGCTCCGATTTTCGAAAGATACTGTTTCCCTCCTTCAGGCGGAGAATACCCGGGTATAATCGGAAGGCCTTCATCAGAGCATTTATTATAGTTGATATTGGCTGTAACTGTTTTGACATTTCCGTTGGGGAGTGTTACGCTCCACTCCACATCGGACGTTGCCTCAAAAGACTGACTGAAAGCCTTCTCCTTCACTCCGGGTTCAAAAACATAGAGCCCTGCCTTTATTGCCTGCCCGTGATTGTAGGTGACCACACTCCCATTCTCATCGACTACAATTACTTTATTACTGGGATTCTCATAACCAAAATGCACTTCTAACAGCCCATCTCCGATATATTCAACACAGGATGCGATGATACTAATTTCCTTTTTGTTCCCCTTACCATTGTTGTTCTGACCAAGCAGATCATGAGGGAAAATCAGGCTAAGAGATATAAATAATAAGTATAGAGGCTGATGCCTCCTGTATAAATTGTAGATTTTCTTCATAATTCTTTTGCTTTTCAACTGATCAGGGGACTATTTACTCTATTGAGAAATATGCTTAACACATCCTGCAAACAATCAGTTGTTAACAATGTTTCCACAATTGATGTTTTTTAACTTCTGATTAACAGTTTTTTAAGCCCGGCTCAACATGTATATAAAAATAAGGCAACGGCACCCTAACGAACTGTTAATGAAATCATAAAAAACAAGGATAGTCCATGAAGCAGCAGATTGCTTACATGAACGCATCCCTTCCATGGCACTAATGGATGTAATTGGAAAAATAAGATAAGAAGCGGGCTATCTACCTGGCATTGTAGTATTCCATGGCTTTGGGCATGACCTGCTTCAAATGATCGATGCGATTGGCTGGATCGGGATGGGTTGACAGGAATTCGGGAGGGCGGGCAGAGGATTTGGCCTCCATCCGTTTCCAGAAATCAGGAGCAGTCTGGGGGTTATAGCCAGCCATGGCCATGAAATAGAGTCCAAGCTCATCGGCTTCCGACTCGTGGGTCCTTGAATAGGGCAGCATCACACCCACCTGGGCACCCACACCAAAAGCTAGCATGGCCAGGTCAAGGGTCTCCTGTTTCTGCGTCTTTAATGCTTCTGAAAGAGCCATACCTCCCATCTGGAGGGCCAGCTGCTGCGACATACGCTCGTTCCCATGCTGGGCCACTGCATGGGCAATCTCGTGGCCCATGACCACGGCAATGCCATTTTCATCCTGACAGACCGGAAGGATCCCTTCGTAAAAAGCGATCTGTCCCCCGGGCATACACCAGGCATTCAGTTCCTCAGATTTCAGCACATTGTATTGCCATTCATAGCCTTCCGTGGCCGATTGCATATTGTTTTGCTTCAGGTAGGATTCAACTGCCGCAGTTAATCTTTTACCCACTTCCCTTACAGTATTCACATACTCCGTATTATCTGATAACTGCGCCTCAGAGAGCACCTGTGCGTAGCTTTCAGCACTCAGGCTTATCATCTGGGATGAAGGAATTGCTACAAATTGCTTACGTCCGGTCATGGGAACTGTTGCACAGGATAACAGGAACAAAAATGTAAGAATAATCAGTTTTCTCATGGCAGCTTATTAAGGTTTAGGACTCAAAATGGTTTAAAGCGCTGGTGGTGGCCTCCCTTCCCATTTCCACCAGTTCCACGGCTTTGTAAAAGTCATAGGTTCCGCAGGCATCCCGGGAGACTTCTATGAGTACATCAGGAGCATAATGCAGCAGAGATTTCTGGGCCAGAGAATAGGTCATCAGGCTGATGGTCGTATCAATCAGGTTGAAATAACCCATTGTTTCCTCATTACTCTGAGGCTTTTTTTCTGCAGGCCCCTGTGGCAGTATCTTGTGGAGGTGGGAATAAAACTCCTCCATCTTCTTCTGGTAGGCACGTTTTTGTTTTTCGCCCTCCTCCCTGGAAATCTCGGGCAAGCGGACCGGAATTTTAGCATTTACATTGACAGCAACCAGGAGGTCACCCGGTACCCGCGGCGCATGGTTGGTGGGGATGTTATTCAATACCCCTCCATCGACCAGCAGGCCGTCGCTGGTTTTTACCGGAGTCAGTACACTTGGAATGGAAACTGAGGCGCGGATGGCATCAAAAAGGCTTCCTTCCCTGAATACCACCTCCCTGCTATTAATCAGATCCACAGCCACAGCTGCATATGGAATTCTCAATTCTTCAATGGGAGTATCCGGAATAAAATCCTTCATCTTATTAAAGACCTTATCTCCCTTGATCAATCCCGATCTGCTCAGGGTAAAATCAACCAGGCTAAAAACCTTCCTCCGGTCCAGTGATAGCATCCATTCCTTAAAGGGAGTCATGGCATCGTCGGCGTAGACACCTCCCACCAGGGCCCCCATGGAGGTGCCGGTAACAGAAGCAATCTCATACCCACATCGCTCCAGCTCTTCTATCACACCAATGTGTGCAATTCCCCTGGCCCCGCCACCGGAGAGAACCAATGTAATTTTAGGTTTCATACACCATCCTTTATTCTATAAAGGTAAAAATTACATACATTTATATAAGGAGAGAATCAACATGCCTGGAAAAAAGCCATCACATAAGGGTTTGATCCTGGGGATCGATGTGGGTTCGGTGTCCATCTCAGTTGTAGCCCTGGATCATGAGGGCGCCCTGAAGGACGAGGCCTACGAACTGCATCAGGGCAATATCCGCAAAACGCTGGACCGGATGCTTAAGATCTACCTGGATCAGCAGATTTTTGCCGTGGCCTCTCCCTCCGGAAAATCTCATTTCAAAGAAGGGATACAGGTAAGAGATCAGCAGGTCGCAATCATGGAGGCTGCAGCTTTCCTGGGCTTAAGTGCAAGATCGATCCTTCATGTGGGGGCGGAGCGTTTCTACCTGGTGGAGCTGGATCCGCAGGGCAATTATCTGCAAACCAGCCATAGCTCCTCCTGTGCAGCAGGGACTGGTAGTTTTCTGGATCAACAGGCCCTTCGCTTAAACCTCAACGATACGGCCCACCTGTCGGAGATGGCCCTGAAAAACAGCTCACCCGTACCGGAGATCGCTGCCAGGTGTTCGGTGTTTGCCAAGACGGACCTGATCCATGCGCAACAAAAAGGATATGGCCTCGAAGCCATCTGCGACAGTCTCTGCAAAGGACTGGCCGACAATATTGCGGATACGCTCTTTAATAAAGCCATGCCGGAGTCGCCCATCTTTATGTCGGGTGGAGTATCCAAAAACCAGAGTGTTGTGCG
>Ga0180430_10000363_pt1 | contig 49663 bp, 33 predicted proteins | sample SS_ome_9_FD_132999 | JGI IMG/M metagenome (GOLD analysis project Ga0180430, IMG submission 132999) | Hypersaline lake sediment archaeal communities from the Salton Sea, California, USA - SS_1_S_2 metaG | ecosystem: Environmental > Aquatic > Non-marine Saline and Alkaline > Hypersaline >...
CGCTCCGCGCTCGACGAGGCTTCCGGCATTCTTTCCGCAGCCGCTCCCCGGGCGGACGAAGCCTTCCTCGATCGGCTCGACGAGGCCGAACGATCGCTCGTCGGGGAAATCGCGGCCCGTCCGCGCTCCGGGATCGCACGACAGGTGCTCGACGCTCCCATCGAAGAGGGTCGAATCGGCCGTCCGACAGGGTCAGGCAACAGGGTCGAGTCCGGGGCCGGAGAGGGTTCGACGAGGGAGAGCCCGGCGGGTGCCTCGCTGCTCGAACAGCTCGGGGAATCCTACAACCTCCGGCTCTACCGGTTCGCCCGCGGGATCGACGAGATCGCGTCGCTGGACGGTCTCGACGAACCGGCCGGGGAGGCGACACCGGGCCGGGCGCTCACCGATATCGCGGGTGCCTTGGAGTTCGTCCTCGACAGCTCTTCTCCCGAATCGCTCGCGGGCGTGCTCCTGCTCACGGACGGCCGCCACAATGCCGCGTCGCTTCCCGAGGACGCCCTCCGCCAGCTCGCGGTGCAGAACTCTCCGCTCTGCGCCGTGCCGGTGGGTGGAGCGCTCGGACCGGTCGATATCTCCATTCTCAGCCTCGCCGCCCCGGAATCGATCTACCTCGACGACCGGATCGTCGCCCGGGCCGAGGTGAAGATCGACGGGCTCGCCAGGGAGGAAATCCGCGCCGAGTTGATCGCGAACGGCGAGGTCGTCGCCGAGCAGATGATTCCCGTCGCCGACGCCAACGTCCGGACCGAGATCCGGCTCGCCCACACACCGGAGGACAAGGGAATCCTCGACTACCGGCTCCGCCTCGCACCCGACGAGCGGGAGATCTTTTCGGACAACAACGAATGGGAGTTCAAGGTGGCCGTCACCGACGACCGCACCAACGTCCTCCTCGTCGACGGCTTTCCCCGATGGGAGTTCCGCTACCTGCGCAACCTCTTCTACGGACGCGACAAGTCGGTGCACCTGCAGTACGTGCTCCTCAATCCCGATCGCATCACCCGGGGCGAACGCCGTCCCCCCGTCGCCGCGAGCGCGACGCGTCCTTTCGGGGAAGCGGAAGCGACGCGCCTGCCCGACGGTCCGGAAGAGTGGCAGCTTTTCGACGTCATCATCCTCGGCGACATCCCGGGTATCTCGCTCACGAGCCGTGACTGGCGGGCGATCGAGGAGGCGGTGACCCAGCGGGGATCGCTGCTCGTCTGCGTCGCGGGACCGCGTCATATGCCGCACGGAATCGATCGCACCACGCTGCAGGAATTGCTGCCCGCCGTCTACCGTCCCGGCGAAGGCGGCGCCTTTTCCTCTCCGGAGCCCGCCTACCGCATCGAACTGACCGCCACCGGCAAGCGACATCCCGTCACTTCCCAATCGACGAGCCGCACTCTGAACGAGGAGATATGGAACGATCTTCCCCCGCTTCGCTGGCGCTACCGTCCCACCGCGCTCAAGGAAACCGCGGAGGTGCTCGCCTACGCGCGACCCGTGGGGGAAGCCGACGCCAACGCCCTGCCGGCCGACGGTTCGCCCGATTCGGTCGAGGAGGCCATCGCCCGGCTCGCCAACCAGAAGGAACGCGAACGGGACAACGCCCTCATCGTCGCCTCGCGCGCCGGCCTCGGGAAGGTTCTCCTGATGAACTTCGACCGCACCTGGCGCTTCCGCTACGGTGTCGGCGACACCTACCATCACCGGTTCTGGGGACAGGTCACCCGCTGGGGGGCGGGAGAGAATCTCCGGGCCGGGAACGACTTCGTCCGACTCGGCACCGACCGGCTCACCTATGCGCCGGGCGAGCCCGTGACGGTGACGGCGCGGGTGTTCGATCGGGAGCGCAGGCCGGTCGTGGATGCGGAGATCTTCGCGACTATCCAGCGCGACGGTGAAAACGTGGCCCGCCAACGCCTCCGCTACCGGGAGGGATCGTCGGGACTCTACGACGGTGTCGTGTCCGGATTTCCGACGGAGGGGGACTACCGCATCGTCCTCGAGGGGGAATCCGTCGTGACCGCGCTCGCGGACAACCCCGGCGGACCCGGTGCGATCGAGACGGACATCGTCGTCGCCACCGCCCGCAATCCGGTGGAACGGGCCGAGCTCACCGCGGATCGCGACTTTCTCCACCGCGCCACCGGCGCCGCGAACGGACATGTCGCGGAGTTGTGGGAACTCGACCGCCTGCTCGGGGCCTTCGGGGCACCGAAGGAATCCCTCACCGAGCGGAGAAACCTCACGCTGTGGGACAAATGGCCACTTCTGGTGGCCTTCCTGGGCCTGCTGACCACGGAATGGGTGGTGCGCCGAAGGGGAGGGCTGGTATAGTCCAGTCAGGAATGGTGAAATGATCACGATCGCGGGAACGAGACTACGGGAGGCAGGCTGCCACGCCGAAACGCCTGCGCATTCCTGGTCGTGCAGGCAAGCGATTTCGGGAGACCTTTCCACGGAGGCGCCGTGGCCCGAGAAAATCCGCCGTTTCATTTTCTCTCCTCCCCAGACCATCCGGCGAACCGGAGACCCTTCGTCATGAGCTCACTCGAAGCCACCTTTCACCGGCTCCCCGCGCCGATCCTGAACAAGCTGCAATCGCTCATCCGGCGCGTCCGGCGCCTGTTGCTGCTTCGCGGACTGTTCGCCACCCTGGCCGTCGCGCTGGCGTGTCTCATCGGGATCATGCTCGTCGATGCGACGGTGACGCTCTTCTCCCAGGGCGTGCGCTGGGCATTGTCCCTCGCGGGACTTGCGATCACGGTGCTGGCGGGCTGGTGGTTCCTCTTTCGCCCCCTCTCGCGCAAGCTCACGCTCACCCACATCGCGCGAATCCTCGAGATTCGCCATCCCGAGTTGCAGGAACGCATCTCCACCGCGGTGCAATTGCTCTCGAGCGACGATCCCGAATCGATCCGCGGGTCGGAAGAACTGATCGAGGCCGTGGTCGAGTCGGCGGTCGTCGATGTGGAAACGGTCGATCCGAAAACAGAGTTCGCGCCTGCACGGGCCCGCCGCGTCGTCTGGATCGCCGCCGCGCTCGGCGCACTCCTGCTCCTCGCCTTCCTCGTCTGGCCCCATCACACGGGCACACTCCTCACCCGCGCGGTGGCGCCCTTCCTCGACATCGGCAACGCCTACGCCGACACCCTGACGATCGATCCCGGAGACGTTCGCATCGTCGAGGGCGATGCGCTCACCGTGACCATGACACTCGATCACAGGAGAATGCGGCGCGCCGAGATCCGCCGGCTCCTGCCCGACGGCACCGAATCGGTCGAACGGATGACAGACCTCGGGGAGAACGCGGACGGCGCCCGCGTCTTCGCCACCACCTTCCCGTCCGTGAACGGGAGCTTCACCTATCGCGTGCGGGCCGGTTCGGCGGTGAGCGAATGGTTCGATGTGGTCGCGGTGGCACCGCCTTCCCTCGAGGAATTGCGGATCGGATACGACTACCCCGACTACACCGGGTTGGATCCGGTCGATAAGGTCTCCAGCAACGGCGAGATCCGCGCAGTCGCCCATACCGTCGTCACCGTGACGGCACGGGCCGACCAGCCGTTGTCCGGAGCGAAACTCTCGATCGACGACACCGTCGAGCCCACCTCTCCCGCACTCACCGGCGACACGGCGACCTGGCGTTTTCCTCTCGTCCCCGGAATGGACGGCACCTGGCGGCTCACCGTCGCGGGAGACGACGGCTTCACGAACGAACCTGAGCCCTACGCCCTCCAGGTGCTGCCCGACCGGGAACCGGCCGTCACGATCACCAGTCCGATGGAGCGAAAGCTGCGACTCAAGCCGACCGAACTCCTGCCGCTGCGCTACACCGCCATCGAGGATTTCGGATTCGATGCCATCGACGTCGAGGTTTCGACGGGATCGGAACGCGATCGCCGTCATGTTTCCCAGCCCCTGCCCGCACGCGCGCCTGGGCCGGATGCCTGGACCGGCGATGCCCGTCTCGCGATCGCCTCGCTCGATCTCGCGCCCCACCAGAAGCGACTCCTCGTTCGCCTTCGCGCCCGTGACAGCCGCCCCGCCGCGCTCGATGGACCCGGAGAGGGTTTCAGCGAGACGATCGAGATCGAGCTGGACGAACGGGCGCCCTCGCTCGCCCGGCAGACTCTCGACGCCCAGCGCCGCGACCTCCAGCGGGCGATCGACGAGGCCCAGAGCGAAGTCAAACGGGCCCAGCAGGAGATGCGGCAGGCCGAACAGGAACTGAACAGGCAGGAAGACTTCACCGACCGGGCACGCAACGACATCGAGGATTTCTCCGACAGGGCCGAACAAGCCACCGAGACCCTCAAGCAGATTGCCGCCCAGCTCGACGGAACTCTCTTCGACGAGCAGGCGGATGCCGCGGAAAAGGTCGCCGAAGAGGAGATCGCCGCAGCCCGGGAGAGGGCGGACCTGATTCCCGTGACCGACGAGAAAGACGAGCGGCTCGCGGAGTCGAAGGAGGCGACCCGCCAACTCGACGCCGCCCTGGAGAAACTGCAGGAGATCGAAGACTCCATCCGAGATACCCAGGAGGACCGGGAGACCGTCGCCCGCCTCGCCGACATCGCGAATGCCCAGCAACAGATCGCCTCGGAAGCCGCCGAAGCGGCGGACCGGGCCCGGGAGCGCCAGGACCAGGGTGCACCGGAGAATGAGGAGGCGGCGGCACAGCGACAAAGGGAGCAGGACCAGGACTTGAACCGGTTTCGCGGAAGACAGGAAGGCGTCCAGCGCCAGTTGGCCGACATGCTGGAGGACAACGAGGAGGCGCTGGGAGAGATCCTCGCCGAACAGTCCCGGCGCGGCGAACAACTGGCCGAAGAGGCCGCCCAGCTCGCCCGGGAGCAGGAGGCGCTCCGCGAAGTGACCCGGGAAGCCACGCAGGCCGAGGCGGGACAGGAAGCCCTGGCCGAGGCCCTGCTCGAACAGCTCAAGGAGGAACAGGCGGCCATCGCCCGCGAAACGGCCGCCCTGGCCGGAACGGAGTCCCGCTCGGTTCCCGAGAATGCGCCATCCGCTCCGGGTTCGGACCAGGAGGCAACATCCGCCCCGCCGGCCCATCCCACGGATAGCGCCGAACCCGGCGACTCAGCCGAACACGACGAACCCGGCACTACGCTTGCGGCCTCCGAACAAACCTCCGAACAGTCCTCCGCGGAGTCCGCCGCATCCGAACCGGATGGTTCGGCGACCGACGAGCCGGGGTTGTCCGCGGAGGGCTCGAACACGATTCCCCCTTCTCCTGGGAGAGAGTCCACCGAGGATGGGGACATAGCCCAAATGGCCGCGGCGACCGACTCCGGCGCTCCCTCCGAGCCATCGTCCGAGTCCTCCACCGACCCGGCGGCCGAAGCCGCGGCGGCGTCCGAACCAGCACCGGCGTCCGCCCCTTCTCTTCCGTCGTTGGCGGAGGCGGCCGAACGGACACAGTCCGCGGCGGACAGTCTCAATACGGAGGAACTCGAAGCGGCCGCCGAGGCCGCCGCCGCCGCGGCTGCGGCGCTCGCGGATGCCGCGGATGCCGCACCGGGCGCACGTGAAGGGGGCGAGCCGAATGAGGATGCCGCACCGGAACGGGTCGACTCGACTCGACCCGACGGTGCATCCCCTCCGCCGGATCCGACCTCTTCCTCCGATTCCGCGGATTCCCCAACCAGTGAGCAACTGGCCGGCCTTGCGGAACGCCAGGAGGCGGTCGCCTCCCAGATCGAGGCGGTTCGCGCCGGCCTGGTCGAGGATGCCCTCGCACAGATGGAAACCCGGCTCGCCGAGGAGTCGCGACAGCTCAGTGCGGAGGCGAACAGTTTCGAACGCACCCTCGCCAACCTCGAACAGAGCGCCGCCCGGAGTCGAGCGGATCAGGCGCGTCGTTCCCTGGCACGCGGTGAGAGCGAGGCGAAGGCGGCTTCGGCCCAGTTGGCCCAGGCCCAGAACCAGCAGTCCGCTGCCGAGGAGTCCGGACAGGTGGAGGCGGGCGAGGTATCGAGCCAGGCACGCCAGAGCTTGCAACGGGGTCAGAGCGAACAGGGCCAGGCGCAGGCCCAGTTCGCCCAGGCGGCCCAGGCCTTCTCCCAGTCCGCGGAACAGGCCGCGAAAGTCGCCGAATCGATGCAGGGACAGGAGGCGGCCGAGTCCTCCTCGGAGCAGGGGATGAACCCGGGGGACCTCGCACAGAGTTTCTCGGACGTCACCCAGTCTGCCTCGTCACGGGATGCGGGCGAGGCGGCCGAGCGCTCCCAGGAGGCGGCCGAAGCCCTCCAGCAACTGGCGGAGGCCGCGATGCGGCAGATGGGAGGAGCGGAGGGCTCACCCTCGGGCGAGGAGGCCGAAGAGGGCTCAATGGCCGAGCCCGGCCAGATGACCGAGGCCGGTGCGGAGACGCCCCCGGACAGCTTCACGAAGACCGCCGACGCCTTCGACGGCGGTGTGCCGCCCGAATTGTCCCGTCTCGGGATCACGGCTGACGATTGGGCCCGTTTCCAGGGCGCCGTCTCGAGTGGAAGCGCCACCGCGATCGAGAGCGAGCTTCCGGCCGAATACCGGGAGTTGGTAGGACGGTATTTCCAGGTCCTGGCGAAAGAAGCGGGAAAGAAGGAATGAACACAACGAACGGCTATCGACCTGGAACTCCCCGCGTCGGCAGGCTCCCGGGTACCCGGTCAATCAGACCGTTCCTCGTCCTCCTCGCCATGCTCTTCGTCGCACCGGGTCTGGCGGACGGCCAGTCCCTCTCGAACGCCGTCTTCCAGAAGCACCGCGAGGGAGTCGAGCGCGCCGTGGATCGCGCCCTCGCCTTTCTGGCGGAAACGCAGGGCCCCGACGGCACCTACCGCGACTCCTACGGCCGCTCCGTAGGGATCGTCTCCCTCGTCGGAATGGCCTATCTCTCCGCCGGTCACACGCCCGGACACGGCCCCTATGCGGACAACATCGAGCGATGCCTCGACTACGTCCTCGCGGGACAACAACCAAACGGGCTACTCGATCGCAAGGACTCGGGGCACGGGCTGATGTATGCCCACAACATCGCGACCCTCTTCCTGTCCGAGTGCAGCGGCATGGTGTCACCCGAACAGCAGGAGGCGATCGACCGGGTCCTCCCCCGTGCCACCCAGCTCATTCTCTCCGCCCAGGCGATCCCCAAGAAGGAAAACCACCGGGGCGGCTGGCGCTACAAGCCGACCTCGACCGATTCCGATCTCTCGTGCAGCGGCTGGGCGCTCATGGCGCTGCGATCCGCCAAGCTGAACGGCGCACCCGTCCCCGACGAGGCGATCGCGCTCGCGGTCGAGTATGTCTTCCGAAACCACGACAAGGAGCAGGGCCGCTTCGGCTACACCGATCCCTGGGGAAACTCGGAGACCCTCACCGGTTGCGGACTCCTCTGCCTCGAACTGACCGGCTATCACGGTACCGAGTCGACGTTTCGCGCCGGGGACTACATCCTCGAGAGCCGGGAGGAGATGCTGAAGAGCGCCCACGAGTTCTACGGAAACTACTACAACGCGCAGGCGATGTTCCAGCTCGGCGGACGGTATTGGGAGGAATATGCCGACTGGATGTACGGCCACTACATCTCCCAACAACAGACCAACGGGGCCTGGTCGAACGGACGCAACGGCAGCACCTACGGCACCTCGATGATGGTCCTGTCCTTCACCGTTCCTTACCGGCAGTTGCCCATCTATCAGCGGGACGAGACGGTCGATGAGATTGAATGAAGGTTTCGGCGATCGAGCACCTTCCCTCCCCATGACCACGTCCTCCGGCGAGATCGACTTCCGGTGGATGGGCCGCGTCGGATACGAGGAAGCGCTCGCGCTCCAGCACCGGCTCGTCGACCAGCGACAAACCGATGAAATCCGCGACACCGTTCTCCTTCTCGAGCACGAGCCCGTCTACACGATCGGGAGAACGCGCGACCGGTCCAGCCTGCGCGATCCCCACTCGCTCCCCCATCCCGTCGTCGAGATCAACCGGGGAGGACAGGCCACCTACCATGGTCCCGGACAACTGGTGGGCTATCTCATACTCGATCTCCATCGCTACGGAAAAGACCTCCACACCTACCTGAGGACGATCGAGGGGATCCTGATCGACTTCGCATCGGGATGGAAGGTCGCAGCCGGGAGGCGCGAGGGACTCACCGGGGTCTGGGTCGCCGACCGGAAGCTCGCGTCGATCGGCGTCGGCGTCCGCAGGTGGATCTCGATGCACGGGTTCGGGCTCAACGTTTCCTCCGACCTGACCGGTTACGAAGCCATCACACCCTGCGGCATCGCCGGCGTCACCATGACCTCGCTGGAAAGCGAGACGGGGCGCCCGATTTTGGTTGCGGATGTGGCCGATGCCATCAGAATTCCCCTCGAGTCGGGATTGGACGCGCTGCGCCAGGATCGTGTCTCCTGAGACACGGCCATGGGAGAACGCGGAACGCCAACACCCGGTTCCGCGACCCGATCTGCTCTCCCTTCCCGGTTTTCGTCCCCTGCCACCCGTCATGTTCCTTGTCGCGGTCAATTCCGATGACTTCTCCCAGTCGGTTTCCCGTCCGATCACCGGCAGTGAGCGGGTCTTTTTCGGTCGCAACCCCCAACCCGACATGCGGGATGGCCCGGCCACGATCCTCCAGATCACGTGGAACGACCGCTTCGTGAGCCGCAACCACGGTTTCGTTCAACGCGACGGCGACGACCTGATCGTCACCCGCCTGCCCCCGATCGAGGGCCGAAGCCGTCCCAACGCCCTCTACACCGGCACTCCTCCACCGTCGCGGGAAATCCGCAAGGAACCGGTCCGGGTCGCTCCTGGCGATTCCTTCGCCATCGGGGCAAGAGGGAACACCCTCGTTTTCTGGCTCGAACGAATCAGCGATCTCCCCGCCCACATCGTCTGCTTTCGCGAGCTGGTCGAGAAGCAGAAAGAAAACTTCACGCGGTCACCGGAAAGGCAACAGAGCTACGACCAGGTGGAGCAACTGGACGAATACAGTCTGCGCCTTCAGCTCAAGCTCCTGCAGCAGGAGTTGCCGGAACAGGTCCTGAGCGGCTGGACGGGAGACGAGGAGCTTTTCGCCCGTGCCGCCGCCTTTCTGGAGAACGCCCTTCCAGGCCAGAAGGGCGTCACCGCCGCCTTCCTCGCGCTCGAGCCCACCCGGGAGTCAGGCTACGAATTGCTCAATCCCGATCCTTTGGCACGAGCCGACTTCCGGCCGAGCCGGACACTCATCTCCCAGCTGAATCGGGAGCGGCCCGATCCCACCAACATTCACGTCTGGACCTCGCGCGAAGATCACCGGATCTTCACCGCCGAGAGCCTGGCCGAGGGGATCGACTGGGTCGCCACGGTCCCGGTTTCCCTGCTCGATGAAGAAGCAGAGATCTATCGCGACAGCGGTCGGCGTCCGGTCTACCTCTACGTGGAGACCCGCCAGGGTTCGGAGACGGCGGCGGCGGCCTTCATCCCCTTTCTCCGCCTCATCTGTTCGCTCGTTGCCAGCCTGCTCACCGCCCGGGAGGAGCAGCGCATCCAGGACCGGCTCTCGACCTATTTTTCCCCCAGCCTGCGCCGGCTCATGCGAACGGGAGATCAGTCGCGGCTCGAGCCCGCGATGGTCGACTGCACCGTCGTTTTCGCCGACCGGCGCGGCCACTCCCGTGTTCTCGAGATGGCGAAGTCCGACGAGCAGATCCTGGACCGGCTCCGGGAGAACCAGGACATCGTCGGAGTGATCACCGAAGAGATCTTCGAGCACAACGGGGTGATCACCGACTTTGCCGGAGACGGCGCGCTCGGTCTCTGGGGCTGGCCACGGTTCGAGAAATCGGAGAGCCGGCACGCCCTGCATTCGGTCGAAGCGGCCGAGGCGATCATCGCGCGTCTCGCTCATCTCTCGCAATACGAGGAGGAGTTCGCGCAGATGATGTCGGCGGTCCGCATCGGGATCGCCACCGGCAGGCTCGCCGTGGGCAAGACCGGACCCGCCCAGCAATGGCACATCAGTGTCTTCGGCAGTGTGGCCAATCTCGGAGCCCGGCTCGAGCGGATCGCGAAGGAATTCCGCCTGCCGGTCCTGATCTCCGACGAGACCTACTGCCGCATCGAGGGCTACGGCGATCGCCGCTTTCGCAAGCTCTGCTTCATCCGGCCGATCGGATTCGAGGAGAGCTATCCGATCTACGAGCTGATCCTGCCCCGCTCGTCGGGGGGGTCGGGGGCGACACCGGGCGACGTGAAACTCTACGAGGCGGCACTCGAGCCTTTCGCCCGCCGCGAATGGGACGAGTGTATCCAGATGCTGGAGGTGCTGCCCGACGACGATTCTCCCTCGCAGTGGCTGAAGGAGAAAGCCCTCATTTTCCGCAAGGATCCCCCCCCGCCCGGTTGGGCCGGGGAGGTTCAGAGCCTTTCGAAATAGAACGCCGTGGCCGAAGAGGAATCCATCAAGATCCAGGACTACCAGATCCACCTCCCGCCCCTTGGAGAGGGGACCTTCGGCCGTGTCTACCGGGCGACCTATCGCGGCATCTCCGACCGGGCTCTCAAGATCTTCCGTCCCGGCGCGGTCGACCTGTCGGCCATGGCACGCGAACTGGAGAAACTGTCGAGCGTGGCAGAGCACAGCGGGATCGTCACACTGCACGACTTCGACCTCCTCCACGATCCGCCCTACTACGCGATGGGGCTCCACGCCGACCAGGCCACCGGTGATTCATGGGAGACGCGAACCCTCGAGCAACTCTGCGGAAAGATCGATCACCGGTCCGCGTGGCGCGTCATCCGGGACATCGCGGACGCTCTCGCCTACCTGCATCGCAATCAGATCGTCCACTGCGACGTCAAACCGTCGAACATTCTCCTCACCGACGAGACGCCCCACCGCGTCAAGATCTGCGACTTCGGCCAGAGTCGCGGCAACGCGGCCGAGAACTTCAAGGCGGTCGGCACCCCTCTCTACGCCAGTCCCGAACAGTTGCGCAATCCGCGCGATTCGAGCGAGGGGCGCGGATTCCGCTGGGACGTCTACAGCTTCGGAGTCGTCGCCTTCAAGCTGCTGACCGGTGTGCTGCCGCGACTCCAGCCTCTCGCCGATGCCGAACGCAAGAGCTTCGATCCCGAATCCACCCTCAACGAGGCGAGCGTGGAGGCGACGCTGGCCGACAGCAACCAGACGGTGGACGGCGAGAGACTCGCCACGATGACGGAGGCGGTCGAGGAGATCGAATGGCCCTCCTGGTTCGCCCTGCCGTCCGACCGGCGCGACCTGATCGAGCAGTGTCTCTCCCTGGACCCGCTCGACCGGCCCGCCGACATGCGCGAGGTCTTCGGTCGAATCCAGCAGATCGACCAACTCCAGGTGGTGCGGCGCGCCCGCCGGCTCAATGGCATCTTTGCCGCCCTCCTCGTCATCGCGATCTGGGCCTCGGGTTTCGCTTTCGTCCAGGCGCGGAAGGCGAAGGCTTCCGCGGAAGATGCCGAAGAGCTGGCCCTCATCATCGTCAACGAACTGAACCGCCGGAATCTCTCCGCTCCGGGTATGGATCAGCTCTACGCCCTGATCGCGGATCACTCCGAAACCTTCCTCGCCAATCTCCCCAAGGATCACCGCCGCTCCGGCAATACACTCCGGTTTTCGGCCCAGACCGCCTCCTTGCGGGGACGCCAGGCGCTCGATCGGGGGGATCTCGAGGAGGCCCTCTCGCGTTTCACCAATGCATTCGAGATTCGGCAAAGTCTCGCCGAGATGGACGTGGCCCCCGGAGAGATGGCACTCCTGGCCTCGCGGGATCTGGCCGCAATCGGCCGGGTTCACGAACAGAACGACGACCTCGCCAAGGCGGCGTCCCGTTACGAGGAGGCGCTCGTCTGGCTGCGCCGGTCGATGTCCGGCCTGGACGCCATCCCGCTGGCGAAACTCCGGGAATCGACGGGGGCTCACGAATCTCTCGCGCGCGTCCTCAATCTGCAGGGAAAGTCCAAGGAAGCCGTGGCGACCCTGCGTACCATGCGGGAAACCCTGGAGGAGCACCTCGCATCGGCGAACGACGCGGAGAAGCCCGCCCTTCGCCGCGAGATCCTCCTGCTCCTGGAGAACCTCGGGGGGGTGCAGCTCGGCAGCGGCAATCTCGCCCAGGCCGAGGAGACGTTCGTCGAGCTTCTCAATGTGGGCGAGACGCTCGAGAACGCCTCTCCGAGCTATCGCGACGAGGCCCGGGCCAGTTACATGAACGCCCTGCACAAGCTCGGACTGATCCAGCTTTCCCAGGACCAGGGAGAGGCGGCGCTGGTGCTGTTTCGCGAGGAAATCAAGAAACGGGAGGAAAGCGCCGCCCTGCGGCCCTACGATCCCGAGTTGCGCATCTCGCTCGCCGAAGCCTACGCGAAAGCCTCCGACTGCCTCGACCCCGAGGATCCCAGCGAACGATCGCTCGCGATCTTCTACCTGCGCCAGGCGATCACCCTTCTCTCCCGTCTCCCCCCCGACCTGCGCAAGCTCCCCAGCACCGAAGAGCGCTCCATCGCCTACAACGAGCAGCTCTCGATTCTCCTGGAGCGGGAGGAGTGAAGGGTCGCGAACCCGGCGGGGAGGAGCGCAGCGAGAGATGCGATCGTGTGGTTTTCCCTCCGCTTCCCGGTTGACGGGGGGCGAAATCGGCTTAGGGAAAAGCTTCCCACCCTGTCGATGCGAGCCGTTTACGAGATCAGCGATCGCCACATCGAGCCGGGCGACGCCAACGCTCTGCTCTACGAACCGGTCGCGAACGGATACACCTTTCACCGAACGAAGCTCTACGAGTTCGACTGCCCCGACGGGACGGACGAGGAGACGGTAGCGGCTTTCGTCCGCTCCACCCTTCTCGATCCCATCAGCCAGGATCTTCATCGCGGTGAGGAAGGCCCTTCCGACGGGGCCGCCTTCGTTCTCGAATACGGCATGAAGCCCGGCGCCCTCGACCTGGAGAAGGAAGCGATTCTCGCATACTACCGGGGCGTTCCGGAGCCCGGGTTCCTTCTCGAAGGTCTTTCCGTCGTCCAGCGGATCTATGTTTTCGGAGAGCCGGCCGGCACGGATTCGGCCTCCCTCTCCGAGCGTTTCGTACGCGACATCTGCAACGCGGCGATCCATCGCTGGAACGTCATCCCTTCCCATGCCTGACAACCCGCTCGAACGCGTCGCGGATGCTCCCGCGGACCACTACCGCCGGCTGCGCCTCTCGGAACTGGATGAGGACGGGCTGGTCGAGCTGAGCCAGTTCATGAAGCTCTCGCTCTCGCGGGAGGACATGCTCGCGGTGCAGGCGATTTTCCGCGAGTGGGGTCGCGAACCGACCGACGTCGAACTGGAGGTGATCGCACAGACCTGGAGTGAGCACTGCAAACACCGGATCTTCGGTGCGATGATCGAACACGAGGTCGACGGTCGGAGCGAAACGGTTCAGTCGCTCTTCACAACCTACATCCGTGACGTCTCCGAGAGGATCTTCGCGCGGAAACCGGGATTCGTTCTCTCGGCCTTCCACGACAATGCGGGGTTCATCCGACTCGACGACCACCTCGCGGTCTGCCTCAAGCTCGAGACCCACAACCACCCCAGCGCGATCGAGCCCTATGCCGGGGCCAACACGGGACTGGGCGGGGTCATTCGCGACATCCTCGGGGCGGGCAAGGGAGCCAGGCCGGTCGGCTCGCTCGACGTCTTCTGCTTCGGGGCACCCGACACTCCAACGGAAGCGATCCGGGCCGACGACGTCATCCATCCTCTCGGGATCATGCGCGGGGTGGTGCGCGGGGTCCGGGACTACGGCAACCGGATGGGCATTCCCACCCTCGGCGGCGCGATCCAGTTCGACGACGCCTATCTCTACAATCCCCTCGTCTTCTGCGGGACCGCCGGCGTCATCCCGATCCGGGACATCGACAAGGAGGTCACTCCCGGGCTGAAAGTGGTGGCGGTCGGGGGCCGCACCGGGCGCGACGGACTTCACGGGGCGACCTTCTCCTCGGCGGCGCTCGACACCGACAGTCACGAGGAGGACCAGCAGGCGGTCCAGATCGGGAACCCGATCGAGGAGAAGAAGGCGGCCGACTTCATTCTCGCGGCACGCGAACAGGGCCTGATCGAGTTCGTCACCGACTGCGGGGCCGGTGGATTCTCCAGCGCCTGTGGCGAGATGCTCGAGGCGTGCGGCGGTATCATCGATCTCGACCAGGTGCCCCTGAAGGAGGAGGGCATGGTGAGCTGGGAGATCTTCATCAGCGAGAGCCAGGAGCGCATGGTACTGGCCGTGAAAGAGGAGTCCCTTCCCACCCTTCGCGATCTCGCGACCCTCTACGAGACCGAGCTCACCGTGCTCGGTGATGCGGGCGATTCGGGCATCCTCACTGTAGTCCACCACGGCGCGACGGTGTGCGAGCTCGACTGCTCGAAGCTGCACGATGCTCCCGTCCGTCACCTACGGGCCCGCTGGGACACTCGGACCGAGGCGATTCCCGATCCCCCCCTCGACGATGCCGGCGAGACCCTGCGGTCCCTCTTCGCCGATTTCTCGATCTCCTCCCGCGAACCGGTGATCCGCGGGTACGATCACGAGGTGCAGGGCAACACGGTGCAGAAACCGCTCGCGGGAGCCACCGGCGATGCCCCCCAGGATGCCTCCGTTCTCCGCATCGACGGCAGTGACAATCTCCTTGCACTGGGCCTGTCGGTGCTTCCCGAATGGGGCAAGACCGATCCCTATGCGATGGGGACCGCCTGTGTCGACGAATGCGTGCGGCAGCTCGTCCTCGCCGGTTCGGATCCCGACCGGATCGCGATCCTGGACAACTTCTGCGTCGGCAATCCCGAGGATGAGACCGAGCTCGGTTCGCTCGTCGAAACCGTCAAGGGTATCGCCGCCGCCGCGGAAGCCTACGGGACGCCCTTCGTATCCGGAAAGGACTCCTTCTACAACTACTTCGAAACCGACGAGGGTCCCGTTTCGATCCCGACGACGATCCTCGTCAGTGGCATGGGCATCGTTCCCGGCCTCGACACGGTGAGAGGTGCGTCGCTGCGGGAAGACGACAGCGTTCTCGTCATCCTGGGAACAACCTCGCCGGAACTGGGCGGGTCCGTTTTCGCTCGCCGCAGCGGCCTGTCCCGTGCACCCGTCCCGAAGACCGACTGCTCCACATCGCTCGATCTCTACCGTCGCCTGCACGAGGCGATGAAGAAGGGCTGGATCCGGTCCGGACATGACGTGAGCGAAGGCGGGCTCGGCGTCGCGCTCGCCGAGATGGGTTTTTCGGAAAAGGCCGGCATCGACGTCAATCTGGCGGCGCTGCCCGCTTCGACTGCGTTGTCGCGGGCGGCCATGCTGTTCGGGGAATCGCCCGGACGCGTCATTCTCGAGGTCGCCCCCGCCCGGCTCGGCGCACTATCCGATCACTTTGCCGGACTACCGTTTGCCGCGCTCGGCCGCGCCGTCTCGGGAGGCGAGTCGATCCGCATCTCCTGGGGCGAAGAAGTCCTGCTCGAAGAATCCCTGGCGGAACTCAAAGCGATATGGAAGAAGGGCCTGGCGCAGTTTTACTGAAATATCCCGGCACGAACTGCGATGCCGAAACGGCTCGCGCGCTCGAGGCCGTGGGATTCTCGACGCGGATCGTTCCCGTCGCGGCACTGGACGAGGCCAGTCTGGAGGGGGCCCGCGCCGTGGTGCTGCCGGGCGGATTCAGCTACGGAGACTACGTGATGGCAGGGCGCTTCGCGAAACTCGTCACCGAGCAGCGCATCGGCGACACCCTCGGGCGCTTCCGGGACGGAGGCGGCTACCTGCTCGGAATCTGCAACGGATTCCAGATTCTCACCCAGCTCGGTCTCCTTCCCGCCGGCAGTCTCGTCGAGAACGCCAGCGGACGCTTCCAGTGCCAGTGGGTGACGCTGGAGAACAGATCACCCGAGAGTCCTTTTCTTCGCCACCTTCCCGAGCACTTCGAGTTTCCCGTCGCCCATGCCGAGGGCCGTTTCGTGACGCGGGACGAGGAGGAGGCGGCCGCCTATCTCGAGGACGGTCGCGCCGCGCTTCTCTACGCCGAAGATATCAACGGGAGCTTCTCCCGCATCGCGGGCCTGCAGGACGAGACCGGCCGGGTCCTCGGACTGATGCCCCATCCCGAGAGGTTTCTCCACCGGCGAGACCACTACGACCCCGACTGGACTGACCCGGAGTGCGCAGATCACGGACACGGGTATGCGTTCTTCCGTTCTCTCTACGAATCGGTAATCTCGACCTGAAGCGCACCCCATGAGCGAAGAATTCACCTACCGGTCCGCCGGCGTCGACATCGAGAAAGCGGCCGCGCTGGTGGGCGACATCGGCGAGTTGCGGCGGCGCACCGAGGGCAAGCGGTCGTTGATGCAGGCCTTCGGTCTCTTCGCCGCGAGTTATGACCTCAGCGCCTACCGGGAACCCGTCATCGTGACCGGGTGCGACGGCGTCGGCACCAAGCTCGAGCTTCTTCTCGAACACGATTTTCTCGAGATCGCGGGAATGGATCTCGTCGCGATGAACGTGAACGACATCCTCACCACCGGGGGCGATCCCCTCCTCTTTCTCGATTACATCGGTGTGGGCCGGATCGAGGAGGAGAAGATCCGCCGGCTCGTCGCGGGCATGGTCACCTACCTGGAGAGCTGCGACTGCATCCTCGCCGGTGGAGAAACGGCGGAGATGCCGGGAGTCGTGCCCGACGGCATGATCGAGCTGAGCGGATTCTGCGTCGGGGCCGCCGAAAAACCGGACCTCATCGATCCCTCCACCATCGCCCTGGGCGACCTCGTGGTCGGTTACCCCTCCGACGGATTCCACGCGAACGGATGGAGCCTGGTCCGCAAGGTCCTGGCGAAGGATCCCGGCCTGGTGGAACCCGACGAGTGGCGCTCCTTTCTCGCTCCGACCCGGCTCTATCACGATGTGGTCGCCGGCCTGCGCCGGGAGGCCATCCCGGTGAAGGCGATGGCGCACATCACGGGAGGAGGGCTCCCCGAGAACCTCGAGCGGCTCCTCGGCGAGAAGGGCGCCGCCCTTTCGCTACCCGTGTGGGGCGAGGGTGCGACGGGGCGTGTTCTTTCCTACCTCACCCACGCCGAGGCGGCGAAGACCTTCAACATGGGATGGGGATGGGTCGCGATCGTCGGACCCGACGCGGGTGAACGGGCCTGTTCCCTCCTGCCCGGAGCGCGCGTGCTCGGTGAAATCGACGGTTCGGGATCGGTGGTGGTGGAAGTCGAGGCGTGACGACAAGCCGATGAGCGATCCCCTCCATCACGAATGCGGGCTGGCCTTCATCCGGTTGAAGAAGGACCTCGCCTACTACCACGATCGCTACGGCACCGTGCTGTGGGGTTTCCAGCGCCTCTATCTCCTGATGGAGAAGCAGCACAATCGAGGCCAGGACGGCGTCGGGATCGGTTGCTGCAAGCTGGACATGCCTCTCGGCCAACCCTACCTCTTCCGCGAACGGAGTGCCCGGCGCGATTCCCTCATCAGTGTGATGGAGGACCGCATCAAGCGATTCGCGAAGCTGGAAAGGCGGGGCGTTCTCGATCCCGACGATCCGGAGTCGTGCAAGCAGAACTTCGACTACTGCGGCGAGGTGCTCCTCGGTCACCTGCGCTACGGGACCTCGGGACAGTTCGGTGAGGCGAGTTGCCACCCCTACATCCGGCGGACGAACTGGCCCACGAAGTCGCTCATGGTCCTGGGCAACTTCAACATGACCAACGCCCGGGATCTCAACCACCACCTCATCGAGCGCGGGCAGCATCCGGTCTTCGACACCGACACCCAGACCGTCCTCGAGGAGATCGGCTTCCATCTCGACGAGGCCCACGACGCCATCTACCGGCGCGAGCGCGACCGGGGCACGCCGGGGCGCGCCATTCCCGCTATCATCTCGCGCGAACTCGATCTCGCCCGCATTCTCGGCAAGTGCGCCGCCTCGTGGGACGGAGGCTACGCGATCGCCGGGGTCGTGGGCAATGGGGACGGATTCGTGTTCCGCGACCCGAACGGCATACGGCCGTGCTTCTACTACGAGAACGAGGATGTCATCGCGTTCGCCAGCGAGCGCGTCCCGCTGATGACCGTCTTCAATGCCGGGGCCGGGGAGATCCACGAACTGGACCGCGGTCATGTCGGGGTCATGAAACACTCGGGCGGCCTCGAAATCCGCCGTTTCACCGAACCGGGTAAGCTCCGGCCCTGTGCATTCGAACGCATCTACTTCTCCCGCGGCAACGATCCCCAGATCTACCGGGAACGCATCAAGCTCGGCGAGATGCTCGTCCCTCGAATCGTGGAATCGATCGGAGGCGACCTCGAGAAGACGGTCTTCAGTTTCATTCCCAACACGGCCGAGATCGCCTATCACGGGATGATGGACGGACTCCGCAAGTGGCGGCGCGACCAGGTGAAGCGGGAGATCGTCACGGCGGCAGCGGCCGGAAAACTCGACGAGCCCCTTCTCGACGAACTCATCCTCAACAACTGGCCGCGGGGAGAGAAAGTGGCACACAAGGACATCAAGCTCCGCACCTTCATCGCCCAGGAGAAAGGGCGCAACCAGATGGTGTCCCACGTCTACGACGTCACCTACGGACTCGTGGGAGACGGGGAAACTCTCGTCGTGATCGATGACTCGATCGTGCGCGGCACGACCCTGAAAGACTCGATCATCAAGATCCTCTCCCGGCTCGATCCGGGAAAGATCATCGTCGCTTCGACCGCTCCCCAGATTCGCTACCCGGACTGCTATGGAATCGACATGTCTTCCATGGGACGTTTCATCGCCTTTCAGGCCGCGGTGAAGTTGCTCGAGCGAAACGATCGCCGAGCGCTGCTCGCCGAGGTCGGCGCCTCCTGCCGCGAGGAGTTGGAGAAGCCTCCCTCCGAGATGGGAAATCCGGTGAAACGCATCTACCAGCCGTTTACCGACGAGGAGATCTCGGCCATGATCAGCGAACTGGTGCGTCCTCCCGACTCGATCTGGCAGGGTGATATCGAGGTGATCTACCAGACCGTCGACGACATGCGAGCCGCGATCCCGGTACACAACGGCGATTGGTACTTCACCGGGAACTACCCGACCCCCGGAGGCTACAAGGTGGTCAACCAGGCCTTCATCGGCTACCTCGAGAACAACGAGGACCGGCCCTATGACATGCTGCTGTAGCCGGAGACCGGTTCCGCGTTCGCTCCTTTCTCCTCCACCGCGCACGGGTACGGAATTTCGGCCTTGATCGCCCCGCCCTCCACCGCTTCCCTCTCTTCGGAAACATGCGGGATCTATTCGTGGAAGGTGTCCTCGCCGGGTTGCGGCTCGATGGCCCGGGGGAGAGCGGACTCTTCGATCAGCGCATGCTCCACTTCCCGGAAATCCGGACCCTGGCCCGGGGGGACAAAAAGGACGTGATCGCCTCGATCGCCGAGCAGATTCTCGCCCACGAGCCTCCCGACGAATTGCCCCGGCGCCTCCCCGTGGCGGAGGAGATCGGGTCATCCGAGATTCGCGTCGATCTCGGCCCCCCCTCCGGCTCCGCGCTCTGGAGCGAACCCCTGTCCCTGACCTTTCCCTACCTGTTCTGGGACAAGGAATCCCTCGCCGTCGCGTTCGTCCCCGCCCTCGATATCGAGGTCGTATCCCGCGAGGCCCAATCGCTCGAACTCGCGCTGGAGGAGCAGATCCTCGCCACCCTGGCACGCTGGCGCATCCGGCACGACCTCTTCGAGATCGCCCTGCTCCAACGCCACCGGGAGCTCGTGATGGAGCGATTCCTCTGGAATATCTATCCCCTCTCGCCCAAGGAGCGCCACGTCCGGGACGAGGGCGACGAGGAGGCCACGACGCGGGTTCTCGCCGAGATCGCGGAGGTCATCGAGCCCGATTCGAGCGAGGCGACCCAGGCGATCGAGCGTTCCGGCGAAACGCGACGGCTCGCGCGCATCCTCGCCCGCCCGCGCTCCGCCGGCAGCGTGCTCCTCGTGGGTGAGCCGGGAGTCGGCAAGTCCCACATCGCGCGACACGTGGCGACGCGAAAGAACCAACTCGGACTCGCCGGGCGCAGCTTCTATCGCACGAGCGGAAGCCGCATCATCGCGGGCATGACCGGCTTCGGTGAATGGCAGGAGCGCTGCCAGGCCATGATTCGGGAGGCGGGCGAACAGAACGCGATCCTCCTCTTCGGAAACCTGCTCGAGTTGATGAACGTCGGTCAGTATTCCGGCAACAGCGAAAGCGTCGCCTCGTTTTTCCGGCCCGCCCTCGTCCGCGGCGACCTCGTCGCGGTAGCCGAGTGCACTCCCGCCGAACTCGCCGTGATCGAGCAGCGGGATCCCCGTATTCTCGAGGCCTTCCGCCAGGTCCGCATCGAGCCACCCGACGAGGAAGCGGCCTTCGCCATGGCGCGGTCGGTGAGCCGTCTCCCCTACCGCGGGAGGGGAAATCCACCCGATCTCGACGATACCGGGATCCGCCGAGCGCTGGCCCTGCACCGCCGCTACGCGGGATATTCGGCTCTCCCCGGTCGCCTCATCCGCTTCCTCGACCGGCTCCGTCAACGGGGTGGAACGGAATCGATTCGTCCGGACCAGATCGACTCCGCTTTCATCGCCGAAACCGGCCTGCCCCCGTTCCTTCTCGACGAGAACGCCCCCTTCGACACGGAGGCGATCGAGTCGTGGTTCCGGAAGAGAGTCATCGGACAGGATGGAGCGATCGCACCGGTGGTCGACACGATCGCCGGGATCCGTGCCCGCCTGACACGGCCGGGCAAACCGCTCGGGTCCTTCCTTTTCATCGGGCCCACCGGCGTGGGGAAGACCGAGTTGGCGCGTACCCTGGCCGAGTTCTTCTACGGATCACGCGAGCGGATGATTCGACTCGACATGAGCGAGTATGCGGCTCCGGGCAGCGGAACCCGGCTGATCGCGGCTTCCTCCACCGACTCCGAAGGACTCCTCACGGCGCGGCTGCGCGACGAACCCTTCTCCCTCGTTCTCCTCGACGAGTTCGAGAAGGCCGACGATTCCGTCTACGACCTCTTCCTCCAGGTGCTGGGCGAGGCGCGGTTGACGGATGGAGCCGGGCGCCTCGCCGACTTCTCGAATGCCCTGATCGTCCTCACGTCGAACCTGGGTGCGGCAGACTACCGGGCCGGTGCAACCGGGTTTCACGACCCCACCCGCTCCCCCGGCGGGCACGCCCGCGAGCATTTCACCGAGGCGGTGAAGAAGCGGTTCCGCCCCGAATTCTTCAATCGCATCGACCGGATCATTCCTTTCCTTCCCCTCGGCGAAGACCCGGTGCGGCTCATCGTCCAGCGAGAGGTGTCCGGACTGGACCGGCGGGATGGATTTCGCGCCCGCGAACTGGCTCTCGTCGCGGACGACATGGCCGGCGAGCTGGGAGCGGCCGGCTACGATCCCCGATACGGCGCGCGACCGCTCAAGCGGGCGATCGAGGACCGGCTCATACGGCCGCTCGGTCAGTTTCTCGCCGCGCACCCCGCGGTCCGCAAGGGCCTCCTCGTGGTTCGTCCTGCGCCCGAAGGCGGCGAGCCCGAGATCGTCTTCGAGGGATCGGGGGAAACTTCCGGTGACGCCTCCGGCGAAGTGCGCTCCCGCGAGACGCTCTCGGTGGTCTCCGGGGTGCGTCGTCTCTACCAGACCCTGGCCGGCTGCAGTCTCTTCAGCGAACTGCAGAGCGAACGGCTCCGGTTGCAGCGGCAATCCGAAATTCGTTCCCTGGCGGCCACGATGCTGCCCGAAGACTTCGCCCGGCTCACCCGGCTCACCGGTCTCGTGAGCCAGGTCGAAAGAGATCACGAACGCTCTCTCCAGGCCGAGGAACGGCTCATCCTCGCGATGATCGGCGATGTCTCCCACGACACGGTTTCGGATGCGATCGCCGATGCACCGGCTCCGGAGGAAGCGACGGCCACCCTCGTCGAGATCTTCGCTGCGATGCGCAATCCGGCCCCCCGGGCGGTTCTCGTTCTCACGGCGGACAGCTCCGCCCACCTCTTCGCGATGGCCGGGCTCTATCGCGACGCGGGATGTGAGGCCGGCCTGCGTCCCCTCGCCGGTTTCTATCGTCGCACACCGCGGCCGGAGGAGCGGCATCCCTCCGACTCGGATCGCTGGCTTCCCGCGCTCTGCACGACGGACGAAGAGTGGGAGGAACTCGTGGAAGGGCGCCTCGGCGGTGTAGCCGCCATCGCCCTCGAGTATCCGGGTGAACGCGGCGCTCTCCTGCTCGAGAAGGAGGCCGGCCTGCACGTCGTGATCGACGAAAACGGAAACCGCCGCAATCTCATCGTCGACGTCCATTGCGACGCGGAGTTCACCATTCAGCAGGGTTATCTGTCAGGGCGAACCCTGTTGCGTCGCGACTACACCCAGCTCCCGGTCCGCCGCCAGTGGGAGACCGCTCCCGACAGCGAAAAAATGAAGGACACGATCCTCGGTTCCTCCCTTCGCTCGCCCTTCCCGCCTGGCCACCTTTCCCCCGCCACGCTCGCCCGGCTCTGGCAGCTCACTCTGGATCGCCGGGTCCTCGCCGCGCTCGATTCATGAGTCTTCCCCTCTCCATCCCGGTTCTCTCGGAGAAGATCAGTGCCCCCGACGGAGGAAAGGTCTACGTGGTCCAGCCGGCGCTTCCCCTCGGGGGAAGCGGAAGCCGCCACGGGTTCGTCGCCGAGAATCGCAGGGAGGATTACGCCCTCGATCAACTGACCCGTGATCTGCGTCGTCATCTCAACGATGCGGCCAAGAGTCCGCGCCACGACGAACTGGCACGTTGGAGCTTCGATCCCGGACCGCAATTGAGCCGCCTGACACTCCAGTTTGCCCTGCGGAAGCAAACGATCGAAGGCGATTTCACCTTCATCGTGTTCGAAGCCTTCGATCGAAGGATCGCACTCTGTCCCCGCCTCGATGACCTCGCCTTCGACATTCCCCGGGGCAGTTCCCTCAAGGAACGGGCCGACGCGGCCCTCCGCGGCCACTTCCGGCGACTCGAGAAGGCGATGGGCCGCATTGATCCGGAGCCGTTCCTCACGAAGGGAACGGTCCAGCTCTCCTCGATCGAACTCACCATTCGAACGCGTCAGGTCTTTCGTCCTCCGAACGCGAATCCTTTCGCGGCGATCGGGGGAGGCGGCGAGTTGTCAGGCTCGGAGGAACTCGAGAAAGTGGGCCGCTGCCTCAACCGGCTCTACCCGGCACGGCTCGCCCGCGCCGTACTGCGCGAGGACCAGGTGGACTACCTCACCGCACACTTCGCGCCCGGGCGGCACGGGCCCGCGCCGCTGCTCCTCGTGGGACCGCACCAGGTGGGAAAAACGGCGATCATTCACGAGTTCCTCCACCGCAGGCTCGCCGCCGACGAGAAACCGAAGCCCATGGTCTGGCTCCTTTCCCCGCAGCGTCTCATTTCGGGAATGATCTACGTCGGTCAGTGGCAGGACCGGGTCCACGCGATTCTTCGTCATGCGGTGAAGGAAGGTCTCATCCTCTACTTCGACGACCTACCCGGCCTCTTCGAGGCGGGCCGGTCCGCCAATTCCGATCTCACGGTGGGCCAGGTCCTGAAGCCCTACCTGGAGAAGGGCGCGCTCCGTGTTCTCGCCGAGATCGCTCCCGAGGCCTGGCGCCGGCTGCGGGAGATCGACCGCGGTTTCGCCGATTTCTTTGAGACCGTGGTCATTCGTGAACCGTCCGACGAGGAAACCGTCCGCATTCTCATCCGGACGATGCAGCGCCTCGAGGGAGCTTCCCCCGGCCTCACCCTGTCCCCCGATACCCTCTCGACGGTGTTCGACCTGCAGAACCGCTTTGCCCGGGGGCGGGCTTTTCCCGGCAAGGCCGTCGATCTCCTCGAACAGGTGGCCCGCGGCGGGAACGACTCCGCACCGGAGGCGCGCTATCTCGGCCGCGATGATGTGCTGACCTATTTCCAGGGCAAGACCGGCATCGCACCCGCCTTCCTTCATCCGGGTGTAAAAGTCGAGCGCAACGACATCCGGAGTTTCTTCTCCGATCGGATCATGGGGCAGGACGATGCCGTCGATGCGATGACCGATCTCGCCCTGCGGTGTATCTCGCAGGTCAACGAACCGGGAAAACCTCTCGGATCCCTCCTCTTTCTCGGACCGACCGGCGTCGGCAAGACGGAGTGCGCCAAGGCTCTCGGGGAGTACTTCTTCGGAAGCGCGGAACGGCTCGCCCGTTTCGACATGAACGAATTCGGGGGCCCGGACGCGGTCCATCGGCTGATCGGGACGCGTCACCGTCCCAGCGGACTCCTCACCGGCAAGGTGCGACGCCATCCCTTTTCGGTCGTGTTGCTGGACGAGATCGAGAAGGCTCACCCCGCCGTATTCGACCTCCTCCTTCAACTCCTCGGAGACGGAAGGTTGACCGATGCCTCCGGCGAAACGACCGACTTCGGAAACTGTATCGTGGTCATGACCTCCAACCTCGGGGCACGTGCGGCCCGCCATCAGCTCGGCTTCGGTGGCGGCGAATCCGACGAGACCGCGGTCTACCGAAGCGCGGCGGAGAAGTTCTTCCGGCCGGAACTCTTCAACCGCTTCGACCATATCGTGGCCTTCCTGGAGTTGAGCCGCGAAGAAATCGAGAAGCTCGTCACCGTGATGTGCGACAAGGCGCTGGCCCGGGCCGGACTGGTCGAACGCCGGCTCTCCCTCACGCTCGGGCGAGACGTGCACCGGGTCCTCGGGGAACTGGGATTCCGCCCCGATTACGGCGCGCGCGCACTGCGACGGGCCGTCGAGGAATTCCTCGTCGAACCGGTCGCGCTCGAACTGGCCCGCCTCCCCGCGGGACGTCCGGCCACCGCCCATTGTCATGTCGACAAGGCCGGGAAACTCGCCTTTCGCATCGAGAATCTCACCTCGACTCCTCCGAATGGGTGGCGCCTGATCCCCCTTCGCGCCGACTCGGCGGGCGAATTCGCCGAAGGCGTGAACTCCTTTCTCGATCGCGCTTCCGGCCGGCTGGACGAATTGCGTGGGGCGGCCGGCCCCGACGGAACGATCGATCCTCTCGATCCGGGCAGAGCCCTCTATTTCGCCCTGAGGGAAGATCTCGTGACGATCCGGAGAATGCGCGACTACCTGCTCTCGGTGGCGGAGACAGAGCGCAAGGCCGCGCTTCAGAGCCGGGGCACTCCCCCACCCTCGGTCCGGCCGCATCACCTCCGCTACGTTCCGAACTGGAAAGGAGAGACGTTTCTCGAGGGCCTCTTCGCCGCGACCAGCCCCGCCTCCCATTTCGCGGAGATCCGCGAGTCGGAGGTAATCCTCGACAAGCTCTCCCAGACCGCCTTCGAATTGCTCGCCCGGATCGTGACCCTGGAACAATCTCTGGCCACCCCGGAATCGGAAGCAGTAGTGATCGTGTCAGGATCTCCCGACGAATCGGGAGACGGAAGGCTGCTCCTCGCCGCCCTGCACGACTGGCTGGGGGGATCCCCCCGGATGTCTTCTCACCTGAGCATCCGCGATTCTCGCACCGGCCGGCTCGACACGAGTGCCCAGCCCTCGCTTCCCTTCCTCGCACCCGGCGCGGAAGCAGTTCTCCACGCCAGCGGCCCGGCCCTCTCCGTTTTCCTCGCCCCGTTCGCGGGAACACACCTCTCCCTCGGACGCGACGGTTCGATCGCACAGTCACGCCTGTTCGTATTTCCCTCGATTCCCGGCAAGTCGGCCGAGGACCAACACGTGTCCGCGATCGAGAAAGCACGGGTCGCCGGCCTTCCCCCCACCCGCAGCTGCCGTTCGGATTCCCACGTTCTCGACCTCGCGCAGGGAGCCATTCTCTCCACCGACAGAGACCGTGTCTGGGAACGGATCGCCCCGCATCTCCCCGCCCCTCCCGAGCTGGCCGCATTCCTCGAATCCCCACCACCTGACTGACCCATGGATCGCGCCTCACTCCTCACCCGCCGGGGAATAGTCGCGGTGGGCGCCACCCTCACCGTTGTTTCATCGGCGAGCCTGCTCACGATTCTCATCCCGATCCGCTCCGGACAGGTCGATCTCGTCCGTCTCGGACTGGCCGGAGGGATCGACCGTCCTTCCCTCGCGCTCGACCTGATCAAGGCTCTCCTCTCTCTGTCCCTCACGGGAACCGTGACCGGGTTCTCCCTCCTCCTCATCGCCCGTTTCATCCGGCCCGAGTAAATGGCTTCCGTCTACCGATTCCCCCTGTGCGCTTGGCAGAACGGCGAAGGCGCCGTCACCGTCCGGATCGCCGATGACGGCTACGAGAATCTCTGCGTCACGGCCCCGACACGCAGAGAGGCGGAGCGACAGATCGTCGAGCACATCCAACACCTCGCCAAGACAGGATCATGGAAGCTCTTCGAGCCCGATTTCTTCGATGCCGAACTGCGGGTCGTGAAATTCTCGGTCATGCCGGAGTACGAACAGAACGGACGCACCTTTCCCGTCACCTCGACTCTGCCATTCCGGATTCCGTGCGTAATCGGGAAACGCGAACACGGTACTCCGATCGCCTTTCTGCCATCGCTCGGCATCTTTTTCGACTACCACGATCCGCAGAGCTTCGAGAGAATCGCGATTCACCTCGCCCAGCGCAGGCTCTCGGGACTGAGCCCCGCCGAATTGACGCGCCACCTGTCTCCGTCCCAGATCGTTCTCGACACCCTCTCCGTCACCGTGCGCGAAACGGCGAGCCACACCCGTCCCGACCAGGCCCTTCGCCCGCTCAGTGATGTCGCCGAGCATCTCGGTGCGCCGCGTTTCCGCCGAATCGCCCGGACGTGGGAGCGCGACGAGGCGGTCGCCAACGTGACCGGCCTACTCCGCCGCAGCGAGGGGCACGTCTGTCTCGTCGGCCCATCGGGATGCGGAAAGACCTCCGTGCTGGTCGAGGCCGTTCGACGGATCGAGAGAAGCTCCCACGGTGGCGGGGAACGTCGCCTCTTCTGGCAGACGAGCGGATCGCGGATCATCGCCGGCATGAAATGGCTGGGTGAATGGGAGGAACGACTGGAGGAAACCATCCGCCAGGCCGGCCGCATCGGAGGCGTGCTCTGCGTCGAGAATCTCGCCGAGATCCTGCGGCTCGGAGGTGATCGGCCGGAGTCCAGCGTCGGGGCCTTTCTCGTTCCCTTTCTCCAATACCGGGAACTGCGGCTCGTCGTCGAAGCAACCCCGGAGGAATTCGCGGCCTGCGAACGCGCTCTCCCCGCCCTCGCCGACCAGCTCCAGGTCGTGAAGCTCGATCCGTTCACACCGGAACAGGGGAGGACCATCCTCCGGCGCGCCGCCGAGGCCCACGACCGGAACGACCCGGTCGCCTTTCCTCTCGCTTCCGCCGACCGGGCCCACTCCCTCTTTCACCGGTTTCTTCCCTACGCCGCTTTTCCGGGGCAGGCCGTCCAGTTTCTCGCGGGAGTGGTCGAGGACTCGCTCGACGAGGGACGGACGGAGGTGGGTCCGCGGGAGGTCGAGGATGCCTTCTCCCGCCACACCGGTCTGCCCTCCTGGTTGACCCGACAGGACGAGACCTTCGACCAGGCCGGGCTTCTCACTCACCTGCGAGACCGGGTGCGGCAACAGGACGCCGCCGTGGACCGGGTCGCCCGCCTCGTGGCGAAGTTCTGCGCCGGCCTGAACGACCCGGCCCGGCCCATCGGTGTCCTTCTCTTCTGCGGCCCCACCGGCGTCGGCAAGACCCAGATGGTCCGGTCACTGGCCGACTATCTCTTTCCCGGCCGGCCCGAGAAGGACCGGGTCGTCAGGCTCGACATGAGCGAGTACGCGGGGCCCGATGCGCCCGAACGTCTTCTCGGAACGATCGGGGGACAACCCTCCTCGCTCGTGCGACACCTGCGAGGTCAACCCTTTTCAATCGTCCTTCTCGACGAGATCGAGAAGGCGAGCCAGGAAGTCTTCGACGTCTTTCTCAGTATCTTCGAGGAGGGCCGTCTCACCGATCCGCTCGGACGGGTCACCTCGTTTCGCAGCAGCCTGATCGTGATGACCTCGAATCTCGGGGCAGGATCCAGCGGCGCGGCCGGTTTCGCGACTCCGGAACATCGCGAGAACGCGGCCGGACGCGTCGACAGAAGCGCGGTGACGAACTTCTTCCGGCCCGAATTCTTCAACCGGCTCGATCAGGTCGTCTACTTCGAACCACTCGGTCGCGAGGCGATCGAAGCGATTGCGCGGAAGGAAGTCGCCGAACTCGAGGAACGCGAGGGGCTGCGCGAACGAGGTCTCCGGCTCGAGATCGACGATGCCCTCGTGGCCCGGGTCGCCGAGGTGGGATTCGACCCGGTATACGGGGCCCGCCCCCTGCAGCGCGCCGTCGAGGAATGGCTCGCTCTTCCCCTGGCGCGCTGGTTGTCCGATCATCCGGTCACCAACACGCGAATCCTCGCGACTTGGGATCCCGGGGAGCAGCGGGTCGAGTTCGCGGGGTAGCCCGGAACCGAACCGTCGCCCCCTTCACTCTCCGGCCGCAAACTCCTGCTCCCATCGCCGAACCAGGGCTTCCGCTTCCGGACTTCCCTCGTCCGGTGCCCACGGGGCAAAACTCTTGTCGGAGTCGTCGTAAGGTCCCCTCTTGACCTCGAGAATGAGGGTGTCGGGAGCAAGGGCGAACAGGGTATGCCAGACCCCCGGTTCGATGTCGATCAATCCGCCCGCCTCGAGACGGTGTCGCGAGGTGGGATGGCCGTCTTCGCCGAAGATCACGAAGCCGATCGCTCCCTCCAGGGTCAGGATCGTCTCGGATGCGGAGTCCAGCGGGTGCAGATGCGGACGAACGTAGGTGCCCGGCTGGAGAAAATTCACCATCCTCTGCACCAGCGCATCCTGGCGGCGATGGATGGGGAGGAGCATGCGCCGCCTCGGACTCTCCCGGGATTGCCGCAGACCGGCTTCCCGCAGATCCGGGGAGAGCGTGAAGACCTCTCCCTCGGGATTCGACAGCGCCAACTTCATCGCCCATCCACTGCCTTCGGTCCGGGCCGAACCCGTGTCGCGTTGCGCGTCCGTCAGCCTTTGCCTTTCCCTTTTCCCTTCTCGGCGCTTTTCTCCGAACCCTTCCCGGTCCCTTTCTCCGCGTCCGCCTTGGCGGCCCCTTTTTCCGAACCTTTTTCCGAACCTTTTTCCGAACCCTTTTCGCCCCCGGGTGCGGATCCTTCCGGAACGGGTTCTCCCTCGGGCTCGGCGGGAGCCGGGGGAGGCGCCATCTCGGGCCGGACCGCGAACTTGCTGAAGGCTTCGGGCATATTCGCGTCCGGGTAGAGCTTGCTGAACGCGTAGGCCACCCCCTGCATCTGCTTCTTGGCCCGGTTCTCGCCCTCCGCATCGACACCCGGCTCATCCTTCTGGATCACCATGGCGGAACCCATCGCCTGCTTCGCGAGGAACGGTTCGTTGGCGTGCGTGAGCGTGAAGACCCGGTAGTAGTCGAGAAGGGCCTTGTCTTTCTCGCCCTTGGCGTCGTAGACCTTCGCCCGGAGATACGCGATCTGGATCGCCTCCGACGAGGGCATCGGTTTGAAGGGCGGGCTCGGCAGCATCTCCTCCGACCCGGTCACCGGCAGCTGGTAGGGTTCCAGGGCGGTTTCCAGCGCCCCCATGTCCTCGCTCCCGAGGAGAGCCCACAACTTGAGGAACGCCATCCGCTCGCTGTAGGGCTGCCCGAGCTTCGTCTCGGCCGACTTGCCGGCCGGGGTTCCCATCACCTGCGCCAGCTCCTGGAACCGCCCCGCCCGCCGAAGGCTCTCCATCTGGTAGAAGATGGCCTCGGAGGCGAAGTTCTGCGGGATGCCGAGAAGGATCGCGTAGTTCCGCGCCACCCCGCCAAAAGCCTGGGCCGCGGCCCGGTAGTCTCCTGCGGAAAAGAGGGCCCGTGCCTGAGAGAGAGCCTCGCTCCGGTCATCGAGCCGGATCGCCTTGTCGAGGCCGCTTCCTCGGATCTTCGTGAACTCGATGAAGTCGCCGCGACTCGTCTCGCTCGTCGAGAAGGTGATCCCGTTTTCGTTCGATCCCTGGATGAACCCCTGGGGATTTCCTCCCTGGGTCAGACCGATCACCGCGGGCGTGCTCTGCACCTGCGCATGGGTCGTTCCGCCACCGACCACCGCCAGGGCGAGGGAGAAAAGTAAAACCTGTTCTTTCATCGTTTCAGAATTCGTTTGGTGCCGTCAGGGGCATGATCATTCGCTGTCCCCGTCGATGCCGAGTTCGACTTCCACCGCCTGCTGATCCTCGGGCGTGATCGCGAGCTCGGTGCGCAATTCGACGATATCGCGGCGGAGGCGGCGCAGAGCACCGGAGGGCGCGTCCTCGTCGGTCAGGGCCTGCCACATGTAGAGATACTTGGTGTAGAGACGATACAGGGCGATTTCCCGCTCCCTCTTCGCAGCCTGTTCCTCCGCCGACCCTTCCGGCATGGCCTGGATATCGGAGAGACTGTTGCCGACATACTTCTCCCAGGCCTGCGTGACCCAGTCGATATACTTGCCGTAGGTGGAGACCACGGAAAGGTAGGCGCGATTCGCTCCGACGGGGTCGTCGAGTTCGTCCAGGGTGAGTCCGAGGAGGAAGCCCGCCTCGGCACGCTTCTCCCGTTCCCCGCGGAACCAGTTCTTCTCCTTGTTGATCGTGAGAAGGGCTTCGCTCGCATCCCGCCATTCCTCCTGGTCCATGTGCAGGCGGGCGAGATTGAGCCAGGCTTCGGGGGTCAGTTGTTCGTCCTTGTACTGGTTGATGATCCGGCGCAGGCGTTCCCGTGCCGAGACGATCTTCGCCTGGTCGGGCGACCGCATCTCGATCTGGGCGATGGCGAGTTCGGCCGGCGCCTTGAACACGTCGGCCTCGGGATTCTGCCGGTTGAGCAACTCCTCGAAATAGGGCACGGCGAGGAAGGGGTTCTCGGTCCGCGAGAGATAGAGACCGATCTGCTGGAGGGCGAACTCGGCCAGGCGGCGCTTGTCGAAATTCTGCAGGTCCTCGAATACGCCCGCGATCCGGGATTCGACCGCGGCCCACTCCGCCGAATCGCGCTCCATGCCACTGCGGGACTGCTGCAGCACGATCACCTGCTGGATCTTGAGCCAGGTCAGGAGAGCCTGGTTCGCCGGGTCGAGTCCGGGAAAGTCGTCCAGCTTCGCCAGGGTCGGATCGACGCCGCGGATCCGCACCGAAGCATCGGCATAGGACCCGATCGCCTGCCGGAGCAGTTCGACATCCTGTTCCTCGGGCGGCTTGTTTCCGAGGACGTTGATCATCTTCTCGACCTGCTCGAGGCCCTCGTCGCCCCGACCCGCGGCTTCGAGAGGCTCCAGCGAGAACACGGAGATCTGCGGTTCCCAGAACGTTCCCCCGTAGTCCGCCACGAATCGGTCGTAGAGCGCGATCCCCTCCTCGTTCTTCTCGTCCTCGTAATACATGTTGGCGGCCTTCCAGAGTCCCTCGGCCACCACGTTGCGGTAGTACTCCTCCTGCTCGCCCGCCCCTCCCGCGAGCACCTTCTCTCCTGCGTCGGCGGCCGCGAGATAGGCCTCGAGCGCCTTCTGTCGCCACTCCGCGATTTCCTCCTCCTTGTCGCTGCTGGCGCTCTCCGCCATGAAGGCATAGGCGTCCCCCTCGATCGCGAGGGTGCGGGCGACCTCGGGCGCATCGGGACGCTCCGCCTCGAGCCGGTCCGAGGCCGAGATGGCGGCCGGGTAGTCCGCGAGGTTGAACCGCGCCACCGCAAGGTCCGCGAGAGCCAGCTGGTGGAAGCGCTCGGTGTCGGGACACTCCTTGAGAAAGTCCTCGATCTGCTCCGCGGCGGTCCGCATCTTGCCGAGAATGAGCGAGTTGTTGGCGCGATGATAGAGGACCATCGGCCGGTTGCTCGACTCCTTGTAGGTCTCGGCATATTCATCGAAGGGGCCGGCGGCGGATTCGTTCTCCTTCGTGGCGTAGTAGGCCATCGGGAGCAGGGCGTCGGCCAGCTCGCGCCGCTCGTCTCCGAGCTCATACTGATCCCGCACGTCCCCGGCGACCTGGATCACGAGCGCGTGCTGCCCCGAGGTGAAGAGAGACTGCAGCATGAAGCTCGCGACATTGTTTCCGAGAGCGTGATCCTCGGGCAGCTCGCCCTTGAATTTCTCGCCGAAATACTGGGCCGACGAATAGTCGCCCACCATCGACGAAAGCCGGGCCGCCTCGTGCAGGATCTGGCCGCGGCGCTCGGTCTCGATCCCGGGATACTGCTCGGCAAGGTGACGGTAGATCGCCCGGGGTGCGCAGAGGTTTCCGAGGCGCTCGTAGCAGGTCGCCACGAGGCGGAGAGTCTCGGCATCGGGATGAAACTCGGCACTCTCGTACTCGGCGAGCCGGTCGATGAGCCGCTGATACTGCGAGGGCACCCCGCTCCCGATGGGGAGGCGCGCGAGCCGCAGTTCGATGTCGGTGCGGATGTCGTCCACCGTGGGTATGTGGGAGAAGTAACGGAGAGCGACCGAGTAGAGTCCCGACTGGGTCGACTGGAAGCCGAGCATGTAGAGGCGTTCCACGAAACCGAAGCGGAACTGGTCGAGCGGCTCGACGTTCACATACTCCTGGGTGCGGTCGAGGAATCCGTGCGCCCGCTCGGACACCTTCTCCAGCGCCTCGGCGTCACCCCGCGCCGCCTTGGCCTCGTCCACCCAGGCGAGACCCACCTCGAGGATGGCCTGCATGAGGAACTGCGGCCCCACCTGCCACTCCTCCCGGTTCTCGAAGAGTTGGTTGATCTCCTCGAGCCCTTCGTTGAGACGCCCGAGCTTCATCAGCGACGAACCCTTCCGCAACTGGAAGCTCTTCCGCACCTGGGACAATTCCTCGGCGGGCGGATCGTTCTCGAGGTATTCGTCGTAAAGGTCGAGAGCCCGCTCGTGGTTGCCCAGTCGGGCCTCGCAGAAGCCGAGCTGATAGCGGGCGAGATTCTCACGCGGGTTCTCGGCCTTGACGATCGTCTGCACCTCGACGGCGTAGGCTTCGGCGTTGATGCTGTCCTCGAAGGCCTTCTTCGCCTCCTCCCAACGGCCCTGCGGAAGCAGGGTCATCCCGTAGTCGAAGAGCAGGCCGCCGGCGGCTCCCCCGAAATCCTCGTGGAGGAGATCGATTCCTCCCGACAGGTCGAAGAGGCGGTCGAATGTCTGCGACGCACCGACCGGATCGCCCGACATGTTCTTCTCCACCGCATCCCGGTAGAGGCTCTCGATCGTCTCCTCCTCGTCCTGGGCAAACGACGGTGCCGCCGCCAGCAGCGAGGCGGCTGCCAGGGCCGTCAGTCCGCGAATCGCGCGTGATGAAATGGGGTCTCTCATGATCTTGGGAAAATTCGGGTTTGGACTCTCACCGGCCGAAGCCTTCCCGGCCGGCCCTCCCTACCTGTTGCGAACCGGGTCGAGAAAGGTGACATCGGAGATCCCGGCTCCGGCCAGGCAGTTCACGACATCGATAAAGCGTTGCCCGCGCACGGAATCGTCCACCGCCAGCTCGACGGGGGGCGTGCCTTCCTGCGCGGCGACATACCACGACTCGCGGTAGGTGAGAAGCCGGTCGCGCAGGAGCGGCAGATCGCGGCCTTCCTCGCCGGTGGCGACCTGCTCCTTCGAAAAGAGAATCTCCCCGCCGGGCCTGACCTCGATCAGGGGTGGATCAAAGGTGATCACCTGGCCGCCGGTGCCGGGTCCGCCCATGACGAGCTGGAGATCCCCCTCGCGCGGATCGAGGGTGGAGGTCACCAGGAAATAGACGAGGAGGAGAAAGCTGACGTCGATCAGCGAGGATGTTTCGAACGTGGGCCGCTCGCTTCGTTCCTTTGCCCGCCTGGCTCCGCCGCTCATGTCTCGATCGTCCTTGTCACGCCCACTGTTATTGCTCCGAAAATCCGGTGATGGTCACGTTCTTGATTTCGACCCCCTTCTCGGCGAGGGCGTTCAAGACATCGACGAACCGCTGCCCCTTCGCCGCGTCGTCCGCCGCGATGATGACGAGTGGGTCCGATTCGGTCAGGCGTGCGCTCTCCGCGTAGGTGCGGAGGCGATCGAGCAGCAGAGGGACATCGCGATTCGCGGGGTCGGTGTCCAGCACCTCCTCGTTCACGACGATGTGGCCGGAACTGTTCACCTCGATCGTCATCTGGTCGATCTGGACATCGGCCGCTCCGCCCTGGCTGGTCGGCATCGTCATCCCGAGATCCGCCTCCTTCGGGTCGAGGGTCGACGTCACGATGAAATAGATGAGAAGGAGGAAGCTGACGTCGATGAGCGACGACATGTCGAGCCCCGGATTCTCGTCTTCTGGTTTGCGCCTGCGTCTGGCCATGATCGTTTCGAAAAAAGTACGAGGATTTTCCGTCGGCGGAGGGTTACCGCTCCACGACGTAGCTGCCGAAAATCACGTCATTCACTCCGGCATCGCCCGCCGCCTGGATAACGCGCTTGATCTCCCGGGTATCGACCTCCTCATCGGCGCGCAGGTGGAGTCGCGTCGGAATTCCGTTCCCATCGTTGCGGTCCTTGGCCTGGCCGACGTAGTCGGTGATCGCCTCGGTCGAGTTGAGGGCGAATTCGTCCTGCCCCCACACCGTGCCATCGGCGAGAACATTGACGATGATCCGCCCGGTCGCGTTCTTCGCCACCTGGGCATTGTCGGCCGTCGGAGGATTCACCCGCTTGTCGATGCGGACGATGATCAGGTGGGAACTGACCATGAAGAAAATCAGGAGCAGAAAGACGAGGTCGATCATGGGCGACATGTCCATGTCCAACTCCTCCTCCATTCCCGCCATCGCTTTCTGCATCTTTTCCGAAGCCATCTGTATCCTCCTCGTTTGATCTCAGCTTACCCGATTCGCCGTGCGAATGGCGAGTCGAATCGAACCGAATTCGCAATTCCTCGCTCCGTTCACCGGGCCCGGCCGCACGTTCCGGCGCGGGAAGCGGTAACGGCCCATCAACGGCGAATCGCCGCAGCGGCGCAACGCTCCTATCCCTCGGCGATTCCCTCGGGGACCTTGGCGAGTTGCTGCTCGGCATTCACCGTCGCAACGGCAAGATCGAGCCCCTCGACGACGACATCCTGCGCCTCGCCCACCAGCTTGTTGAACTGATTCTTGAAAATGTAGAACAGGAAAATACTGGGAATCGCCACCACGAGACCACCGGCCGTCGTCATCAGGGCGAGCGAGATGTTCCCGGCGAGTTCGTTCGGATCGGCACCCCCGCTGAGACCCATCGTGTCGAACGCCATGATCATACCGGCAACCGTGCCGAACAGACCGATCATCGGAGCCGCCTGGGCGATGACGGAGAAGTAGCCCACCCAGGACATGTATCGCGAATTTTCGCGCAGAGCGAAATCGGCGACCGCATCCTCGACTTTCTCCCGGCCCAGGGTCTCCGGGTCGGTGGCGTCGACGTGGGGGAGCGCCATCGTCAGCATGCGGCCGAGATAGGAGGGATCCTGCGCCGCCGACTCGATCGCGCTGCGCACTCGGACGTCCGACATGTCCGCGAGAATCGCCTCTTTCAAGCCACCGGGAACGAACTTTTTCTTACCCAGCTGGAGCATGTTGAACACCGCGAGGGTGATCATCAGGATCGAGAGAACTCCGATCGGGAGCATGAACCAACCCGCATCGAGAATCTTCGACATCAGCGTCTTGGTGCCGTCCCCTCCGGCATCCGCCGCAGCTTCCTCCTGCGCCCAGAGATCCGGCCCGAGGAAAACGAGGCTAACCGAGACACCCGCGAAGAGGAGGGGAAGATACCGGCGTAGAAAGGACGAATGCAGTGACATTGGGTTGTTCAGGTTGAAAAGGGATAAGTCTGACGAGCGAGCGTTTTGGGATATTTGCGAGGACCTGTAAAGACTTTTTCTCAAATTTTCCGCTCATTTTTTCCCGACGAAACGGCTTCCCCCTCCTGGACTTCGTCCTCTTCGGTCAACTCCAGGAAAACCTCCTCGAGAGTTCCTCCCCCCTCCCGGCCGACCCGCTCCTTCACTTCGCTCACCGTGCCCAGCGTGAGCAACCGGCCCTTGTTGATGATACCGACCCGGTCGGCCAGTTCCTCCGCGACGTGGAGAAGATGGGTCGAGAGAAAGACGGTCACACCCGCCTCGCTCCGCGCCTTCAATTCCTCTTTCACGACCCGGGCATTGCGCGGATCGAGGCCCACCATCGGCTCGTCGATGATGATGACCTCCGGTTCGTGGAGGAGGGCCGAGGCGATCGCGAGACGCTGTTTCGTCCCGTGGCTGAGATTCTCGATCCGCTGCCTCGTGTAGGGAATGAGCGAGAACTGCTCCATGAGCCGGGCCGTTCGCGATTTCGCGTCACGCAGCTCCACCTCGAAGAGTTCGGCGGTGAAGGCCATGAATTCGACCGGGGTGAGCTTGTCGTAGAACTCGGCCACGTCGGGAATGTAACCGATGCGGCGCTTCGCTTCGACCGGGTCCTCCTGAATGTCGAATCCGCACACCACGGCACGGCCGGCGGTGGGACGCATCAGCCCCGTGAGCAGCTTGATCGTGGTGGTTTTCCCTGCGGCGTTGGGTCCGAGGAAGGCGAAGAGTTCGCCCGGTTCGACCCGGATCGTCAGGTCGTCGAGGGCGAGCAGGCTGCCATACCGCATCGACAGTCCGTGCGTCTCAATCATCGGGTGCGAGAGGATTCATTACTGGTAGGCATCGAGCGGAACGAGCATCTCCGATACGGCTTCGAATCCGAGATCGGTTTCCACTCTCAACGGCTCACCCGCCTCGCTGAGGTAGGCCCGGATCTCCTGCCCGTAGTCGGGAAAGGCGAGGATCACAAAGAACGCGCGCAGGTCGCGCCCGGCGATCCGGTGAACGCCCCTCCGCACCCGGATGTCGAATGTCAGGGCCGACGCGGCCTCGGCGGTGAGAGTCTCGGCGACACCCGGAATCGGCAGACGGGAGGCGTTCGCCAGCGCCGTCGCGGCATCGTTCTTCCCGCTGTCGAATTCGAACAGAGGCACGCCGTCGAGGAGAGCCCGCGCCACCACGGGGCCCTCCGGCCCCTCGATCGTCAGGTGCGCGGTGAGGCGCCGCCCCGGAATACGGACCGAGAAATCGCCATCATGGAGCGCCAGGTCTCTCCGGAACTGCACGACGCCTCTCCAGAAAAGATCGACGAGCGTCTCCCCCGGAACGGAGTCCCTCGATTCGATCGTCCCGGACACGGAGAGAGAGTTCAGGAAAAGCCCGGTCTCCTCATCGTCTCCCGACCCTCCCGAGATGGCGACCTGGCCGCGCCGGATACCATTTTCCAGGAGCGTGAGGTTGGTCGTCTCGTTCCAGGCGAAAAAGGCATCGATCGCCTCCCGCGGATCGACCTCACGCATGCGTGAACCTTCCGGAGCCCACACCGTGAGTCCCAACCAAACCAGGCTGCCCAGCCAGAACACGAGAGTGAGCAGCTGGAAGACGCGGAACCCCATCGCTGGGTTCCTACCACTTTCCCCGATCGGAACGCAACCCGAATCGATCCGCAGGAGCGAAATACTCACACCCTCATGAGTTGTCCGCCCACTCCGTGCCACGGTAATACAGCCGGTGCTCGCGGCAGTAGGTCCGTACGGCCGGGCTCAACCAGTCGAGATGCTCGGCAAACGACTCACGAAGGGCCGTCGAGGAAGCCGGGTGGTCGAAGGTGACCGGAACCATGCGCCAGCCCGGTCTCGCCGGGATCGCCACATCGCCTCGCGCGGCGACGATGAATCGCAGGATCCGCCTCAGGGTGTCCGCCCGGGCCCACCCCTCGATTCCCGCCCACTGGTCGGCGCCGACGATCCAGTGCCATTCGACGGTGGGCTCGACGGACTCGAAATGCTCCGCGGTCATCCACGAATAACTTCGGCCCTCGCGACCGACCTCCCAGTCCGAGACCTCGGCCCAGCCCCAACCCTTTTCCTGCACGGCAAGGCGCACCATTTCGACGCGCTGCGGGGGAGTGGCCTCGGTGCCCTCCTTCCACGGCGAAAGGCGACAGGGCATCAGGATGACGCCGTCGAGGTCGCAGGCGGCATGGACCGTTTCGACGAGTTGCAGGTGCCCGGCGTGTACCGGATCGAAGCTCCCGCCGTAGATCGCCTTCTTCATGCCCACTCATGCGCGCAACGCTCTCCGCGCGCAACCGCGAGACCGGACGTTCGCCAGACTACCAGGAATCGCCCCCGCGCTTCTCCCCCACAAAAAGCTGGCATAGGTGGCCATGCCGAAACGTTTATTCCGCAGTAACCGCGATTGACGTGAAACGCTCTTTTCTCACCGGATTTCTCTGCGCTGCCGGCTTCTTCCTCCTGCTCGCCGCATCGGCCGTCGTCACCGCCCGCTACGTGGGCCCCCATCTCATCACGGTTCCCGCTCCCTCGGGTGAGCCGGTGGGGAAATTCGACCTTCCCCGCAGCGAGGAATCCGTTCTCGCCCTCCGGGTCGAGGTTCCCCTTTCCCTGCTCGAAACGGAATTCGATGAAGAGTTGCCCCGCCGTCTCGAGGGCCAGGACCGCGCGAATCTTCACCGTCGATTCCGCGACGGCGCCTACGCCTGGGCGGTCGAGCGAGGCGAGGTGACGCTGCGAAACGCGTCGGACGGCATCGCCTTCACCGTTCCGATCGCGGGTGCGGCGCGCGTCACGGGCTCGCTCAACGCGGAATTCATCCTGTTGCCGGTCGACGGTACGACCCAGTTTCGGGGCGGGGTCACGGGAGTGATGCGCCCCCGGATCAACTCCGACTGGCAGGTTGTGCCGGATGCCGAACCCGTCCTCGAACTGAACGATGCCGAGTTGAATCTCTCCGGTCTCGTCCGGCTCGACATCCGCAATCTCCTCGAATCCCAGCTCAACACCATCCTCCGCCGCAAGCTGCTGGGCGACGAGAACGGAACCGCCGGACTCGTCGATCTTCGGAAGGAACTCAGGCCCGTCTGGCAACGGATGCACCTCGCGGAGCAGGTCGAGGACGAACCCGAAGTCTGGCTGACGATCGATCCCCATGAAATCGCGCTCGCACCCCTCGACTTCCAGTCTCCCGATCGCATCGCGTGTACAGTCGTGATCCGGTCGCACACGCTCGTCACCAATTTCGCACCGGAACAGCCGAAGCCGGAGCCGCTTCCCTCCCTCGCCCGGGTCGACTCGATTCCCTCGACCCGCCTGCGCATCCCTCTCGTGATCGACATGGCCCGGCTCAACGAGACTCTGGGCCGCGAATCCTTTTCCACCACGGATTCGCGAGGTGGGAACGTCACCTTCTCCCGGATCGAGGCGATCGTCGGACGCGAGGGTTTCGTCGATATCGGTGTTCACGTCGAAGCGGAACGCGGGTTGCTCGGTCGCGGGGTCGACGGAATGGTCTGGCTCGAGGGCCGACCCGTGATCGACTACGACGAGCAGACCCTCGCGTTCGCGGATCTCGGCTACACCGTCGAGACCCGCGACCGTCTCACCTCCGCCACTTCGTGGCTGATGCAGGACGTGATCGTGAAGACAATCGAACGAGAACTGCGGATCGATCTCGATGACTACCAGGACCGACTCGGCGAAGAGGTCCGCAAGGCGCTCGAATCCCCGGCCCTGCCGGACGGGCTGGGACTCACCCTGAACGAGCCGCACATTCGCCTCTCCGACGTCTACACCACGACTCGGGCCGCACCCGGAACGGAGCGCGCTCCCGGTCTCGTTCTCGTCGTCGAAGCGAGCGGGGACGTGTCTGTCGCGCTTTCCGGCGACTTCACTTCACGAAACGCCGTAATCGAGACAGCCGGTCGCCATAGGGTGGACGTGCCTTGAAGGGATCGAGCCCGAATCCCCTCGCGGTGACGGACCTCTCATAGCTGAAGGCGGCAAATCCGGCTTCACCGCGGTAGCGCCCCATCCCGCTCGACCCGACGCCGCCGAACGGAAGATCGGGGTTTCCCGCCTGTTTCATGGTGTCGTTGAACCCGATCGTGCCCGAGGGGCAGGACTCCGCGATCTCCTCCCGAAAGGCGGCGTCGCGCGAAAAAACATAGAGCGCGAGGGGGGCTTCCATCGCTCGAAGGCGGCGGATCAATTCCGCACGGTCATCCCAGGCCAGAATGGGCAGGACCGGCCCGAAGATCTCGCCGGTCATCGAAGCGTGGTCCCAGTCCACTTCCGGAAGCAGGCGCGGCGCCAGCCACAGCCCCGTTTCATCGTCCTCCCCGATCCGGATCTCTTCCGGTCCGGCGAGACTCCGCAGGCGCTCGTAGTGCCGTTCGTTCGCGATGCGCGCCATGTCTTCGCGACCCGTTTCTCCATACCATGCCTCGAGTATTTCCCGGAGCTGCGCCACCAGGGCGGAGTGCATCGTTCGGTGCACGACGACGAAATCGGGAGCCATGCAGGTCTGTCCCCCGTTGAAGAATTTTCCCCCCGCGATCCGCTCGGCCGCTGAGGCGATATCGACGTCGGCGTCGACCACGCAGGGGCACTTTCCCCCGAGTTCCAGCACGGCCGGCACGAGATGATCCGACGCAGCGCGAGAAACCAGCCGTCCCACCCGGCCCGATCCCGTGAAGAAGAGCATGTCGTAGCGCTGCTCAAGGAGGCCCTCGGCAACCTCGGCGCCCCCCTGCACCGTGGTGACGTGACCGGGCGCAAAGGCTTTCCCCAGCATCGTCTCGATCAGCCGCGACGTGGCCGGCGCCAGCTCGGAGGGTTTCACCGTCACGCAGTTGCCCGCCGCAACCGCAGCGATGACCGGACTGAGTGCCAGTTGGAGAGGATAGTTCCACGGGGCCACAACGAGCACCACCCCGAACGGCGCCCTCCTGACTTCACTCTTCCCGGGGCGGAAGTAGAGAGGGGTCCCGACGCGACGAGGTCGCGCCCATCTCGCGAGGTGACGGACGGCATGCCGAATCTCGACGAGGAGAAAATGGTATTCGGACACGTAGGCCTCGAGGCCCGGCTTGCCGAGATCGGACGCCAGCGCCGCGAGAATCTCCTCCTCGTGCCGCTGCAAAGTCGCCTCCAGGGAGCGGAGAGCCTCCCGGCGAAACTCGACCGGCCGCGTCGTACCGGCACGGAAATAGCTTCTCTGTCTCGAGAGCAGATCCGCGGCATCTTCGTCCCGACTGCCCCCCGTGTCATCCTCCATCGCCATCGTTCGATCAATATCACCACGCCATCTCGCGCGACGACGGGCTCCGGAGGCGCGGCAAAGCCACTTGCTTTTCCCCCACTCCGTCGCCATAGATGGTGGCTTACTGGCAGTTACGCAACCGATTCCGGCCCCAGGGTCTTTCTCACTGCGAGCGACAATTCGATGTCCCCGACAGCGCGCGATTCGTAGCCTGAATGTTTCCAACTACCACCAGTCCCATGTCCATTCCAGAAGCACGTGACCGAAATGCGCGCCAGTCCGGTCCCTCGTCCACCCCCAAGGTGGCCATCATCGGGGCCGGTCCCGGAGGTCTCGCCAGCGCCCTCCTCCTCGCCAGCCGGGGTTTCGAAGTCGATCTCTACGAAAAGCAACCACAGCTCGGGGGACGCACCGGCGCGATCCGTGACCGCGGCTACACCTTCGACATCGGACCGACCTTCCTGATGATGAAGCCGCTCCTCGATCGCATATTCGAGGAGGCGGGCAAGGATTCGGCGGACTACCTCGACTTCCTGCGTCTCGACCCGATGTACGCGCTCTACTTCGGAGAGAAGGTTTTTCGGGCGCGCGCCGACAACGAGGCGACCAAGGCCGAGATCGAGCGTCTCTTCCCCGGACATTCGGCCAGCCTCGATCAGTTTCTGGGCAGGGAGCGCGCCCGCTTCCGCGGACTCGTGCCTGCGCTCGAGAGCGAATTTTCTTCTGTCCGCGATCTGCTTTCCCCCTCGGTCGTCCCGGCCCTGCCCCACCTTTCCCTGGGCAGCTCCGTTTATGATGTCTTGACCCGGTATTTCCCCAACCGCGAACTCGCCCTGCTTTTCTCCTTCCAGAGCAAGTATCTCGGCATGTCCGCATGGGACTGTCCCGGTGCCTACTCCATGTTGTCCTTCATGGAGCATGAATACGGCATCTTCCACACCCGGGGCGGGCTCGCCGAGATCCCGAATGCACTCGCCCGCGCCGCCGAGGAATGTGGCGCCCGCATCCACCTGGGCGCCCCGGTCCGCGAGCTCATCCTCGATGGAAGAAAGGTCGCCGGCCTCGAATTGGAGAACGGGGAGCGGATCCTTGCCGACCGTGTCGTGGTGAATGCGGATTTCGCCCAGGCGATGAAGAGCCTCGTGCCGGACGGTGTGCTGCGGAAATACCGGCCCGGGAAGCTGGAAAAGATGAAATACAGCTGCTCGACCTTCATGATGCATCTCGGCGTCGATCGACACTACCCCGATCTCCCCTTCCACAACGTGGTCTTCGCAAAGGACTACCAGAAGAACACGGAGGACATCTTCGCGAATCACCGCGAATCGGACGACATCTCCTTCTACATCCGAAATGCCAGTCCGCTCGACCCCACCCTCGCTCCCGAGGGCAAATCGAGCCTCTACATCCTCGTGCCGACACCGAATCTCAATGGCGAGATCGACTGGGATGCGGCGAAGCAGCGATACCGACACCTCGCCCTGCGCGGCCTGTCTGAGCGGCTCGGTCTCAACGACCTGGAAGAACACATCGAGGTCGAACATACCTACACGCCCCGAACCTGGCTCGAGGAACTCGACGTTTACAAGGGCGCCACGTTCAACCTCGCGCACTGCCTCAGCCAGGTCGGTTTCAATCGCCCCCGCAACCGCTTCGAGGAACTGGACAACTGCTTCCTCGTCGGAGGGGGAACGCACCCGGGCAGTGGCCTTCCCACCATTTTCGAATCGGCCCGCATCTCGTCGAACCTGATTTCCGACGAGTTCGGCGTGCGCTACGGTCGAAAGGAACTCTTCAGATGATCGCACCCGCATCCCGCAACAAGTCGGCCGTCGTGATCGGAGCCGGTCTCGGCGGACTGTCCGCCGCCATTTCCCTCAAGGCGGCCGGTTTCGACGTGACCGTGGTGGAGAAAAACGAGAAGGTCGGCGGCAAGCTCAACCTCCTCGAGAAAGAGGGTTTCGGCTTCGATCTCGGCCCCTCGATCTTCACCCTGCCCCACATCTTTCGCGACCTCTTCCGGAGAGCCGGGAAGGACATGGGTGACTATCTCGAGCTTCAGCGCGTCACCCCCCACTGGCGCAACTTTTTCGAGGACGGCACCGTCGTCGATCTCTACGAGGAACCGGCCCGGATGTGGGACGAAATCGACAAGCTTCCGGGCGAGACGGACAAGCTCTGGCAGGAATTTCAGTCCTTCCTGACCTACGCCCGGGAGCAATACCAGCTGATCGACAGCGGCTACTTCCAGAAGGGTCTCGACACCACCTGGGGGTTCATCAAGCACTACGGGCTCCTCACGCTCGGGACCCGGATGGATTACAAGCGCACCATGGCGGAAGCGATCGCCGACCACATGAGCGATCCCAAGCTGCGCACCATCTTCGAGTATTTCATCAAGTATGTCGGGTCCTCCGCCCATGGATCGCCCGGCTACATGAACATGATGCCGATCATCCAGTTCGACCACGGTCTCTGGTATGTGAAGGACGGGATGTACAATCTCGCGCGGGCTCTCGACCGGTTGCTCGGCGATCTCGACATACCGGTTCGACTCGGGGTCGCGGTCGAGAGCATCGACAAGGGCGATGACGGCAAGAGCGTGACCGGCATCACCCTCGCGGGGGGAGAAAGGATCGAAGCCGACTACGTGGTCAGCAACATGGAGGTGATTCCGGCCTATCGTCACCTCCTGAAAGAGGCTCCGGAATTCACCGGGAAACTGGAGAAACGGTATGCCCCGGCCTGCTCGGGACTCGTGATCCACCTCGGAACAGACAGAATCTACGATCAGCTCGCCCACCACAACTTCTTCTACTCCGCCAACCAGGACGATCACTTCGACACCGTCTTCCGTCGGGGCAAGCTCCCCCAGGACCCGACAATCTACCTGGTCGCGCCGACCCGCACCGATCCCTCGAAGGCACCGGAGGGGTGCGACAACATCAAGATCCTGCCTCACATCCCTCCGATCGATCCCGACAACCCGCTTGGACCCGAGGACTACGAGGCCCTGAAGGAGCGCGTCCTCGACAAGCTCGAGAGGATGGGCCTCACCGATCTCCGCAAGCACACCATCGTCGAGGACACCCTCACTCCGGTCGACATCGAGACGATGTACAACTCCAATCGCGGTTCAGTCTACGGGGTGGTCACCGACTGGAAACGGAATCGCGGGTTCAAGGCGCCGAAACAATCGGGGAAATACAGGAACCTCTTTTTCGTCGGGGGAAGCGTGAACCCCGGTGGCGGCATGCCCATGGTCATCCTCTGCGGCCAGAAGGTCGCGGATGCCGTGGCGGACTACGACGGATCGCACTGAGAAACCCCGGGCCATGATGTCCGCCTTCTTCTGGGTCTTCCTCGCCCTCTCCGCCGGATTCTGGCTCGCCTCCTGGACGGTCTTCCTCCGCCTGAGATCCGTGCCGTCGGTCGCCGGCGGATCGGATGCTACCGTTCCGCCTCTCGAGTCGGGAATCTCCCTCATCATCCCCGCCCGCAACGAGGAGGAGAATCTCGCCACGCTCCTGCCGTCGATCGCGGAGCAGGATCCGCCCCCCCTCGAGATCATCGTGGTCGACGATCACTCCGCAGACGCAACCGCCTCGGTCGCCCGCGACCACGGCGCGACCGTCCTGGCCAGCGAGGCCCTGCCCGAGGGATGGTACGGAAAGCCGTGGGCCCTGGTGCAGGGAGCCCGCGCCGCGAAGGGAGAGTGGCTTCTCTTCCTCGATGCCGACACCGCCCTCGAATCCGGCGGTCTGACACGTCTCGCCGCCCTCACCGTCGCGAAGGATACCGTGTTCTCCGCCTGTCCCTGGCACCGCATCGAGAAGCCCTTCGAAGAGCTCTGCGCCTTCTTCAACGTGATCATGCTCGCGGGCACGAACGCCTTCACCTGGCGTGGATTCGACACCGAGCCCATCGCCCTGTTCGGACAGGCGATGCTCGTGAGAAAGAGAGACTACGAACGGGTGGGAACACACGGGCGGGTCAAGGCGGTCGTGCTCGAGAATCTGCATCTCGCCCGGCACTTCGAGGAGCTCGGCATCCGCTGCCGCTCCTATCTCGGCAAGGGAACCCTCCGCATGCGGATGTTCCCCGGCGGGTATGCCGAAATGGAGAAGAGCTGGGCCAAGGGCTTCCTCTCCGGCGCAGGGAACACGCCGCGCGGGGCATTGATCGGGGTCTCGCTGTGGTTGTCGGCCCTGATCATGGCGACGATCGCCCTGACCTTTCTCCCCCTCGCCGGCGAAGCCGTCCGAATCGCGGTCGCTGGCTTCTATCTCGTCTGCGCCGGCCAGTGCGCCTACCTCTTTCGCAAGGCCGGCCGTTTCTCCCCGCTCAACGCTCTCTTTTTCCCGGTCAGCCTGATCTACTACCAATGGCTCTTCTTTCTTTCGGCGCACCGCCGCAGGAAGGGTCTCACCACCGACTGGAAGGGACGCGATGTTCATTGATCTGCCCACTCCCGTGATCGCCGTGTTGAATGTCGCCCTCGTCCCCGCGGTGCATTTCGGCATGTCGTGGTGGTTCACGCGCATGCCTCGATCCCGCTTCACTCCCGGGAGCCGACTTTTCCGCGAGTGCGGTTGGGAGGGCGAGGGCCGGATCTACCAGAGGGTCTTCCACATCCGGCGGTGGAAGCACCTCCTCCCCGACGCCGCGCCCTGGTTCGACGGGTTTCCCAAGAAGAACCTCCAGTCGCGCGACTCCGAATTCCTTCGGACCTTTGCCGCCGAGACCTGCCGCGGCGAGGCCTGTCACTGGGCCCAGATCGGGGGATTGCTCGTCGCAATCCTCTGGAATCCTCCCTGGGCCATCGCCGTCATGTCGGGATATGCTGTTTTCTCCAACCTTCCCTGTATTCTCCTCCAGCGCCACAACCGGACCCGGATCGGCAAGATCCTGCGCGCCCGTGGCGAAGGATGGTGAGAAGGGAGAGTCTATCCCCCGTTGACACGCGGAGAGCCTCCAGGCGGCCGGTCACGTGGCGAGGGCGCGGCGCAACGCCTCTCCCGGCTCGCCGAAAAAGACGAGCCTCTCGTCGATCACCTCCACCGTGACCGCATCGCTCGGCCCCGACCGATCGCCCCCCTCGACCAACGTCAGATCGCCGAGGGGGATGCGCAGCGAGGGATGGGTCCCCGATTGACGCAGACCGCGCTCGGAGCGGTTGAGCCGAAGATCGATCCACTCTCCGGTGATGCCGATCGTCACGCAATCGACGTAGCAGAGGTGGACGTGATTCCCGGTGAACGGACGTCCCACACCGAGTGAGGCGAACGCGAACACCTCGTCCGGTGCCGGCTCCCCGGTCGCATAGTAGTGGCCCAGGTCGACCCACCCGTTGAGTCTCTCGATCAGTTCCGCGTCCGCCGACGCCGGCTTGCGTCCGAGCCAGAACAGGGTGACCACGGCACCGAGAAGCGCTGCGGCGAAGAATCCGACTATCGCGAGAGCAATCAGGACACCGAGAGAGATTTCCATGACGAAGAAACCGGGAAAAGCGATGGACGAAGGAAGTCCGCCAGGCAAGAGAAAAGAGTGCCCGCTCTCACGGGAACTCGCTCGTTCGCGGTGAGATTTGCGTGGCAACGAGAGGAGAGTCCCTGGCAGGCTCGATCCATGACCCGGATCCTCTTGTCGCTCACCGCCCTTCTCCCGATGCTGGCGATCCTTCCCTCCCGAGCCGCCGAAGCCGTCCCCGTGGAGGTGACGAACATTCGGCGCGTCTTTCACAACGGGGAGCACAACGCTTTCACCGACCTCATCCGCTGGCGTGACCGTCTCTGGCTGACGTTTCGATCCTGCCCCGGTGGACACGCGGTCTTCTCGACGTCGCGCATCATCGTCCTCGCGAGTGACGACGAGGGGAAATCGTGGGACACCGTGCACGAGTTCTCCGTTCCCGACCGCGACACGCGCGATCCCCATTTTCTCGCCTTCCGCGGGAAGCTCTTCGTCTACACCGGCACCTGGTATGCCGGACCGGGCGAGGAGCAACTCCCGCGCGAGCAGTATGACCTGAACAAGCACCTCGGCTACGCGGTTTTCTCGGAGGATGGCACCTCGTGGAGCGAGCCTCACGCCCTCGAGGGCACCTACGGACACTACATCTGGCGCGCCGCCTCCCACGACGGCCGTGCCTACCTCTGCGGACGCCGCAAGAAGGACCACTCCGAGAACGAGTCGGGAGCCGGCGCGCCTCGCATCGTCCAATCGGCCCTCCTCGAGAGCGACGACGGACTCGTCTGGCGCTACCGCTCGCTCTTCCAGGAGAATCGCGGGGACGAAACCGCCTTCCACTTCTTTCCCGACGGCCGCCTCCTCGGGTTGAGTCGTTCGGGCAGCGCCCCGGCCCACCTGGTCCGGTCGCGTCCTCCCTACGAGACCTGGGATCGCCGGGAACTGTCGGAGTACGTCGGGGGACCCCTCCTCGCGAAATGGGGCGATCGCTTTCTCGCGGGAGGGAGACGGAGCACCGGAGACGGCCCGGTCACTCAACTCTACTGGCTGATCGACGATACCCTCGTGCCCTGTGCACAACTCCCCAGCGGCGGCGACAATTCCTACCCGGGATTCGTGTCCTTCGACGACCAACGCGGCCTCGTCTCCTGGTATTCCTCGCACGAACGCGATGAGAGTGGCGAGGTCATCACCGCGATCTACCTCGCCGACCTCGCGGTCAGCGAATAGAACGAGGGTTCCGCTATCGTCGGACGGGAGAGGCGAATCGTGTTGGCGAGCCGTTCCGGCCCCGCTACGATGCGTTCATGGATAAACGCCTGAGAGGCTGCATCGCCGGAGCCATCGTCCTTTACCTGCTCGCAGCGTTCCTGTTTCTGTTCCTGCGAAAGAACCATCGGGAGGACTATTTCAGCCCTCCCGCCACGTCACGGGACACTCCCGGGTATCGGTCCGGGAGCCTCGGTCTGCTCGGTTCTTCATCGCGTTCGATCGACGAAGAGTGGCCGGCCCCGGACGAGATGGAAACCCCGGAGCGCATCGACGGGATCGGCGAGACGTTTCTCCTGAACTGGGGCAGGCAGGGGGAAGTCGCGAAACGAGAAGCTCCGGACCCCTGGGTCGACAAGCTGACCGGCGACGATGCGCTCACTCTCGTCGCCTATGGCACCTGGTTTCCGGGACCGGACGACACACTGCCCGGCGGAGCCGACGATTATCTCGCGCTTCGGTTTCGCGATCCCGAATCTCTCGAGACGATCGACGAGAATCGCTTGATCGAGATGGGGATACCGGCCGATCTCGCGAGGATGCCGCCGTCGCGGACATACCACACCCCGCGCATTCGCCTGATCTTCCGGAGCCGAGACATCGACTACCCGCGGTGTGTCCGGATCAACATCGGAGATGCGCGCACCGGGGCCCGGGTGAGCTATGACCTGGAGAGCCTCGATGAGGTGGACTCGCGGCTCAGTCAACACGGCGATTGGATCGCGATCGATTCCGCTCTCCTGATCTGGCACGACAGCCCCCTGACCTGCCGTATCGAGATGCTGACCGGGACTCCGGTCATCCGCGAACTGAAGCAGGAATTCGGAGAACAGGTTTCCTTTTCCGACCGGCTCCGGGTGCAGTGGATCGCCCGCAGGGAGGGGGGACTCGAAACCGACTACGACATGACACGTTTCGACGCTCTTCCCGGGTCCGAAGAGAGAGCGGAGGCGATCAGGAAACTCCAACAATCCTTTGGATTCAACGAAGTTGCGGCGATGCTCGTTCATCCCGACGAGAAGTCGGATACGCCGGAGACCGAAACCTTCGTGCGGGCCTCGTCGGACGACCTCCTGCGTCAACAGTGCGCGGTATTGACCCCGGACGGGCCGGACTGGAGCTGGGAATACGAGGGCAAGAGTGCACCGGTATTCGTCGCTTCGACCGCCTCCTCCCCGCCAGCCGAAGAGCCTCTCACCCTACTTTTCCTTCCCGAGAGGACCGAACTCGATTTCTCCCTGGCCGGATTACCGGATGCACCGAATCCGAGAGAGGTCGAAGACCTGTTCGAGTTGACGCTTCCGCGCATCACGGTGATGGCGGACGACAATGTCGTCGAGAGCCGGCTGATCGCCTATCTCTCCGTGGCGGCCCAGGTGGAATGGGATTCGAGCGAGAAATGGGAGAATACTCCACCCAAGGCATTTCCCGCCGACTACACCTTTCGCAACGAGACACCGCAGAGTCTCCTCAACTGGTATCTCGACAGCACGCCCGGCGCCTTCGCCGACTACGACGAGGAGACATTCGTGCTGCGTGTCAACGAGCGCGACGAGTCATGGTGGGAACGACTCAAGGGCCGTCTCCCATCTCTGCCCTGGTGGATGCCGTGATCGCCCATAAACCCCGGCCGGAGGTTTTTGCCCGGTCGATCCGGAAAGGACCGGTGCCATGGGAGCAATTGGCTCGACACGGATCGGCGGTTTC
>Ga0180430_10000364_pt1 | contig 49628 bp, 44 predicted proteins | sample SS_ome_9_FD_132999 | JGI IMG/M metagenome (GOLD analysis project Ga0180430, IMG submission 132999) | Hypersaline lake sediment archaeal communities from the Salton Sea, California, USA - SS_1_S_2 metaG | ecosystem: Environmental > Aquatic > Non-marine Saline and Alkaline > Hypersaline >...
GCCCGCCCATGGACATCACTGTCCCACCAACCACCGACAAACCATCGAGTCCCCAAACGAGCGACTCACTACCACCGCCGAACGCACACTTCCGCGCAGTATTCGGCCAACAGTTGCGACCCCTTCACAACTCGCCGGCCTCCACCGCCTCCCGGGTGTGCTGGGCGGTGGCGATCTGGCGGGCGGAAAAACGTATGAAGAAGGCGCTGATACCTACCAGCACTGCGACGGCGGCGATCCATGACAGCGAGTAGGTGTATCCGGCGTCGAGCGCGTCGAGTTGGCCGGGTGTCATATCGGCGATCGACCCGGTGGTACCGCCCAGATACAGGGTGCGGGAGATCTGCACAGCCTGGATGACGACAAGCACCATCGGCCCGCCGAGGTTCTGCGCCATCAAGGTGATCGCACTGACCGGGCCTATCTCGCGCGGGCCGACATTGGCCAACGCACACAGTGGAAGCACCACCGAGATGATGCCGATGCCGAAGCCCCCGATCAGGATGGGCAGCAGGAGGTCGGGAAAATACGGAATAGTGCGGTTCAACGTGGAGCCGAACAGCATCGCCCCGAGGACAAACACTCCCCCGCCGATGATCAACCAGCGCGGAGCGATACGCGGAGCCAACCGGGTGGTCAGCAGATTTCCCAGGCCGAGCGCCAACGCAAACGGGATGAATCCGATACCGGCCTGAAGGGCCGAATATCCGAGTACATCCTGGACGTACAGACCGATCATGACCGTCAATGCCAGCAGCACCCCGCCGGCCATGAACAGGGAGACGAACGTCGCGACCCGGTTGCGGTCACGGAACAGCCACAGCGGTACGAGCGGGTGGTCCGCGGAGCGTTCCACCGCCAGGAACGTGACACCGAGCGCCACAGCGGCACACCCGGCGCCGATCACCCAGGGGTCCGCCCAGCCTCTGGGGGGCCCCTGGGTGAACACCATGACGGCCGCGGCGCAACCCAGGGTGGCCAGCAGGGCGCCGGAGATATCGAGTTTGAGCCGCTCGTGGCGGGTCTCCTCGAGCCGGGTGAGGGCGATCCAGATGATCAGCACACCGATTGGCAGATTGATCAGGAAGGCCAGCCGCCACGAGATGACCGTCAGCGCGCCACCTACCACCAGACCGAGCACCGAACCGAGGCCCTGCATGGCGGCCGACATCGCCATGGCCTGGTTTCGGGCGTGGCCGACGGCATAGGTGGTGGCGATCAGCGCCAGCCCGGTCGGGGCGGCAACGGCCGCACCGATGCCCTGGACCGCCCGGGCCGCGATCAGCAGCGACCCGTCGGTGGCCAGACCGCAGGCCATTGAGGCGATGGTGAAGACCCCGACCCCGGAGATGAACGCCCGTTTGTGGCCTATCGCATCGCCAACCCGCCCGCCGAGCAGGAGCAGGCCGCCGAACGTGAGCACGTAGGCGGTGATCACCCAGCTCTTGCCCGCATCCGACAGATCCAGGTCGGCCTGCATCCGGGGCAGGGCGACAATCACGATGGTGCCGTCCAGCGTCGCCATCAATTGCATACCGGTGATCGCGACGATCGCGATTCCCAACACGCTGGAAGCGAGCGGTTTGGCCGGCGGTTCGGGAACATTCACGCCGGCCATGGCTAGCTACCCTACCCAGCGTGAGGCGGTGCTCTGACGTCCGCAGTGGCCAAGAGTCCCCGTGCCCGAGAGTACGAGTGCCCAAGGCTCACGGTGGCAGGTGGTCCGCCTCAACAATCGCCGCAGTGCCGGCGGTTTTACATCTCCCCGGAATCGATCGCCTCTTTGACCTCCTGGGCGTGGGCGACCTGTTTCGCGGTATAGCCGATGAACAGTGCCACCGCCCCCACGATGACCGCCACGCCGGCCACCCAGAGCAAGCCGTAGGAGTAGCCCTGGTCCAGCGCATGCAACTGGTCCGGGTTCATCCGCTTCACCGGGCCGGTGGTACCGCCCAGGAAGAGGGTCCGCGAGGTGATGACGGCCTGGATGATGGCGAGCACCACCGGGCCGCCCAGGTTCTGCAGCATCAGGGCGATGGCCGATACCGGACCGATCTGGTCGAAGCCCACCCCGGCTATCGCCGACACGGTCAGCGGCACCACGATCATGCCGATACCGAACCCGCCCACAACGATGGGAATCACCAGATTCGGGAAGTAGGGGATCCCGGCGTCCAGTGTCGAGCCGTACAGCATCGCGCCCAGCACCAGTACACCGCCGGCGATCACCAGCAGACGGGGCGCGAAGTGGGACACCAGCTGCGAGGAGATCCCCAGGCCGATGCCCAGCGCGATCACGAACGGGATGAAGCCGATCCCGGCGCGTAATGCGCTGTAGCCGAGGATGTCCTGCACGTAGAGGCCGATGAGAACGGTCAGGGTGAACATCACCCCGCCCGCCAGGAAGATCGCGGCGAACGTAGCCAGCCGGTTGCGGTCCCGGAACAGGCTGAACGGCACGACCGGATTGACCGCGTTGCGCTCGACGGCGATGAACGCCAGAAACGCCAGTGCCGCTATCAGGCCCGCCGCGATGGTGGACGGTGACAGCCATCCGTTCTCCGGGGCCTGGGCGAAGCCGAACACCGCCGCGGTGCACGCCACCGTGGCCAGCAGCGCACCGGCCGCGTCGAGCTTGAGTCGCTCCCGGTGGGTCTCGCGCAGTGTGGTGTGCGCCAGGAAGATCACCAGCAGGCCGATCGGCACGTTGACCAGGAAGGCCAGCCGCCAGGACACCTCGGTCAGCGCGCCGCCCACGACGAGACCCATCACCGAACCGATGCCGGTCATGGCAGCGAACACCGCGGTCGCGGCGTTGCGGGCCGGCCCCTTGGCGAACGTGGTGGCGACCAGGGCCAGGCCGGTCGGCGAGGCGATCGCCGCACCGACGCCCTGTAACAGCCGCGCGAGCACGAGGGTGGCTTCGTCCCACGCGATTCCGCACAGCACGGAGGCGATGATGAATAGCGCAACACCGACGATGAAGGTCCGCTTACGGCCGATGGTGTCACCCAGTCGACCGCCGAGGAGCATCAAACCACCGAAGGTCAGCACATAGGCGGTGATCACCCAGCTGCGTCCCGCATCGGACAGTCCGAGTTCGTCCTGGATCCTGGGCAGCGCCACGATGGCCACCGTGCTATCCATGGTGGCCAGCAGCTGCATACCGCCGATTGCGAAAATCGCGGCGAGGAAGCGTGGGGAGGGAAGCCAGGACGGGGGACCCGTCTTCTGCAGGGCCGCTGAGCCCTGGCGGGCCGGGACAAGCCCGGAGTCCGAGGCGTTCCGATAGCCGGCGCCGCGACCCACCGTTCTGAACGGGGTCGCGCGCTCAGCATCGTTGAGAGCCGTCATAGCGGGACACCCTACCCCAAAATTAAGAAGACTTTAAAGTCTCGATCGCGTCTCGAAGCCGGCCACCGGGCCGATGACGATGATCGCCGGCGGCCGAATTCCCTCCTCCCGGATACGTTTCGCCACGTCAGCGAGGGTGGCACGAAGAATCCGCTCGGCGGAGGTGGTGCCGTGCTGAACCACCAGCACTGGTGTTTGATGAGGTCGTCCGCCCTTGAGCAGCACCTCCGCGAACAATTCGATGCGCTCGACGGCCATCAGGAGAACGAGCGTGCCGGACAGCCGGGCCAGCGCCGGCCAGTCGACCAGGGACTCCGGGTCCTGGGGTGAAAGATGCCCGCTGACCACGGTGAATTCGTGGTTGACCGCCCGATGGGTGACGGGGACGCCCGCCAGCGCGGGTACCGCGATGGCACTGGTGACACCCGGGACGATTGTGACCGGGATCCCAGCATCGGTACAGGCGAGAACTTCCTCATACCCGCGTGCGAAAACGAAGGGATCCCCCCCTTTGAGGCGGACCACGAACTGACCGGATTTTGCCCGCTCGACGAGAACCGCGTTGATCGCCTCCTGGGCCATCGCCCGGCCGTAGGGGATCTTGGCCGCGTCGATGACCTCGACATGCGGCGGCAGCTCGGCCAGCAGCTCAGGCGGTGCCAGACGGTCGGCGACCACGACGTCGGCGTAAGCGAGCAGCCGACGGCCCCGCACGGTGATCAGTTCCGGGTCCCCGGGCCCGCCGCCGACCAGTGCCACCCCGCCGGGCACCACGTCCGATGCAGTGGTGGCCACGACGTCGGGGGCGATGCGGCCCTGCTGGAACGCCTCCCTGATCGCCGAGCGGACCGCGGCCGATCGCCGATGTTCTCCGCTGGCAAGCACGCCAACCAGGAGTCCTTCGTAGTCGAAGGATGCCGGGGTGACAGCAGTACCCTCCCGGCCGGCGTCGGCCCGGACACAGAAAATACGTCTGCGTTCGGCCTCTGCGACGATCGCGGCATTGGTTGACGGCTCGTCGGTCGCGGCAATCGCGTACCAGGCTCCCCGCAAATCACCGTCGCGGTAATCCCGCAGCTGCAGGGTGATACCCGGCTCCTGTTCACTGAGCGCCTCGACCGCCGGGGTGGCGGCGCGGGCGATCACGTGCACATCGGCGCCGTGGGCGATGAGCACCGGAACCCTGCGCTGGGCGACGGTCCCCCCGCCCACCACGACGACCTTCTTGCCGGCCAGTCGGAGGCCGACGAGATAGGCGTTCTCAGTCACCGGCCGAGCCTAAAGCGACGAGGCGCCGGATCGCGTGCGGGTGCGCGGCGGGATGGGTGTGCAGGTAACCCGCGTGCACACCGCCCCGCACGGCGCCGTCCCAAACGGGCTTTCCGGCGCCACCCGACAGCACCCAGGCATGCTGCTGCGCTGGCCCGAAATCGACTGTGGTGCGGTGGAATTCGTGGCCCACGACACGTTGCCCGGCGCTGAACAACGATGAGTCGACCGCGGCGACGCCGTCCCGGTAGCCCAGGGCGAGCCGCGCGGTGAAGCGGGCCGAGCCGGGGAGGACCCCGCACATCGGCGTCCCGTCCAGATCGTCCATCAGATAGGTCAGTCCGCCGCACTCGGCGTGCACCGGGGCCCATCGAGCCAATTCCCGGATCTCCTGGCGCAAGGTCACGTTGGCCGACAGTTCCGCGCTGTACTGCTCGGGGAATCCACCCGGGAGGACAAGTGCGGCGGTCCGCGCGGGGAGAGTGTCGGAGAGTGGATCGAAGGCCACCACCTCCGCTCCCGCGGCGCGGAGCACCTCGTCGTACTCGGGGTAGCCGAAGGTAAAGGCTGCTCCGGCGGCGACTGCCACCACCGGCCGACCGTCGACCGGATCCCCCACCGCCCGCCCGGGCGACCAGGCCGCACCGGTCACCGCCGATCGGGCCAGCGCCCGCACCGCGGGGATGTCGACGTTGCGGGCGATCAGGTCAGTCATCGCCGCCACCGCGGCGCACGCCTGATCACCGTGCTCGGTGGCGGTGACCAGCCCCAAGTGTCGCGACGGCACCGATAGTTCGTCGCGGCGCGGAACCGCACCGAGCACCGGCACCCCGACCGCCTCGCAGGCCTGCCGCAACACCTGTTCGTGCCGTGGCGAACCAACCCGGTTGAGGATGACCCCGCCGATCCGTACCCCCTGCTCGAAGGTGGCCAACCCGTGCAGCACGGCGGCAATGGTTTGGCTCTGTCCGCGGCCGTCGAGCACCAGCACCACCGGAGCCTGCAGCAGACGTGCGATCTGCGCGGTGGAACCGCGCGCCGGTACCGTGAAGCGCTCATCGATACGGCCGTCGAAGAGGCCCATCACCCCCTCGACCACCGCGATATCGGAATCACGCGCGCCGTGCCGGTACAGCGGTCCGATCAGGTCCTCACCGACCAGCACCGAGTCGAGGTTGCGGCCGGGCCGACCGGCCGCGAGGCCGTGGTAACCGGGGTCGATGAAGTCCGGCCCGACCTTGAAGGGGGCGACCCGGTGCCCGGCCCGGCTCAGCGCGCCGATCAGACCCGTGGCAATGGTGGTCTTTCCGCTACCAGAAGCGGCAGCGGCGATGATGACGCCGGGCGCCGCGTTCACCACTCAATACCGCGCTGGCCCTTGCGGCCGGCATCCATCGGGTGCTTGATTTTCGTCATCTCGGTGACCAGGTCGGCGGCATCCAGCAGCGCCTGCGGGGCGTCGCGCCCGGTGATGACCACATGCTGGCGGCCCGGCCGGGCAAGCAACACATCGACCACCTCCGGTACGGAGATCCACCCCCACTTCAGCGGGTAGGTGAACTCGTCGAGGAGATAAAAGTCGTGCCGCTCGTCACGCAGCCTGCGGGCGATTTCGGCCCACCCTTCGGCGGCGACACCGGCGTGGTCGGGACCATCCTCAACCGGCCGCGCGGGGCGCGACGAGTCAACCGGCCGCGCGGGGCGCGACCAGGACCAGCCGGCGCCCATTTTGTGCCACTCCACCGCCCCGCCGATCCCCTGCTCGGCGTGTAAACGACCCAACTGCGAGAACGCCGAATCCTCCCCCACCTTCCACTTGACACTCTTGACGAACTGGAACACCCCGATGTCCATCCCGGCGTTCCACGCCCGCAGGGCCATTCCGAAGGCTGCGGTGGACTTTCCCTTACCGGGACCGGTGTGCACCGCCAGAACCGCCGCCTTGCGGCGCATCCGGGTGGTCAGACCGTCGTCGGGGACTCTCGATGGTCGGCCCTGTGGCATCGCAGATCCCCTTCGGTGTTTTGCGGTCAGGCGGCCCGGCGTACGGCCTGAGCCAGCGAATCTGCGCGTAACTGCTCCAACCGCAGCACCGGCGCTCGCAAACGGGTGGCGAGCTCGACGGCCAACCCCAACCTGACGTAGGAGGTTTCACAGTCGACAACCACGGCTGCGGCACCTTCAGCCGACAGCCGTGCGGCGGCAATATGGCTACGCCGTAACGGATCCGGGCCGGCGGTGGCCCGGCCGTCGGTGAGCACGACTACCAGCGGACGCCGGGACCGGTCGCGGGCGCGTTCGCGCACCACGACGTCCCGGGCGGCCAGCAATCCCTCGGCCAGCGGTGTTGTGCCACCGGTATCGAGACCGGTGAGCCGACGGGCCGCGATATGCGCCGACGTCGTGGGTGGAAGCACCACCCCGGCCCCGGCCGCGCGGAAGGTGATGACTGCGACCTTGTCCCGGCGCTGATAGGCATCTCGCAGCAGCGATAACGCCGCACCGGTCACCGCCCTCATCCGGTCCCGCGCGGCCATAGATCCGGATGCGTCGACTACGAAGACCACCAGGTTGCCCTCCCGACCCACCCGCAGCGCGCGCCGGACATCCTCCGGCCCGGGCCGCAGCGGTCCGGGCCCGCGCCGGTCTCCCGCCGCCGCGAGCACCGTGGCGAAAAGATGGACGCCGTGGCCCTCATCGGGGGTGCGGCCCGCGCGCACCACAGCGCCGACAGAGGTGCGCGCCGGTGAGCGCCGCCCGGCAGCGCCGTCACCGAGACCGGGCACCGTCAGCGCCCGGGTCCGAAACGTCTGCGCGGGCGGTCCCGCCGGGCGGGTCGCCGAGCCCGTGTCGGACTTCCGATCGGCGGTGGTGCCTTCGTCAGCGGGTGCTTCGTGCGGGGCTTGCCCGCCGCCCGGCGGGTCGGGATCCTCATCGCGCCCCGCATGGTCGTCGGCGGGGGACGCGGCCGACCTGGACAGGGCCTCATCGAGTTGGGCCGGATCGATACCGGGGTCATCGAACGGATCACGACGCCGGCGGTGCGGCAGAGCAAGTTCGGCCGCCACCCGGATGTCCTCATCGGTCACGCTGGTCGCGCCGCGCCAAGCGGCGTGCGCCACAGCGGTGCGGGCCACCACCAGATCGGCGCGCATACCGTCGACATCGAAGGCTGCACAAACCGCAGCGATACGGTTCAGCTCACCATCGGCCAATGCCACCCCGCCCACCGCGGCACGGGCCGCGGCGATCCGCCGGGCCAGCTCGGTGTCCTGCCCGGAATGCCGGGCCCCGAAGCCGACCGGGTCGGCCTCGTAGGCGAGTCGCTGCCGAATGACTTCACTGCGGACCGCGACATCCCTCGATGCCGCCACATCGACGGCCAGGCCGAACCGATCGAGCAACTGGGGCCGCAATTCACCCTCTTCGGGGTTCATCGTGCCGATCAGCACGAAGCGCGACTCGTACGAGTGCGACACCCCGTCGCGTTCGACGTGCACCACCGCCATCGCGGCGGCGTCCAGCAGGATGTCGACCAGGTGGTCGGGCAGCAGGTTCACCTCATCGACATAGAGCACACCGCCGTTCGCTCGAGCGAGCAGCCCCGGCGAGAACACGTGCTCACCCTCGCGGAGCACCCTCTGCAGGTCCAGCGAGCCGATGACCCTGTCTTCGGTGGCACCGATAGGCAGTTCCACCAGCCGCGTCTGCGGATCGACCGCAGCCAGTACCGCCGCCAGCGCCCGCGCGGCGGTCGATTTCGCGGTGCCTTTCTCGCCACGGATGAGCACCCCGCCGATCTCCGGCCGTATCGAACACAGCACCAGCGCCAGCCGAAGCCGGTCGTGACCCACAATCGCGCTGAACGGGTAGGTCGGCGGGATCACCGGCCCGACCTCAGCATCGGGACATGAGCGATACCGTCCTCGCGGAACTCCTCGCCGTCGACGGCGAAACCGTGCCGGGCGTACATATCGGTCAGGTAGGTCTGGGCGCTGATCCGGCACGGATGCTCGCCGACCTCGGCCAACGCCGCCTGGATCAGCCGGGTGCTGTGACCGTGGCCGCGCTCGCTGGACTTGGTACAGACCCGGCCAATCCGAAACAACCTGCGGCCCTGCGGGTTCTCCTCGATCAGCCGCAGTGTCGAAATCACCTCGCCGCCACCATCGAGCCAGAAGTGCCTCACCTGTGGGCCCAGATCGTGGCCGTCAAGTTCGGGGTAGGGGCACGCCTGCTCGACCACGAACACCTCCACCCGCAGCTTCAGCAGCTCGTAGAGGGTGGCGGCGTCCAGATCCCGACCCGAGCAGCGGTGCAGCGGAGCCGTCACACCACTCCGGAACGACTGTCCAGGCCGAGAACCCGGGTGCCGTGGTCCCAGATCTCGGCGAACAGCCGCGGCTCATCCGACAGCTTGGACCCCAGCGAGGGCACCATCTCCTTGAGTTTGGGCTCCCAGCCCGGGTAACGGTCGTCGAAACAGCGCTGCATCACCTCCAGCATCGCCGGAACCGCCGTCGAAGCGCCCGGGGAGGCGCCGAGCAGGCCCGCGATCGAACCGTCCGCCGCCGCCAGAACGGTGGTGCCGAACTCCAGCACCCCCAGCTTCTTGGCGTCACGGCGGATGACTTGCACCCGCTGTCCGGCGATATCGAGTTCCCAGTCACCGGCCTGTGCTGTCGGCGCGAATTTTCGCAGCGTGTCGACACGGTCCGCGGGTGACTGCAGCAACTCCCCGATCAGGTATTTCAGCAGCGGCAGTTCGGTCAGTCCGACACCGATCATCGACGCGAGATTGTTCGGCTTGACCGATAGTGGGAGGTCGGTAAAACTTCCCGCCTTGAGGAACTTCGGCGACCATCCGGCGAACGGCCCGAACAGCAGCCAATCCTTACCGTTGATGACCCGGGTATCCAGGTGCGGCATGGACATCGGCGGGGCGCCCATGGGGGGCAGACCGTAAACCTTCGCATGGTGCGCCCCGGCCAGGTCCTGATTGTCGGTCCGCAGCCATTCACCGCTGACCGGGAAACCGCCGAAACCCTTGACTTCCTTGATGCCCGACTTCTGCAACAGCGGCAACGCGCCACCGCCGGCACCGATGAACACGAATTTGCTTTTCAGCTTCGACTTTTCGCCGGTGCGCCGATTGACGACCTTGACCGTCCAGGTGCCGTCGGACTCCTGGTTCAGATCCCGGACCTCGTGACCGAACATGGTGTCCATACCCTGCTCAACGCCGAAGGCGAGCAACTGGCGCGATAGCGACCCGAAGTCGACGTCGGTCCCGGCCTCGGTCCAGTTCAGACCCACCGGATCAGAGAAATCCCGACCGGCGGCCATCAGCGGCAGCCGCCGGGCGAATTCATCGTCATCGTCGATGAATTCCATGGACGCGAACAGCGGGTTGCGCACCAGGGTTTCGTAGCGGCGGCGGAGGTAGTCGACGTTCTCCGCGCCCTGCACGAAGCTGACGTGCGGGATGGGGTTGAGGAAGCTGCGAACGTCGCGCACGATGTCGTTCTCGTGGGCGTAAGCCCAGAACTGGCGGGTGACCTGAAATTGCTCGTTGACGTTGATGGCCTTGGCAATGTCGATGGTGCCGTCGGGATTCTGCGGTGTGTAGTTCAACTCGCACAGTGCGGAGTGGCCGGTGCCGGCGTTGTTCCACGGGTCGCTGCTCTCCGCGGCGGCGGCGTCGAGGCGTTCCACCAGCGCGATCGACCAATCCGGCTCGACCAGACGTAGCAGCGCACCCAGCGTCGCGCTCATGATTCCCGCGCCAACCAGTACGACGTCGGTCTGCTCCGGAACAGTGTTGTCAGACACCGGTGTTGTCCTTCCTCGGTCCGCCCGGCGTGGCGCCGGTCGCGGGGGTACCGCCAGATTATCCCGGCCGCCGGACCCACGGCCGCGGTGTCGCCGGTCTCTCACCGTAACCCGGCGTGGTTAAGGTTGGGCCGTGGCGGCCGAACAGACCACCGGGTGGACCGACTGGTCCGACGATGTGTTGGCCGGCTATCAGCAGAGCAGCTGCCGGATGGGCGCCGACCCGGACGGCGAGGGCGAGCTGTTCACCACCCTGATCCGGCGAGCCGATACCGGGCCGTCAGCGCGAACGGTGCTGGCCGTACACGGTTTCACCGACTACTTCTTCCACACCGAACTGGCGGACTATTTCGCTACCCGCGGCCACCGCCTCTACGGTCTGGATCTGCACAAGTGCGGCCGGTCTTGGCGGGATGGGCAGACACCGCACTTCACCACCGATCTTTCGCGCTACGACCGTGAACTGGACGGCGCGCTGCGGATCATCGGGGCCGAGAATCCGGGCAGCCGCACGCTGGTCTACGGCCACTCGACGGGCGGTCTGGTGGTCTCGCTCTGGCTGGACCGGATGCGCCGCCGTGACCGGACCGCCCCGATCGGACTGAGCGGTCTGGTGCTCAACAGCCCGTTCCTCGACGTGAACGGACCGCCGATTCTGCGCACCCGGGCCACCTCGACGGCCATCGGGGCGGCATCGAAAATGCTTCCCACCCGGGTGGTGCGTGCCGCCGGTAACGGCGGCTACGGCCTGACACTGCACCGGGACTATCACGGGGAGTTCGACTACAACCTGAAGTGGAAACCACTGGGGGGATTCCCGGTGACGGCGGGCTGGATTCACGCCATCCGGCGCGGTCAGGCCCGGTTACACCGCGGCCTGGACGTCGGCGTCCCCAACCTCATCCTGCGCTCGGACCACAGTGTCTCCGAGACCGCGAGCACCGAGCTGATGCAACGCGGCGACGCCGTACTCGACGTGAGCCATATCGCCCGTTGGGCCGGCTGCATCGGGAACCGGCAGCAGATCGTGCCGGTGACCGATGCCAAACACGATGTCTTCCTGTCCCTGCCGGGTCCGCGCGCGATTGCCTACCGGGAGTTGGGTAGCTGGTTGGATAACGTCGACTGACATTCCGCCGCGGCCGTACAGTTAAGCCTTCCTCGTCCCCCCCACCGCAGGAGCGCGTATGAAACGCACGATCGCGGCCGCGTTCGGCGCGGCTGCCGTCTCCACCCTCGTCGGCTGCGGAGCCGAAACATCGGCAGCGGTACCCACCGGCGCAGACCTGAAGGGCACGTGGAATCAGGCGGGGGCGGGATATGAGAACGGCCAGCCGGTCAGATGGGACAACCAGACTGTCGTGATCGACGAGGCCGACGGTCAGGGCTTTGCCGGTTACAAGGAATACACCCGCGCCGGCGAGCAACCGCAGAAAGAGAGCGTCAACGGGGTGATCGGTCCCGCCGGCGAGATCCTGATCGTCGATGAGGACGGCCATTTCACCGGGCGACTCGTCGATGGCACGCTGCGGGGCCAGTACGCAGAGGTCGGTGACGACGCGACCGCCATCAACCTGGAATTGACTCGCCAGTAGCCGCCGTCGCGTCAAGCGCGTTCGAACGCACCACAGCGGGTCGCAGAGGGCGAACGGATCCTGTCGTCGCCCGGCAGCCGGGGACGCAGTTCCTATACCGGGGTCACATAGGCCGAACTTATCCCGCCGTCTACCAGGAAGGTGGACGCTGTGATGAATGACGCGTCGTCACTGGCCAGGAAGGCCACCGCGGCGGCGACTTCGTCGGCTTCGGCGAAGCGGCCCAACGGGATATGCACCAGCCGCCGGGCCGCCCGCTCGGGATCTTTGGCGAAAAGCTCCTGCAGCAGGGGGGTATTCACCGGACCCGGGCACAAGGCGTTGACCCGGATACCCTGGCGGGCGAACTGCACCCCGAGTTCCCGCGACATGGCCAGCACCCCGCCTTTGGACGCGGTGTAGGAGATCTGGGAGGTTGCCGAACCCATCACCGCGACGAACGAGGCGGTGTTGATGATCGATCCCCTCCTGGCCGGCACCATATGCCGCAGCGCCGCCCGGCAGCACAGGTACACACTCTTGAGGTTGACATCCTGTACCCGCTGCCAGGCCGGAAGCCCGGTGTTCTCGATCAGATCGTCCTCGGGCGGCGAGATGCCGGCATTGTTGAACGCGATATCCACCGATCCGAAAGTGTCGGCGGCGGTGTCGAACAATGTGTCGACGGCCGCCTCGTCGGCCACATCGACCGCGACGAAACTGCCGTCGAGTTCCTCGGCGACCCGCGCCCCGGTCGCCGGGTCGATATCACCGATGACGATGGTCGCCCCTTCGGCGCGCATTCTGCGGGCAGCCGCCAGACCGATGCCACTCGCGGCACCGGTGATCACGGCCACCCGGCCGGCCAGACGTTGGGTGAGGTCGACGGTCATGGTAAATCTCCGATCGCGATGAAGACGTTCTTGGTCTCGGTGAAGTGCTCAGGGGCCTCCGACCCCAGTTCCCGACCCAGACCGGACTTCTTGAACCCGCCGAAGGGAGTGGTGTACCGGACCGAGGAGTGTGAGTTCACGCTGAGGTTCCCGGCCTCGACCGCACGTGAGACCCGCAATGCCCGGGACAGGCTGTCAGTCCAGATCGAGCCCGACAGCCCGTAGTCGGTGGCATTGGCCAGTGCCACCGCATCCGCTTCATCCTCGAAGGGCAGGACAGCCACCACGGGCCCGAAGATCTCCTCGGTCGCGGTACGGTCGGTGCGGGTCGGAGTGATCACCGTCGGCGGGAACCAGTGCCCCGGCCCGACGGGGGCAGAACCCCGGAAAGCCACCGGTGCGTCATCAGGGACATAGGCGGACACCGACTCCCAGTGCGGGCGCGATACCAACGGTCCCATCTCGGTGTCTCGGCTGGCCGGATCGCCCACGATCACACCCTTGACCGCGGGCTCGAGCAGCTCCATGAACCTATCGAAGACATTGCGCTGCACGAGGATCCGGCTACGTGCGCAGCAATCCTGCCCGGCGTTGTCGAACACCCCGGCGGGGGCGGTTGCCGCGGCCAGTTCCAGATCGCAGTCGTCGAAGATGATGTTGGCGCTCTTACCGCCCAGTTCCAGCGTCACGCGCTTGACCTGCGCGGCCGCGGTGGCCATGACCTTCGTCCCGACCGCGGTCGATCCGGTGAAGACGATCTTGCGCACATGCGGGTGGGAGACGAACCGCTCCCCCACCACACTGCCCCTGCCCGGCAATACCTGGAGCAGGTCCGGCGGCAGCCCGGACTCGACCGCGAGCTGTCCGAGTCGGATGGTGGTCAACGGCGTCCACTCCGCCGGTTTCACCAGCACCGCATTACCCGCGGCCAATGCCGGGGCGAACCCCCAGGCCGCGATCGGCATCGGGAAGTTCCACGGGGTGATGACACCGATCACGCCGATCGGCTCGTGGAATGTCACATCGAGGCCACCGGCGACCGGAATCTGTTTCCCGGAAAGCCTTTCCGGCGCGGCCGCGTAGAACTGCAAGACATCACGGACGTGACCGGCCTCCCACTCGGCCGCGGAAATGGGGTGACCGGCGTTGGCCACCTCCAGGGCCGCGAGTTCCGCGACATGCGCGTCGACGGTGTTCGCGAAATCCCGTAGCGCGGCGGCGCGTTCGGCCGGCGGCCTGGCCGCCCAGTGCTTCTGGGCGACCACGGCTCGGGCCACGGCGTCATCGACCGCCGCGATATCGAGAAGTTCGACGGTGCCCAGAACCTGTTCGGTCGCCGGGTTGATCAATTCGACGGTGTTCACCTCACCCCTCCTACCGTGTAGTTCCGCGCAGCCTCCACCAGCCCGTCGAACAGACGTAGATCGGCGAGGGTCTCCTCGGGATGCCACTGCACGCCGATGACGAAATCCGCCCCCGGCATCTCGACCGCCTCGATCACACCGCCGCTGAGGGCACTCACCACCAGCCCGTCGGCCAACCGGTCGATAGCCTGATGGTGATAGCACTGGACCTCGAGACCGGATCCCACCAGACCGGCCAACCTGCTGCCGGCGGAGATGACCACTGTCGAGGTGGCGAACACCGCGTCCCCGGGTCGGTGGCCGCCCTCGCCACCCGGTCCGTCCAGTCCGCCGATATCGGGCAGATGCTGGTGCAACGTCCCGCCGAGTGCGACGTTGATCACCTGGGCGCCCCGGCAGATACCAAGGACCGGCATGTGGCGGTCCAGCGCCTCGGCAAGAAGTGCAAACTCCCACGCGTCGCGGTCGCGGGCGGGTTGGTCGGTGGCCGGGTGGTGCCGGTGTCCGTAAGCCGCCGGATCGATATCGGCACCGCCGGTGATGACCAGTCCGTCGACACCGTCGAGCACCCGGGCGGCGGTCCCGGCATCGACGGGCTGGGGTGGCAGCAAACCGGCGATACCGCCGGCCATGGTGATTCCGTCGAGGTATGCAGCAGGAAGGAAACTGGCATGCACATCCCACACCCCGCTTCGGGCCCGCTGGCGATACGTCGTCAGTCCCAGCATCGGGCGACGGGTGGGATCAGAAGCGTTCAAAACCGCGAACTTTCTCCCAGTCGGTTACCGCAGCGTTGAATGCCGCGACTTCCACCCGGGCATTGTTCAGGTAGTGTTCGACCACCTCATCACCGAACGCCGCGCGGGCCACCGTGGAGTGTTCGAACGCCTCCGCAGCCTCCGCCAGCGTCGTGGGCAGGCGTTCGGCATCGCTGATGTAGGCGTTGCCGAGAAAAGGCTCGGGAAGCTGCAAATCATTGTCGATACCGTGCAGCCCGCCGGCGACCAGAGCGGCTACCGCCAGGTACTGATTGACATCACCGCCGGGTACACGGCACTCTATTCGAAGGGAATTTCCCTGTCCCACAACACGTAATGCGCATGTCCGGTTATCCAAACCCCAGGCGATCGCAGTTGGCGCGAAGCTTCCCTCGGCGAATCGCTTGTAGGAGTTGATATTCGGCGCGTAGCACAACGATAATTCGCGCAGCGTACTCAACTGACCGGCAAGGAAGCTGCGACATAACGCCGACATACCGCGTGGCTCAACGTCGTCGGCGAATACCGGCGTCCCGTCCGTCCCTCTCAACGAGATATGAATGTGGCAGCTGTTGCCCTCCCGCTCATCGAATTTCGCCATGAACGTCAGGCTCCTGCCCTGCTGATCGGCGATCTCCTTGGCGCCGTTCTTGTAGATGGTGTGATTGTCGCAAGTGACCAGCGCATCGGCGTAGCGGAACGCGATCTCCTGCTGGCCGGGGTTGCACTCCCCCTTGACCCCCTCGCAGTACATACCCGCCCCGTCCATCCCGAGTCGGATGGCGCGCAGCAGCGGCTCCATCCTCGTCGAGGCGTGAATCGCGTAGTCGACGTTGTAATCGCTGGCTTTGGCCAGATTTCGGTACCCGGAGGCCCATGCGGCCCGGAAGTCGTCGTCGAACACCATGAACTCCAACTCGGTGCCGACGAACGCGACGAGGCCCCGCTGGGCCAGACGGTCCAACTGGGCGCGCAGGATGCCGCGGGGGGCGGCCGGCACCGGGTCACCGTCATGCCAATGCAGATCGGCCATCACCTGCGCGGTACCGGGCAGCCAGGGGATCACCCGAAGCGTCGCCAGATCCGGGCGCATCACCATATCGCCGTAACCCGACTCCCAGCTCGACATGGTGTAGCCGGCCACGGTGTTCATGTCGACATCGACGGCGAGCAGGTAGTTGCAGCACTCCGCGCCGTGCTTGGCGACCTCCTCGACGAAGAGCCGGGCGGCCACTCGTTTTCCGGTAAGACGGCCCTGCATGTCTGCAAAACCGACGATTACCGTGTCGATCTCCCGGGCGGTCACCAGCCGTTCCAGCTCGGTAAGCCCGAGCATGCCCGACCGCCCCCCCTGGCTCATCGGCTGGCTCATCGGACCCTCTCCCTCAGCATGTGACGACACCCGTCGCCCGATGCTCACCGCAGCTTGTCCTGCCCAAGCCGGGACAACCGCCGACCGGAATCCTATTCTGCCGTCAACGCGTCGCCGAGATCAGCTCGGCGCACGGAGCCGGAATCACCGGAATAAGGAGCCATCAGCGTGGCCGAGGGACAGATGAAAGCCGCCGGAGCCACCTACCGGCGAGCCGGTCAGGAGTACTTCGAGAAACGCACGTTGCTACGGACCGCCGGTTTCTGGGGGCTCTGGGGTATCGGTATGGCGGCAGTGATCTCAGGAGACTTCTCCGGCTGGAATTTCGGCATCGGCGAAGGCGGCTGGGGAGGTCTGGGGCTGGCCGCACTTGTCATCATCGTCATGTACGTCGGGATGCTGCTGTCGATCGGCGAGATGTCGGCGGCCATGCCGCACACCGGCGGCGCCTACTCGTTCGCACGGGCCGCAATGGGGCCCTGGGGTGGTTTCATCACCGGCTTCGCCGAAACAATCGAATACGTCTTCACCGCCGCGGTGGTGGTGTACTTCTCGGCAAGTTATGCCGACGCGGTCACCAGCGACCTGTTCAACCTGTCACTGCCGGCCTGGCTGTGGTGGATCATTCTCTACTCGGCGTTTGTGGCACTGAACTCCTGGGGCGCGCAGGCCTCGTTCCGTTTTGCCCTGCTGGTCGCGGTGGTTTCCATCGGCATTCTGATCCTCTTCGCCGCGCTGGCGATCGCCAAGGGTGCGGTCGATACCGGCCGGTTGCTGGATATCGCACCCGACCCGGATGCCGCGGGCTCCAGTTGGTTCCTGCCGTTCGGAATCGTGGGAGTGCTCTACGCGCTGCCGTTCGCCATGTGGTTCTTCCTCGGGATCGAGGAACTGCCGCTGGCCGCAGAGGAGGCTCACAACCCGAGCCGGGACATCCCCAAGGCCGGGATCTGGGGTCTGATTTCGTTGATCGGCTGCGCGGCGCTGGTGTACTTCCTCAATCCTGCGGTCACCGGTTCGGCAGCCCTGGGAAGTTCCGACGAACCACTGCTCGACGGGTTCCGCGCATTCCTACCAGCCGGCTGGGCGGCGATCCTCTCGGCGTTTGCGCTGATCGGCCTGCTGGCCAGCCTGCAGGGAATCATGTACGCCTATGGGCGAAACCTCTACTCATTGAGCCGGGCCGGCTATTACCCGAAAGTTCTCTCGCTGACCGGACGGCGCCGGACGCCCTTCATCGCGTTGTTCGCCGGAGCGGCGATCGGGTTCATCGCCCTGCTGATCGTCAGTGTCAATGAGGGCGCCGGCGACGTGGTGCTCAACATCGCGGTGTGGGGTGCGGTCCTGGCCTACATGCTGCAAATGGTTTCCTTCGTGCTTTTGCGCCGGAAATTCCCCCGCGCCCGCAGACCCTGGGTGAGCCCGGCCGGTAACTGGGGAGCGATCATGGCCTTCGTCATCGCCGCGGTGACATTCCTCGCGGTACTGATCAACCCCGCCTACCGGCCGGCCATCATCACCATCGCACTGCTCTACCTGATCGGGCTGCTGGTGTTCGGCCTCTACGGCCGTCACCGACTGGTGCTCTCGCCGGAGGAGGAGTACGCGGTGACCGGAGGTCTGCGCGGCTATGACCCGGCTTCGGAGGGGCTCGGCGGCACCATCGAAGACGAAATCCTCAAGGGCCACACCGATTAAAAGGCCGTCACCAGGTGCTGGTGCGCAGCACGATCTCAGCAGCGAGTTGGGCGGTGGCCATGACCGCGTTGCTCCGGGCGGCGAAATCCACCACTCGGTAATCACTGTGGACGAACCGTTGGCTGATCCTGGCGACTTTCCGGGCCGAGGGACTGGTGGTCAGCGCGGTGGTATCGACCTCCACCGGTGGGCAGTCCCGATCGCGAACCACCCCGAGCGCATCGGGACTGCCGGGGTGGCCGCGGTCGATGACGACCAGGCCCGTGAAGCGATCCGGCCGGGTGGCCGCCAACTCCCACGCCAGCTCCGCCCCGAATCGGTCGCCGACGACGATCGACCAGGGCACGTCGAGGGCTTCCAGCACCGCGACGACCGCTTTGGGGTGCAGCCGGGGATCGGCTCCGATGACCACAGTGCGCAATACGGCCGTGTGCAGGCGCTCGCAAAGGTTGTCGTAGGCGGCGATCGGATTCTGGGCCGCACCCAATACGACGACATAGGGGCCCCGGCCGGGCCCGGTTACCCTCACCCGCACTGGGAAACCGTCGGCAGTCATCAACGACTCGGGCATCCGCACACGTTACTGTGCGGTTGTGTGGGCCAAGCGGGTTTCCGGCGGCACTCTCAGGCATCGCTCAGGAAGCGCGCAGCTTCACCACCTGAGCATTGAACACTTCCAGAAATGTTTGCGGCAGCGCCGCTTTGGCCTCGACCCTCGGATTCTTGACCGGAAACGCCAGTCCGAAAACGGCCCGCCGGCCGACGTTCTGGAAGGCCATGTAGACACTACTCGGCGCATCGCCGAGTTCCATGGTCTGCTGGTATGCAAGCGCCTCGCGTTCCAGCCCCGACAGTTCGGTGGTCCTGATCGGAACACCCTCGGATGCAGGGTCGAAGAACGCCTCGAAACTGGCGCAACGTTCGGCTGCCGCCGCCAGTGCAGCCATATCCAGGTTCCACGACAGCAGGGTCATCGCGATGCGCGCGCCGTCATAGGTCGCCGCGTACTTCGCTGCACTCCCTGGCCCCCGTTCAGCGGATTGTTTGATCACATTGGTCAGCGCGTCGGAACATCCTGGCGGGCGCGACAGCATGGCACCCGGTCCGCCGGCACCGTCGGGCCGACCGGGTTGCTCGACGATGCGGTCGTACTGAACCCCGGAGGGGAAGTCCGACTCGGTCAACAACGCTCGATCGAGAACCGCTCCCGGCCAGGTCGCGGTACCCACCACCGTCTCGGCGCAACCGGCCACCAGCATGACCGTCGAAGCCAGCCCGGCCGCCAGCATCGCATGACCTCTCATCCCGATCAGGGTAAGCCACCGACTGTGCTGACGACCGTCGGCACGTTCCGTGGTGGCCCATCAAGCAGGGCCAGCACGGCCTCGAGGTCCAGATGCGCCGCCAACAGGTCGGCGATTCGATCAAGTTGGGCATCGCGGCACGCCTGAACGTTAATGCCGGGCGCGACCCGGAACCCATGCCTCCCGGCCGTCCGGGCGGCGGCGGCGAGCCAGTCCCGCCGGAAGCGGTCGTTGTCCAGCAGCCCGTGCCAGTGCGTACCGAAGACCGCCCCGCGGCGGTAGCCCTGCGCCGACCCGTTCACCGCGAACCAGTCTTCCGCTGCGGACCGGGTGACCTGCCCGTGGTGGATCTCGTAACCGCGCAGTGGTTCATCCCAGCCGCGCAGCGTCTTGGTGGCGCTGAAACCGATGTCCATGTCGAGAAGGCCCAAGCCGGTCACGGCCCCGCGCCGGCTCTCCACTGTGTCGTCGATATGACGGCAGAGCATCTGCAGGCCACCGCAGATACCGAGCACGACTCCACCGCGACCAGCGTGGGCAGCGATCGCCTCGGCCAGTCCGCGCTCCCGCAGCCACTGCAAATCGGCCACGGTGGCCTTGGTTCCCGGGATGACGACGATATCGGCGTCGACCAGGTTCGCCGAGTCGGTCACCCAGCGCACCCGAACCCCGGGTTCACAGGCCAGCGCCTCAACATCGGTGGAATTGGAGATCCGCGGCAGCCGCACCGCCGCCACCTGCAGGTGTTGCGTGCCGACAGGCGGGCGGAGCCGGCCAACCGTTGCGCTGGCCAGCACCGAAACCGAGTCCTCGGCATCCAGCCACAAATCCTCGCTGTACGGCAGCACCCCGTATGTCGGCCGCCCGGTCAGCGCGGTCAATTGGTCAAGCCCCGGCGCCAGTAATGCCGGGTCGCCACGGAACTTGTTCACGATGAATCCGGCGACCAGTGCCTGATCCCGCGGGCCCAGCACCGCGACGGTGCCGAACAGGTGTGCCAGCACCCCCCCGCGGTCGATATCGCCAACCACCACGACGGGTAGGTTCGCTGCCCGGGCCAATCCCATATTGGCCAAATCCGTTGCGCGCAGATTGATCTCGGCAGGCGATCCGGCGCCCTCACAGAGCACGACGTCGAATTCGGCCCGCAGCGCAGCGAGATCCTCGGCGATTACTCCCGCCAATCGATCGCGGTGCGCCATGTAATCGGCGGCGGCGACATTACCCACCGGGCGACCCCGGACCACAAGCTGTGACGTCCGATCACTGCCCGGTTTGAGCAAGACCGGATTGAATCGCACGCTGGGCGCCAGACCGGCGGCCCGGGCCTGCATCGCCTGCGCTCGGCCGATCTCCCCGCCGTCGACCGTGACCACGGAGTTATTGCTCATATTCTGAGCCTTGAACGGCGCAACCCGAATCCCCCGGCGCGCCAGCAGCCGACACAACCCGGCGACCACAATGGACTTCCCGGCGTCCGAGGTGGTGCCGGCCACCAACAGGGCGCCGCTCATATTCCTCCGGCGAGCAGACACAAACTCGCGTGATCCAGCCCGGATTTATGCGAGTTTGTGTCTGCTCGCGGGGTCAGGATCACGGTGGGGTCAGGATCACGGCAGGGTCAGGATCTCGGCGCCGTCCTCGGTCACCACGATGGTGTGCTCGAACTGGGCGGTCCATCTGCCGTCCCGGGTCGCCACTGTCCACCCGTCGTCCCAGATCTCGTAATCCAGCGTGCCGAGGTTGATCATCGGTTCGATGGTGAAGGTCATGTCCGGTTCCAGCACGGTATCCACATCCGGCTTGTCGTAGTGCAGCACCACCAGACCGTTGTGGAAAGTCGTTCCGATCCCGTGGCCGGTGAAGTCCCGAACGACGGTGTAGCCGAAACGGTTTGCGTAGGACTCGATCACCCTGCCCACCACCGACAATGCCCTGCCGGGTTTGACCGCTTTGATGGCGCGCATGGTGGCCTCTTCGGTGCGCTCGACGAGCAGCCGGTGCTCCTCACTGACGGCTCCGGCCAGGAAGGTCGCGTTGGTGTCACCGTGCACACCGTGGATATAGGCGGTGACATCGATGTTGACGATGTCACCATCAGCGACCACGGTCGAGTCGGGGATGCCGTGGCAGATGATCTCATTCAGCGAAGTGCAACAGGACTTGGGGAAACCCCGATAGCCCAGGGTGGAGGGGTAGGCACCGTGGTCGATCATGTACGCGTGGGCGATCCGGTCCAGCTCGTCGGTGGTCACGCCGGGTCGGACGGCGGCACCGGCCTCGGCCAGCGCGCCGGCTGCGATGCGACCGGCGATGCGCATCTTCTCGATGATCTCCGGGGTCTGCACCCACGGCTCGCCGCCCTCCGCGGCGGTGGCCCGGCCGACGTACTCCGGCCGCTCGATGGACCTGGGGACCGGCAGGGTCGGCGAGACCGTTCCTGAGCGGAGCGCGCTGCGCACTGGGATATCTCCTATTGGCTCATTGGTTAATCACGGCTTGGTCAACCACGGCGCCGAAGCGGCCGCTTCGGCCCACGAATGTTCACCGAACCCATCACTACCCGGCCGGTGAGCACGACATGCGGCCGGCCCTCCGGCGGTGGCGCCTTGCGCCGGTCGCGCGCACTGCCGCCGTAGACGATGACATCGTCGATGGATGCGCTCGCCCCGTCCGGCAAACGAATGTTGAGCGATCCGCGGACCATGTCGAGTTCGATCACCACCACCGGTCCGGCGAACCGGGCATGGGTGAGGTCGAGGTTTACCGAACCCACCCGCCGAACCAGCGCCAGCCGGGTCGGCACCGTCCACTCGCCGCGCCGCCGCAACGATCCGAGCCAGCCCCGGAGTTCGAGCCGGTCGGTCGCGGAGGAGGCGATCGCACCGGGGCCTGGCAGGTCTTCGACCAGGGCTTCCAGATCGGCTGGCCTTCGAGCCGCCGACACATGCACCGAGCGCTCCTCGAACTCGTCGATGTCGATCAGGCCCAGGGCCACGGCGTTATGCAATCTCCGCAGCGTTCCGCTGCGGTCGGCATCGGAAACCCGCATCGCGGGGGTGGCCTCGAACCGCTGCTCAATCTCAGTCATGACCTCACCAATTTACCTGCGCCCCGGCCCCGGTGTCCCCCGCCGGTATCTCCGACTGGATTAGGCTCCGGAACATGCCCGATCGCCCGAGATTGCCCGCCCTCCCGAGACGCTCTGTTCTGATCGGGACCGCACTGGTGCCGATCACCGCCCCGCTCACCGGCTGCGGCGGGACCGATGAAGCTCCGGTATCCGCACCGCCGACGCCCGGGCAGGCCCTGACCGCTGCCGCAGACGTTCCGGTGGGCGAGGCCGTGATCGTCGACGGCACCCTGATAACCCAGCCCAGCCCCGGGGTGTACCGGGGATTCGCTGCACGCTGCACCCACGCCGGATGTGCGCTCGCGCTGAAGAACGGCGGTATTGAATGCCCCTGTCACGGAAGTCGATTCGAGCTTGACGGGGCTGTCGAGCGTGGCCCGGCGACCGAACCGCTGGTTGCCCGGCCGGTGTCGGTCAGGGACGGCGAGATCCTGGCCGGCTGAAATCCGTCAGGCCAGGAATGCCGGCGGCAGTTCCTGCAACATGCTGCGCACCATCCGCACCGCGTAGCTGGAGCTGCCGCCACCGACGATCAGAGCGGCAAAGGCCAGATCGCCGCGATAACCGGTGAACCAGGCGTGTGAACCGCCCTGGAACTCCGCCTCCCCGGTCTTTCCGCGTACATCGCCGAACCCGTCTATCTCCCTGGCGGTTCCGTTGGTCACCACCAGGCGCATCATCGAACGCAGCCCATCGAGGATCGCCGGGTCGGCCGGCGGATGGTCGCCGGTCTCGACAGTCCGGCTTCCGGCGATCAGATGCGGCACCGGGGTCCGGCCGGCCGCCACAGTCGCAGCGGTCAGCGCCATGCCGAACGGGGTGACCAGAACCTTGCCCTGGCCGAAGCCGTCTTCGGTACGTTCGGCGAGGTCCACCGTCGGGGGAACCGTGCCGGTCACAGTGGTCAGGCCCTCGATGACGTAGTCCGCCCCGATTCCGTACTGCGAGGCCGCCACGGTCAACGCTGTCGGCGGCATCCGGCTGGCGAGTTCGGCGAAGGTGGTGTTGCAGGAGTTGGCGAAGGCCTTGGCCATCGGCACGACCCCGAGGTCGAACCGGTTGTAATTCGGGATCACCCGATCCCCGATCTCCATTTCGCCGGGGCAGGCCAGCAGCGTGTTGGGGGTGGCCATATCGCGCCCCATCGCGGCGCCGGCGGTCACGATCTTGAACGTCGACCCCGGCGGGTACAGGCCGGTGGTCGCCGCCGGACCATCGGCATCTGCGGCACCGTTCTGGGCCACCGCCAGAATCTCACCGGTCGACGGTTTGATCACCACCAACATGGCCTTGCGCCACTGACTGTCCACGGCGTGCTGGGCCGCGTTCTGCACCAGCCGGTCGAGCGTGAGCGAAACCGACGGGGCCGGCGTGGGCGGGACCTCGGCCAGAACCTCAACATCAGCACTGTTCTGGTTGACGCTCACCACCCGCCAGCCGGCCTCGCCGTCCAGTTGATCGAGGACGGCCTTTTTGACCTCGCTGACTATTGCGGGCGCAAACGTATCGTCGGTGGCCAGCATTTCGGCCTGTGGTGTCACCACTACCCCGGGTAACGACTCCAGGGCCTCGACGACTTTGTCGTGATCGGCGGACCGCAGCGTAATGAGATGCAGCGGACCGTTGGCCGCACTGGACTGCTCGGCCAGTCGCTGCGGTCTCAGGGTGTCGTCGAACTGCCGTAACACATCGGCCACCACCCGCGCGCTCGACATCAGGTGGGCACCGGCCCGGGCGGCGTCGAGTTGGTAGCGATAAAGCTTGCCCGGGACGAGGACCTCCGTTCCACCCAGCTCGTTGACCGAGGCCCGCCGTGGCGGATCGGCACGCAGTTCGACCGTCTGGTTATCACCGAGTTTGGGATGTAGCGCACTCGAACTCCAGCGGACCTGCCAGCGACCTTCGTTGCGGACCATGTTGAGAACACCGTCGTAGGTCCACGTGCGATCCTTGGGCAGCTCCCAGGTGAACCGGTAGTTCACGCTGCCGGTGTCCTCGGTGTAGCGCGACCCGAGAATCTGCGCGTCGAGATGGGTCGCCTGCAGCCCCGACCATGCCTCGTTGAGGGCTGCGTGGGCTTCGGTCGGCCGATCACTGAGTTGGGCAGCCGCGCCGGTGTCACCGCGGCCCAGGCCGGCGAAGAACTCGGCGGCGGCCGGCCCGGGGCCGTCCGGCCGGGGCGTACAGGCTGATACCGCCGCCACCACGGACCCGGCGGCCAGAATCAGACCTGTGACTTTTGTTGCCAATGAGGTGGAAGTTGCCATTGATACGAATGTTATGAGGTTGTCACCGCATTGCCGGTGAGGCGCACCGGCACGATTCGGCGGACGCCGGAACGCCGGAGACCCGAGACCGGGCGGCGATGCGGGGCGGACGAGATGGTGGGGCGATCAGTCCAGCAGAACGGTGGCGAAAGTGCCGACTTCGCGGAAACCCGCCCGGGCATAGGCGGACCGCGCGATCGTGTTGTAGCTGTTGACGTAGAGGCTGGCGGTCCGCCCGCCCAGGACGACCGCCTCCGCCACCGCAGCGGTACCCGCCGTGCCGAGTCCTCGGCCCCGCCACTCCGGGTGAACCCAGACACCCTGAATCTGGGCAACCGCCGGGGACTGCGAGCCGATTTCGGCCTTGAACACCACCCGGCCCTGCTCGAACCGGGCGAACGCCCGACCGGCCGCGATCAGATTGGCCACCCGACGGCGATACCCGCGCCCGCCGTCACCGGCCCGGGGATCGACACCGACTTCCCCGATGAACATGTCGACCGCGGCGACGAGGTAGGCGTCCAGTTCGTCCACCCGAACCCGACGTACACCCGGGTCGGATGCCGACCGCGGCCGCGACTGCAACGCCATCAGCGGCTGCCGGTCCCGGACGTCGCGCGCCGGACCCCAACCCTGCTGAAGCCGGTCCCACATCGGCAACACCAGATCTGCCGGGCCGACCAGCGACGAACATCGTCGCGCGGAGCTCAGCGCCAGGTCGGCGAAAGCTCTCAGGTCGTCGGGTCCCCCGCGAAGCGGAATCAAATTCGCCCCCGAGTAGCAGAGTGAATCCTCCAGGGGCCGCCGAGTCCACAGCTCGCCACCGATGGCCGCGGGGTCTGCACCGTTGTCGGCGACCCGGGCGGCGACCATACAACCGGCCACCGGATCGTCGGCGAGCACCTCGGCGACCGCGGCAGCGTCTCGGACCACCGAGACCCGCCGACCGTCAACCGGCCGGAACAGTGACGGTGCCGACATGGGCGTTCCTTCTTCGGATCCGGCCCCGAACCGGGTGATGATCCGCCGGGGTGGTGTCCTAGCTTACGGTCACCACCGGCGAACCGCCCGCACCCTCGGCCGAGTCGGCTTGCGGTCCGCCCATTTCCTCGGCCAGCCGCAGCGCCTCTTCGATCAGGGTCTCGACGATCTTGGCCTCGGGCACGGTCTTGATCACCTCGCCCTTGACGAAAATCTGACCCTTGCCGTTACCCGACGCCACCCCCAGGTCGGCTTCACGGGCCTCACCGGGACCGTTGACCACACAACCCATGACCGCGACCCGCAGCGGCACGTCGAGACCCTCCAGACCAGCGGTGACCTCGTTGGCCAGGGTGTAGACGTCAACCTGCGCGCGTCCACACGATGGACAGGAGACGATTTCCAGGGTGCGCGGGCGGAGATTGAGCGACTCCAGAATCTGGTTGCCGACTTTGACCTCCTCGACCGGCGGTGCCGACAGCGATACCCGGATGGTGTCGCCGATACCGCGGGAGAGCAGCGCACCGAAGGCGACGGCGGACTTGATCGTGCCCTGAAACGCCGGCCCGGCCTCGGTCACCCCGAGGTGCAGCGGATAGTCACATTGCTCGGCGAGCAGCTGGTAGGCAGCCACCATCACCACCGGATCGTTGTGTTTGACGCTGATCTTAATATTGCCGAAGCCGTGCTCCTCGAACAGCGATGCCTCCCACAACGCCGACTCGACAAGTGCCTCCGGGGTGGCCTTGCCGTACTTCTCCATCATCCGCTTGTCCAGCGAGCCCGCATTGACACCGATTCGTATCGGAATATCGGCCGCGGCGGCGGCTTTGGCCACCTCAGCGACCCGACCGTCGAACTCCTTGATATTGCCGGGATTGACCCTGACCGCCGCGCAGCCCGCGTCGATCGCGGCAAAAATGTACTTGGGCTGAAAGTGGATATCGGCGATCACCGGGATTTGACTCTTGCGGGCAATCTCGGCGAGCGCGTCGGCGTCCTCCTGACGGGGGCACGCGACCCGCACGATATCGCAGCCGGAGGCGGTCAGCTCGGCGATCTGCTGGAGCGTGGAGTTCACATCATGGGTCTTGGTGGTGCACATGGACTGAACCGAGATCGGATAGTCGCTGCCCACGCCGACATTGCGGACCATCAGCTGACGGGTCTTTCGCCGCGGTGCCAGTGTTGGCGCCGGGGCGGCCGGCATTCCGAGGCCGATGGTGGGGCCTGTTGCGGCGATGGACATGAGTATCTCCTACTGGAACAACCTGATCGGATTAACCAGGTCGGCGGTCACGGTCAGGGCCATGTACCCGACCACCACGATGAGAACCACGTAGGTGGGGGCGAGCAGCTTGTTGTAGTCCACGGGTGCCGCCGGCATCATTCCGCGAAGCGAGCGGAACATGTTGCGGAGTTTCTCGTATATCGCCACCGTGATGTGACCGCCGTCAAACGGAAGCAGCGGAACCAGGTTGATGGCACCGAGCACGAAGTTCAGTTGCGCCAGGAAGAACCAGAACGCGACCCACAGACCATGGTCGACGGTATCGCCGCCGATGATGCTGGCGCCGACGACGCTGATCGGAGTCTCCGGATCGCGTTCGTCGCCGCCGATGGCGCTGACCAGAGCGCCGACCTTCGTCGGAATCTTTGCCAGGGACTTGCCGAGCTCCACGGCCAGGTCCCCGGTGAACGCGAAGGTGCCCGGTACCGCCGACAGCACGTTGTAGTGCGTCGGACCGAACTGTGCCGCGGTGATACCGATCGCACCGACGTCGGAGGGCCCGCTGGCCTCGCCACCGTCGGCGGGCGCCACCCAGCGGGTGGTGGTGGTGACGTCGATGACGGTATCGACAGTCGCCGTGCGGCCGTCCTGGGTGCGCTCCACGACGAATGGGGTGGGCCCTGACGATTTCTGGACGGCGCCGACCAGCTGCTCGAAGGTGTTCACCTTGGTGGCGCCCACCTGGACCACCACGTCCCCGGGCTGCAGACCGGCTCGGGCCGCCGGTCCGGAGCCGGTACACGTGCCGAGCTCACCCTTGCTGACCTCGGGCTTGACACATGTGGTTTCACCCACGATCGCGGTGGTCGGCGGATGCAGGTTCGGCAGGCCCCACATGACGGCGATACCGTAGATCAGCACGAGACCGATGATGAAGTTCATGGCCGGTCCGGCGAACAGCACCGCGACCCGTTTCCAGGTCTTCTGCCGGTACATCGCGAGGGGCTCGTCCTCGGGCCGCATCTGATCGGCCGGCGTCATACCGGCGATATCGCAGAACCCGCCCAGGGGGATCGCTTTGAGTCCGTATTCGGTGCTGCCGAGCTTGTTCGGCCGCACCGTCGACCACAGCGTCGGGCCGAAGCCGACGAAGTAGCGGCGCACCTTCATCCCGGTCGCGCGGGCAACCCACATGTGGCCACATTCGTGCAGCGCCACCGAGAGCAGAATGGCGAGCGCGAACAACACAATGCCCAGCGCAAACATCATGATTCGACCGTCATCGCTGTGTCGTGACCTCCTGTGCCGCACCGTCGACGATGCGGCGCGCGCGTTGACGGGCCCACCGTTGGGCTTCGAATATGTCCTCCACGGTAGCCGGTTCAGCGGCCCACTGGTCTGCGGCATGCAGCACGTCAGCGATTGTCCTGACAATCGTCGGGAACCGGATACGCCCGTTCAGAAAAGCACCGGCGGCTTCTTCATTGGCGGCGTTGTAGATCGCGGGCAGGCACCCCCCGCCCTCCCCGGCCGCCCTGGCCAGACCCACAGCGGGAAACACCTCGTCATCCAGCGGCTCGAACTCCCAGCTCGACGCGGTGCTGAAATCGCATGCCGACGCCGAGCCGGCGATCCGGTGCGGCCAGCCCAGTGCCAGCGCGATCGGCAGCCGCATATCCGGCGGGCTGGCCTGGGCGATAGTCGATCCGTCGACGAAGGTGGCCATGGAGTGCACGATCGACTGCGGGTGCACCACAACATCGATCCGCTCGTAGGGAATACCGAACAGCAGATGCGTCTCGATGAGCTCCAGACCCTTGTTCACCAGTGACGCCGAATTCAGCGTGTTCATCGGGCCCATGCTCCAGGTCGGATGGGCACCGGCCTGCTCGGGCGTGACCGATTCCAGTTCTGCCGCCGACCAACCACGGAAAGGACCGCCCGAGGCCGTGAGCACCAACCTGGACACCTCATCGGGACCTCCGGCCCGCAGACACTGGGCCAGCGCGGAATGCTCGGAGTCCACCGGAACAATTTGACCCGGCCGGGCCGCCTTGAGCACCAGCGGACCCCCGGCCACCAGGGATTCCTTGTTGGCAAGGGCCAACCGGGCGCCGCTGTCCAGGGCCGCCAGCGTGGGCTCCAGCCCCAGGGCACCGACCAGTGCGTTGAGCACTACATCTGCCTCGGTGTCCCGAACAAGCCTGGTCGCCGCGTCGGGACCGACAAAGGGAACGTCACCGATCAGATCGGCGGCGGCCTGATCGGCGACGGCGATATTGGTGATCCCGGTCACGGCGCGCTGCCGCGCCAATCGGTCGGGGTCAGCACCCCCGGCGGCCAGTCCCACCACCTCGAAGCGGTCCGGGTTGTCGGCGATGACCTCCAGCGCCTGGGTGCCGATAGACCCGGTGCTGCCCAGGATGAGCACTCGCAGACGGCCGGCCGGATTCACCCGATCATTGTGCCAGCGCGCGCACCCGACCCCCGCCATCCGGCCCCCCGGTGCGGCCCAGTTCTGTGATCGTCATCACATTTACCTACCCATGGCACCCCGTGCGCCGAATGCTGGGTGTGGCGGCCGACTATGCTGGCTGTCTTGTGTTGGGAAAAAAAGGAGAATGTATGACTGTCCACCGTTCGGTTGTCACCGCTGCCGGGATGGCCGCGGTCGCGGCCCTGGCACTCTCGGGATGTTCGTCGTCCACCAAAGAGGACACGGCGAGCACCGCCACCGAGACCACGACCTCCGCGATGACGACCACCTCGGCGATGGCCGCCCCGGCTGCCGGCGAACTCGTGGGAGCCGGTTGCGCCGCCTACGCGGAGGCCAACCCCACCGGTCCGGGATCAGTCGAGGGCCTCGCCATGGACCCCGTTGCCACCGCGGCATCGAACAGCCCGGTGCTGACCACGCTCTCCGGTGCGCTGTCGGGCCAGCTGAACCCCGACGTGAACCTGGTGGAGACCCTGAACAACGGTGAGTACACCGTGTTCGCGCCCACCGATGATGCGTTCGCCAAGCTCGATACGGCCACCATCGACTCACTGAAGACCGACTCTGATCTGCTGACGTCGATCCTGACCTACCACGTGGTCTCGGGTCAGGCCGATCCCGTCGCGGTGGTTGGGGAGCACAACACCGTTCAGGGAGCTCCGCTCACCGTCACCGGCGCTGGCGATGACCTGAAGGTCAACGATGCCGGCGTCGTCTGCGGTGGTATTAAGACGGCCAACGCCACGCTGTACCTCATCGACACCGTGCTGATGCCGCCTGCGACCCCGGCTGAGCCGACCGCGATGGAGACAACGGAAACCCCGACGCCCTGATCCAAGAGCGTCTGAAAGGACGCGGAATCGTCGCTGCCGCAAGGCAGGTCGGCGGTTCCGCGTCCTTTTTGTTTCGCCTGTGTTTCGCCTTGTGTTTCATCTTTGCTTCGCCGCGTTTCCACCGCCGCCCGCCGCTGACCAGTGACGAACGACACCAATCCAACCCACCCCTCGCGCCGAATCATCTGTGACGCCGCGGTACACCGCGGCCCACGACGAAGGGATGACCATGAAACGCCAAGCGACACCGCAGGGGACGCCCCCGACGAAATCCATCAGGGCGACGAAATCCATCAGCGCACTGTCGGCCGCCACAGTCGCCGCCGCCACCGGCCTCGCGTTGATCGCATCGCCGGCGGCGGCGGCCGACACCCAGCTCGTGGGCCCGGGATGCGCCGCCTACGCCGAGCAGGTTCCCGACGGACCGGGATCTGTCGCCGGTATGGCCGCCTCCCCGCTGACCGTGGCAGCTTCCAACAGCCCGGTCCTGACCACGCTTGCGTCAGCGGTGTCGGGCGGGCTCAACCCGGCGGTCAATCTCGTCGAGACGCTCGACGGCGGACAGTTCACAGTGTTCGCTCCGACCAATGACGCATTCGCCAAGATCGACGCCGCGACCCTCGACAAGCTCAAAACCGATTCGGAACTACTGACCTCGATCCTGACGTACCACGTAGTTCCAGGACAGGCAGGCCCCGATCAGGTGGTAGGCACCCACAAAACCGTCGAAGGGGCCGACCTCACGGTCAGTGGTGGCGGGGATCACCTGATGGTCAACGCGGCCAACGTGGTCTGCGGCGGTGTGACGACCACCAACGCGACCGTCTACCTCATCGACTCCGTGCTGCTGCCTCCCGCCCCCTGATCGGGAATGCCGCGTCCGCCCGACGCGGCGCAGCAGCTTCATCGCCGGCCGCGGTGGCGTGCCTCTCCTTCACGCCACCGCGGCCGGCCTCTGCGGCCCCGGTGTATTATTAGGCAATCCTCACCTAATCGCCGATGAATGGATGCTGCCCCATGCGCGTTCGCCGCCTGCGTCATGCACTGGCCGCACTGACCGTCGTCACGGCCGTCGCCGGAGCCGTCTCCTGCTCAGCGGAACCCGACGAGCTGCTGATCTACAACGCTCAGCACGAATCACTGACCAAGGAGTGGATCGCCGCGTTCACCCGGGAGACCGGGATCAAAGTCCGCTACCGCCAGGGGGGCGATACCGAACTGGGCAACCAGATCATCGCCGAGGGCGCGAACTCCCCGGCGGATGTGTTCCTGACCGAGAACTCCCCCGCGATGGCGGCGGTGGAACGCGCCGGCTTACTCGCCGAGGTTGATCCGACGACCGTCGCCCAGGTCCCCGCTCAATACCGACCGGCGAACAACACCTGGGTGGGGGTGGCCGCCCGCAGCACCGTCTTCGTCTACAACCCCGATCAGCTGGGCTCCGGTCAGCTGCCGAAATCGATGCTTGATCTACAGAATCCGGAGTGGCGCGACCGCTGGGGCGCACCACCGGCCAAAGCTGATTTCCAGGCGATCGTGGCGGCCCTGCTTGAGCTGCGCGGGAAACCGGCGACCGAGCAGTGGCTGGCGGCGATGAAGTCCGATGCCCTGCTCTATACCGACAACATCGCTACATTGCGCGCGGTGAACAGCGGTGAGATCGCCGGCGGAATCATTTACCACTATTACTGGTACCGCGATCAAGCCAAGACCCGGGAGCTGAGCGGCAACACGAAACTGCATTACTTCAAGAACGAGGATCCCGGTGCGTTCGTCAGCGTGTCCGGTGGCGGCGTGCTCGCATCCAGCGGTAAGCCCGACCGTGCGCAGCAGTTCATCCGGTTCGTCACCGGCGTGCAGGGTCAGGAGATCATCAGTGCCGGAAACTCATTCGAGTACCCGGTCGGCAGCGGCGTTCCGGCCAACCCCGCCCTGGTGCCCCTGGATGAACTCCAGGCACCCGCGGTCAACCCCTCCGACCTCGACGCCGCCGCGGTGACCGACCTGATGACGCAGGCGGGTCTGCTGTAGTTGACCGACACATCCCTGACGTCACCATCGACGGCCGCAACCGGCCGGCCGGTCGGCTCGGTGACGCTGGGCGCCGCGGCATTGCTGGTCGGAGTCTCGCTCATCCCCCTCGGATATGTGGCGTGGTCGTTCCTCACTACCGGTCCGGCCCGAGCCGCCGCCCTGCTGGTGCGTCCCCGGGTGGCCGAACTGCTCCTCAACACGGTGGGTCTGGTGCTGGTGACCGTGCCGGCCTGCGTGCTGATCGGGGTGGGGGCAGCCTGGGTCGTCGAACGCACCGATGTGCCGGGACGAGCGTTGTGGCGGCCACTGCTGGTCGCCCCGCTGGCCGTGCCCGCTTTCGTCAACTCCTATGCCTGGGTCTCGGCGATTCCGTCGCTACACGGTTTCGGTGCGGCCGTCCTGGTGACGACGCTGTCCTACTTTCCGTTCGTCTACCTGCCCGCGGCGGCGGCGCTGCGACGTCTCGATCCGGCCCTGGAGGAGACAGCGCGCAGCCTGGGCTCCGGCCCGGCAGCGGTTTTCATCCGGGTGGTGCTGCCGCAGCTGAGACTGGCGGTGCTGGGCGGTGCGCTGCTGATAGGCGTCCACCTGCTGGCCGAGTACGGCGCCTTCGCCATGCTCCGATTCCATACCTTCACCACCGCCATCGTCGAACAGTTCCAAGCGACCTTCGACGGTGCGGCCGGCTCGATGCTGGCCGGTGTGCTGGTCACGCTCTGCCTGCTGATGCTGCTGGCGGAGGTGGCGGCACGCGGTGGGGGCCGGTTCGCCCGAGTCGGATCCGGCACTCCGCGGCCGGTGGCGCCGGTGCGACTTGGACGGACCCGCACACCGGCTCTGCTCTCGCTGGCCGCTCTCGCCGCGCTCGCCCTCGGTGTCCCGTCGATCACGCTCTCCCGCTGGCTGTGGATCGGCGGGGCCGAGGTCTGGGCCCTCGCCGAGGCGGGCACCGCCCTGGTCCAGACCGCCGCACTCGCCGCCGCCGGCGCGCTGGCCGCCACCGCTCTGGCCTATCCGGTGGCCTGGGTGACGGTGCGTCACCACGGTGTCGCCGGCCGGGTGATCGAGGGTGCCAGCTTCGTGACGAGTTCGCTGCCCGGCATCGTCACCGCATTGGCGCTGATCACCGTGGCCATCCGGTTGGCCCCCCCGCTCTACCAGACCATCGCACTGCTGATGTGTGCCTACGTGCTGATGTTCATCCCCCGGGCCATGGTCAGCGTCCGCACCGGACTGGCCCAGGTGCCGACCGGGTTGGAGGATGCGTCACAGTCACTCGGGACCGGCCGGCCGGCGACCTTCGCCCGGGTGACCCTGCGACTGACCGCGCCTGCCGCGGCCGCCGGCGCAGCGCTGGTGTTCGTGGGAGTGGCCACCGAACTCACCGCCACCCTCCTGCTCGCGCCGACCGGCACCCGGACCCTGTCCATGCGGTTCTGGGCACTGGCCAGCGAACTGGACTACGCAGCAGCCGCCCCCTATGCCGCGATCATGGTCGTCCTGACCCTGCCGGTTACCATGCTGCTCTTCACCCAGTCGATCAGAGCGGCTACCGCGTCATGACCCGGTCCATGCTCCACATCCGTTCACTGTCAAAGTCATTCGACGACGCGGCGGTTATCTCCGGGCTCGATCTCGACGTCGCCGACGGCTCCACGACCGCGGTGGTCGGCCCGTCAGGTTGCGGTAAGACAACTCTGTTGCGGATCATCGCCGGATTCGAACGGCCGGACCACGGCACAGTGGCGATCGCGGGAACGACTGTGGCCGGACCCGAGTGCGAGGTGGCGCCCCACCGGCGCGGGGTCGGATATGTCACCCAGGACGGCGCCCTGTTCCCGCACCTGACGGTGGGCGGAAACATCGCCTATGGTCTCGGCAGCCTGCGGAACGCGGCGGTGCGGGAAAGGGTCGACCGGCTGCTGCGGACGGTCTCTCTCGACACCGCGCTGGCCGAACGTCGGCCCGACGAGCTGTCCGGCGGACAGCAGCAGCGGGTGGCACTGGCCCGGGCGCTGGCCTGCAAACCCACGCTGATGCTGTTGGATGAGCCGTTCAGCTCGCTGGACGCACGGCTGCGCGTCGCGACCCGCAACTCGGTGGCCGAGGTCCTCGTGGAGGCGGCGGTCAGCACCCTGCTTGTCACCCACGACCAGCAGGAGGCCCTGTCGATCGCCGATCGGGTCGCCGTCATGCTCGGCGGTCGGTTCACCCAGGTCGGAACTCCCCAGGAGGTTTACCGCCTACCGGCCGACCGGCCGACCGCGGAGTTCCTCGGCGACTGCGTTTTCATCCCCTGCACGGTGACCGGCGGCACCGCCCAGTGTGCGCTGGGCCGGATTCCGGTGCACTCCACCGGAGACGGCCCCGGGACGCTGATGTTGCGGCCCGAACAGCTACGTGCCTCCGCGGTACGTGACCGCGACCAGACCAGCGCCACCGGCATCGTCACCGCTATGGAATTCCTCGGCGGTGAGGTCGTTCTCACCGTCGACGTCGGTGCCGGTGAGAACCCGCTGGCGGCCCGGCAGAGCAGCTTCGACAGCCCTACCGTGCATGCCAAGGTCCGGATCGACGTCATCGGACACGGAGTGGTTTTCCGGAGCGACCGTGGCTGATCTTCTCGACAGGCTCGCCGGGTTCTCCGATCGCCCGGCGGTGATCACCGAAACCGGGACCGTCACCTACGGCGCCCTGGCAGACCGCGCCTCCGCCGTCACCGCGGCCCTGGGCCGCGGCCGCAAACTGGTGCTGATCGAGACCAGGAACACCCTGGAGATCCTGCAGGCCTATCTCGGCGTCCTGGCCGGGGGCCACGTCGTTCTGCCGGTGCCGGCCGGCCGCGACCACGACAGTGTGTTGTCGACCTACCGACCCGACGTGGTCATCGACCCTCGCGGTGACATCGACCACCGCAGCAGGGCGCCGTCACACCACCTGCACCCCGATCTGGCCCTGCTGGCAAGCACCTCGGGAAGCACCGGTTCGCCCAAGACGGTCCGGCTCTCCGCCGGGAATCTGCGCTCTAATGCCGCTTCCATCGCCGAGTATCTCGCGATCGCCGGAACCGACCGCGCCGTGACCACACTGCCGTTGTCGTACTGCTACGGAGCATCGGTGATCCACAGCCACCTGCTGGTGGGGGCGGCACTCATCCTTACCGACCGGTCGGTGATCGATGACCGGTTCTGGGACCTGGCTCGCGGCCACGGTGCGACGAGTTTCGCGGGTGTCCCCTACACCTTCGAGCTTCTTGAGCGAGTCGGCTTCGCCGATATGGACCTGCCCGACCTGCGCTGTGTGACCCAGGCGGGCGGCCGCCTCGAACCGCACCTGGTTCGCCGCTACGCCAGCCTGGGAAAGCGGCGCGGGTTCGACTTCGTCGTGATGTACGGGGCCACCGAGGCCACCGCCCGGATGGCCTACCTCCCGCCGGAAATGGCCTTGACCCGGCCGGAGGCGATCGGCCGGGCGATACCCGGCGGCACGTTGGAACTGGCGCCCCTGGACGGCTGGGACGAGCCCGAGACCGGCGAACTGGTCTACCGCGGACCCAATGTGATGATGGGCTACGCCGAATCTGCGGCCGACCTCGCCGGCGCCGGCGGTATCGAAGCGCTGCACACCGGCGATATCGCTCGCCACCTCGGCGACGGGATCTACCAGGTGGTCGGACGGTTGAGCCGGTTCGCCAAACTGTACGGCCTCAGAGTCGACCTTCAGCGAGTCGAGTCGGCGGTCGCAGCCCCGGGAGTCTCGGTCATGTGCACACAGTCCGATAACCGGTTGGTGGTCGCCGCTGCCGGCCCGACGGACCCGGCCGACCTGCGTCGCCGCACCGCCCTGGCCACCGGACTGCCGGCCGACGGGGTACACGCGGTGCACCTTCCCGAACTCCCCGTGCTGCCGTCGGGGAAACCCGACTACCAGCGTTTGCGCCTGCTCGCCGGCACCCCCGATGACAACCGGGGGCACGGTGTGCGGGAGTTGTTCGCCGATGTGTTGCACCTCGCTCCGTCAGCGGTCACCGCGGACCGGAGCTTCGTCGACCTGGGCGGTACCTCACTGTCCTATGTGACCACCGCGGTGCGACTGGAGCGCATCCTGGGTTCCCTTCCCCCGCAGTGGACCTCGCGGACTGTCGCCGAGCTGGAGGCCGCCGGGCGCGCTGACACCCGGCGCCGCAGACCCGTCATCGACACCGGTGTGGCGTTGCGCGCGATCGCGATTCTGCTGGTCGTCGGGTCTCACGCCGGCCTGTTCGAACTCTGGGGCGGGGCCCACATTCTGCTGGCTATCGCCGGATTCAATTTCGCCCGGTTCGGTTTGGGCCGGATACCCCGGCGGGATCGCCTCGGCCGGACCCTCGGGACCGCCGCCTGGATCGCCATCCCGTCGATCATCTGGATTGCCGTGGTGATGATCTTCACCGATGACTACGGACCGACCAATCTCGTTCTCCTGCAGAAGGTCCTGGGTCCCTCGGACAGTATGACCGCCGGACGGATGTGGTTCATCGAGGCGTTGGTCTGGATGCTGGTGGCCGTGGCGGCGGCCTGTTTCATACCGGCCGTGGACCGTCTGGAGCGACACTGGCCGTTTGCCTTCGCGATGGGTTTCCTATTTCTCGGCCTGGTCCTGCGCTACGACATCGCCGGGCTGGAGATGGGCCGCGAGGCATGGTTCGGACTGCTGGCGTTCTGGTTCTTCGCCGTCGGCTGGGCGGCGGCCAAAGCCGATACGGTCTGGCAGCGAGCCGTGGTCTCGGTGGTGGCGCTGCTGGCGCTGTACGGCTACTTCGGCAGCGGTCAGCGCGAGGCCCTTGTCGGTGCCGGGCTGATGCTGCTGATCTGGCTGCCCGCACTGCGTTGCCCCACCCCGTTGGCTGTGACGGCCGGTGTGATCGCTGAGGCGTCGCTGTACACCTATCTCACCCACTTTCAGATCTACCCGGTATTCGACGCTCCGCTGGCGGGGGTGATCGCCTCGCTGCTTGTCGGCGTCGTCCTGACCTGGCTGGTGACCACGCTGCGACGGCGCATCGGCACCCAGGGAGCGCCGCCGCGCCACGGGACTGCGACCCCGCGACAGCGGGAATCCAGCCGCCCGGCACCATAGGGATATGCCCGCTGCTGCGCACACCACGGCGCCGACCTCGGTGCTGTGGTTTCGTCGCGACCTCCGTCTGCGTGACCTGCCGCCACTGCTGGAAGCCGCCGACGCCGGATCTGATGTGCTGGCCTGCTTCGTCTTGGACCCGCGACTGGAGGCCAGCGCAGGCCCCCGCCGACTGCAGTTTCTCGGTGACTCACTCCGGGAGGTCGCCGACGCGCTCGACGGCCGGTTGCTGATCACTCGCGGGCGGCCCGAGGAGCGCATCCCGCAGGTCTGCGCGGCGGTGGACGCGGCGACGGTGCACATCTCCGCGGACTTCAGCCCGTTCGGGGTTCGTCGCGACGCCGCCGTCGGGGCGGCCCTGCGCCCAAGTGGGGTTGACCTGGTCGCGACCGGGTCGCCCTACCTGATCTCCCCCGGCCGAGTCACCAAGGACGACGGCACCCCGTACAAGGTGTTCACCCCGTTTTTTCGGCGCTGGCGCGAGATCGGCCGGCGCGCACCCGCGCAGTCCGGGGCCGCCTCGACCAACTGGGTCGACCCCACCGACGTCACCGGGTTGCCCGCGGCGATCGATGCCCCGGATCCCGGGGTGCGTCTGGCGGCACCGGCCGGCGAAGCGGCCGCACGGCATCGCTGGTCGGAGTTCCTCGCAGCGGGGATAGCCGACTATGCCACCGACCGGGACCGACCGGACCGGCGCGGTACCAGCCGGATGTCCGCCCACCTGAAGTTCGGCACCATCCACCCGCGGACCATGGTCGCGGAGCTGGGACTGCCCGCCTCAGGACCCGATGCCTATCTGCGGGAACTGGCCTTCCGGGACTTCTATGCCGCGGTGCTGCACCAATGGCCGGCCAGCGCCTGGCGGAACTGGAACACCTCCTTCGACGCCATCGAGGTCGACACCGGGCCGCGGGCGAAGGCGGCCTTCGAGACCTGGAAGCAGGGCCGGACCGGGTATCCGATCGTCGATGCCGGTATGCGGCAGCTGGCCGAGACCGGCTTCATGCACAACCGGGTGCGGATGATCGTGGCCTCGTTCCTGGTGAAAGATCTGCACCTACCGTGGCAGTGGGGAGCGCGCTGGTTCCTGGAACAGCTGGTCGATGCCGACATCGCCAGTAATCAGCACGGCTGGCAGTGGTGCGCCGGAACCGGGACCGACGCGGCACCGTACTTCCGGGTTTTCAACCCGACCGCACAGGGCGAGAAGTTCGACCCGACCGGCGACTATGTGCGCCGTTGGGTACCCGAACTCGCCGGCACCGCCGATGTGCACCACCTCAAGGCTGGACGCCCGGTCGGCTACCCCGAACCGATGGTGGATCACGGTGCCGAACGCGCCGAGGCGCTGCGGAGGTACGGGCTGATCCGCTGAGCCGGGGATACCCACCAACAGAGGTGACCGTGTGCCAGAATATCGGCAGTCGAACGACAGGAGCCGTCATGGTCAACACCGAGGTGGAGCGTTACTCGGACGTCGATCCGACCCAGGTGCCCTCGGCCGCTTGGGGCTGGAGCAAGATCACCTACCGCACCTGGTACGGGCTGGGGATTTTCATCATCGTCTTCCTGCTGGGCATGCTCCACGGCAACCACGTCGGTCACGTCGAGGACTGGTTCCTGATCGGCTTTGCCGTGATCGTCGCGGCCGTGATGGTGCGCGATATCATCATGCGCCGCCGCGGCATGCTGCGCTGACCCCACCGGACGTCCGGTCGGGTCCTACTCCGCGGTAGCGGCCAATTGGCCGCAGGCGGCGGCGATATCCCGGCCCCGGGTGTCCCGGACCGTGCACGACACCCCCCGCGACCGGACTCGGCGCACGAACTCCCGTTCGGCCGCTTTCGGGCTGGCGTCCCATTGGCTGCCCGGTGTGGGGTTGAGCGGTATGAGGTTCACATGCCCCAGCGGACCCAGCACCCGGTGCAGTTTGGCGCCGAGCAGGTCGGCCCGCCAGGGTTGGTCGTTGACATCGCGGATCAACGCGTACTCGATCGATACCCGTCGGCCCGTCACATCGGCGTAGTAGCGGGCGGCGGCGAGGGCTTCGTCCACCGGCCAGCGGTTGTTCACCGGCACCAGGGTGTCACGCAACTCGTCGTCGGGCGTGTGCAGGGATAACGCGAGGGTGACTCCGAGGTGTTCATCGGCAAGCCGCCGGATGGCCGGGGCCAGGCCGACGGTGGATACCGTGACCGCGCGGGCCGAGATCCCGAAACCATCCGGGGCCGGCGCGGTGATACGCCGGACGGCGGCCAGCACACGCGAGTAGTTGGCCAGCGGCTCCCCCATACCCATGAACACGACATTCGACAGCCGTTCGCCGCCCGGGCCTGTTGCAGGCAGGTCGCGCAGCGTGACCGCTGCAGCGCGTACCTGCTCGAGGATTTCTGCGGCACTGAGGTTGCGGGTCAGCCCACCCTGGCCGGTAGCACAGAACGGGCACGCCATCCCGCAGCCCGCCTGGGAGGAGATGCAGACCGTATTGCGGTTGGGATACCGCATCAGCACCGATTCGAACGTGGTGCCATCGTGGCCGCGCCATAGCGTCTTGCGGGTGTCGCCGCGATCGCACTCGATCTCACGGACCACTGTGAGCAGCGAGGGGAACAGGGCGCCGGCCACCGCATCACGGACCGCGGCCGGCAGGTCGGTCATCTCCCGCGGGTCGGCGACCAACCGCCCGTAGTACTGGGTGGCGAGCTGTTTGGCCCGGAACGCGGGCAGGCCCAGATCGGCGACGGCCACGGCACGTCCGTCGGCATCGAGGTCGGCGAAGTGCGGTGGCGGCAAACCGCGACGGGGCGCATCGAAGACCAGGTCCTGCTTCACGGGTCCAGTATCCCGGTAACCACCGTGTCCGGGCACCTGACGGTCATGCGAGCAGGCTGAGAACGATCCAGGTGGCGACGGCTGAGGGCAGCGCGCCGTCGATTCGGTCCATCAGCCCGCCATGCCCAGGCAGCAACGTGCCCATATCCTTAATGCCCAGTTCCCGCTTGACCTGTGACTCCACCAAATCACCGAGGGTTGCGGTAATGACCAGCATCACTCCCAGCGGCACCCCGACCCACCAGGGCCTGTCCATCAGGAAGACCACCGCGAGCACGGCGGCGGTGGTGCCGCAAACCAGCGATCCGGCCAAACCCTCCCATGACTTCTTCGGGCTGATGGCCGGCACCATCCGGTGCTTGCCGAACAGCACCCCGGCGGTGTACCCGCCGATATCGGAGAACACCACGGCCAGCATGAAGGCGAACACCCGGGCCCAGCCGTCCTCCGGGTAGACCAGCAGCGCGCCGAAGGCGGCGAACAGCGGGATCCAGGTGGCCAGGAAAACGGTGACGGCGACATCGCGAAGATAGTTCACCGGCTGACTCTTCAGGCCCTGACTCAGCAGCCGCCAGATCAGGCAGACCAGCACTGTTCCGCCATATCCGCCCAACGCACCCGCGGCGCCGAACGGCCAGGTCAGCCAGATCATCGCCTGACCGCCGAGCAACAACGGGATCAGCGGGATCGAGTACCCGGCCTCGCGCAGCCGCTTGACCACCTCGTGGGTGGCGATCGCCATCGCCACCGACAGCACGCCGACCCAGAGCCGCGGCACCAGGATCAGGATGGCTATCAGGCCGCCCCCCAGTGCGACACCCACCCCGATCGCGGCGGGCAGGTCGCGCCCGGCGCGCGAGACTCCAGCCGATTTGGTCGACTCGGTGTCCGCCACGGTGTGTCTCTGCCCGGAGGTCCTCAGACCTCGAGCAGCTCGCCCTCTTTGTGCTTGACGAGTTCATCGATCTGATGAACGTACTGGGCGGTGGACTTGTCGAGGTCCTTCTCGGCTCGGCCCACCTCGTCCTCCCCGGCCTCACCGTCCTTTTTGATGCGGTGCAGTTCTTCCATGGCGCGCCGACGGATATTGCGCACCGACACCTTGGCATCCTCACCTTTGGACTTGGCCTGCTTGACCAGATCGCGGCGGCGCTCCTCGGTCAGCTGCGGGATGGAGACGCGGATGATCGTGCCGTCATTGGTCGGGTTCACGCCGAGATCAGAGTTGCGGATGGCCTCCTCGACAGGACGCAGCTGCGAAGCCTCGTAGGGCTTGATCACCACCATCCGGGCCTCAGGCACGTTAATGCTCGACAACTGCGTGATGGGCGTGGGTGTGCCGTAGTAGTCGATGACGATCCGGGAGAACATACCGGGGTTCGCACGACCCGTCCGGACCGAGGACAGGTCATCGCGTGCGACGGCGACGGCCTTCTCCATCTTTTCCTCGGCATCGAAGAGTGCCTCATCGATCACGCGCCGCTCCTCCCTTGGTGACCAGCGTTCCGATCTTCTCACCGGCAACCGCTCGAGCGATATTCCCATTTGTCAGCAGATTGAAGACCAGAATCGGCATACCGTTGTCCATGCAGAGGCTGAACGCGGTCACGTCGGCGACCCGCAGGCCGCGGTCGATGACCTCCCGGTGGGTGACGTCGGCCAGCAGTTCGGCGTCCGGATTCTCCCTGGGGTCATCGGTGAACACCCCGTCGACCGCCTTGGCCATCAGCACTACTTCCGCTCCGATCTCCAGTGCGCGCTGAGCCGCGGTGGTGTCGGTGGAGAAATACGGCAGCCCCATACCGGCCCCAAAGATGACCACGCGACCCTTCTCCAGGTGCCGGCGGGCTCGCAGCGGAATGTACGGTTCGGCCACCTGGCCCATGGTGATGGCCGTCTGGACCCGCGTGACGATGCCTTCCCGCTCCAGGAAATCCTGCAGCGCAAGGCTGTTCATCACGGTACCGAGCATGCCCATGTAATCCGAGCGGGTCCGCTCCATACCGCGCTGTTGAAGTTGGGCACCCCGGAAGAAGTTGCCGCCGCCGATCACCACGGCAACCTGAACGCCGCTGCGGACCACTTCGGCGATCTGGCGGGCCACCCGCGCCACCACATCGGGGTCCAGCCCGACGGCTCCGCCACCGAACATCTCCCCGCCGAGTTTGAGCAGCACCCGCGAATATTTCGGCCGCAATTGCCCGCTCGGGCCACTCATTGGCACTCCTCACCCTCGTACCGGCATGAGAGAGCCATCCCGGCGACCGCCGGAACGGCCCCCTCATCCTGCCTCATCCGGGCCGGGCACCGGCCTGCGGGGTCTGGACCGACGGCTAGTCCGATCCGGTCCGGGCCGCGTTGGTGATGAGCGGCCATGGTTGCGCTGCTTCGAGTTCGTAGGCCAGCTCGAGCAGCCGCCGTTCGTGGCCGAACGGGGCGCCGATCATCATGCCCACCGGCAGCCCGTTCGCCGACCGGGCCAGCGGTAGCGAGACCGCGGGTTCGCCGGTCGCGTTCTGCAGTGGGGTGAACGCCACCCAGTCCATCAGCCGGTCGATGACCTGCCCGTAGTCCGCGGTCGGGTCGAGGTGGCCCACCTGCGGGGTCCCGTCAGCGAGGGTGGGGGTCAGCAAAACGTCGTAGTCGTGGTAGAACCGCTCGCTGACTTTGCGCAACCGGCGCAACCGGGTGATCGCCAGCGGAACCCGGTGCAGGTTACGGGTGGCGTACCGGTCCAGCCCGAGGGTCAGATTGTCCAGACGGGTGCGCTCAAAACTGGAGCCGTACATGAGGCGCCCGGTGCGCACGAGCGTCATCGCCAGCGAGGCCCAGTAGAGCAGGAAGTCATCGGCGAAGGAGGCCGGGACCGGACTTGCGTCGAGGTGCTCGACGTGATGCCCCAACTCCTCGAGCAGGGTGGCGGTGGCCAGCGTGTGGTCGCGCATCATCGGGCTGCAGTCCCGGTTCACCGATCGGGTGACGACGGCAACCCGCAACCGGTCGCGGCCGGGTCCGGACACCGCCCCGACCGGCATCAGCGACCGATTTCGCCAGATCCGCTCGGCCTCCCGGTAGAACGCCGCGGTGTCACGCACCGATCGGGTCAGCACCCCGTCGTTGACCAACCGGACCGGCATCTTGCGGGTCATCTCGTCCTGGGGCAGACGGCCGCGGGACGGTTTGAGTCCGACCAGGCCGTTACAGGCCGCGGGAATCCGGATCGAGCCGCCCCCGTCGTTGGCATGGGCGAGGGGGACCACCCCCGCGGCGACGAACGCCCCCGAACCCGATGACGACGCCCCGGCGGTGTAGTCGGTGTCCCACGGGTTACGAACCGCACCGATGCGCGGATGTTCGGCCGCAGCGCTGAAACCGAATTCCGACAGCTGAGTTTTTCCCAGTGGGATCAGCCCGGTGTCCAGGAAGAACCTGGCGAAATCCCCGTGGCCGAGTTTGGGAACCGGCTCCCACGCGTCGGTGCCGTTCATGGTGGGCATGCCCTCGACGTCGACGTTGTCTTTGAAAAATGTGGGAACGCCGTCGAAATAGCCGCCGTGCCGGTCCGAGGCCCGCGCACGCGCCCGGTCGAATGTTTCGTGGGCCAGCCCGTTGAGGGTGGGGTTGACCGCATCACAGCGGGTTATCGCGGCGTCCACCAACTCCGCCGGGGAAACCCGGCCGGTGCGGATGGCGTCGACCAGCGCCACGGCGTCGCAATCACCGAGCGCATCATCTCCGAATGCGTTGACTCCCCGCATGATCGCCCGGCTGGCTAGGCCTGCCCCACCTCGAACCGAACGAACCGGGTCACCGTCACACCGGCCTCGTCCAGCAGGGCCCGGACGGTTTTCTTATTGTCCGCCACCGATGGCTGGTCCAGTAGCACGACATCCTTGAAGAAGCCGTTGACGCGTCCCTCGACGATCTTGGGCAGCGCCGCCTCGGGTTTGCCCTCTGCTTTGGCGGTCTCCTCGGCGACGTGGCGCTCGTTGGCCACGACATCTTCGGGCACGTCGTCGCGGGTGAGGTACTTGGCCTTGAGTGCGGCGATCTGCAGGGCGACGGCGTGTGCCGCGCTCGCGTCGCTACCTTCGAATTCCACCAGCACCCCCACCGCCGGCGGGAGGTCTGCGGCACGCTTGTGCAGGTAGGTTTCGACGTTGCCGTCGAAATACTGCACCCGGCGCAGTTCGAGCTTCTCGCCGATCTTGGCGGACAAATCGGCGATCGCCTGCTCGACGGTCGTGTCACCGGCCTTGGCGGCTTTGAGCGCGTCGACGTCGACGGCCTTCGATGCCAGTGCCGCGCCCAGGATCTGATCGGCCAACTGCTGGAACTCGGCATTCTTGGCGACGAAGTCGGTCTCGGAGTTCAACTCGATGAGCGCCCCGTCACGGGCGGCGACCAGACCCTCGGCGGTGGCCCGCTCGGCCCGCTTGCCAACATCTTTGGCGCCCTTGATCCGGAGCGCCTCGACGGCCTTGTCGAAATCACCGTCGGCCTCGGCCAACGCGTTCTTGCAGGCCATCATGCCGGAGCCGGTGAGATCCCGGAGCCGCTTGACATCAGCGGCGGTGTAGTTAGCCATATCAGCCTTCCTGGGGGACGTCGGTGGTGACGGTGACGTCATCACCGCTGACGGTGACTTCGGTGGTGACCGACTCGTCGGCGACCGGTCCGGCTTCGGTGGGCGCGGACTCGATAGCGGCGCTGGCCAGCAGTTCCTGCTCCCACTCAGCGAGCGGCTCGGCCGCGGCATCCGGCTTGTCCCCGGAGCCGGCGCCACCGCGGGCTTGCAGACCCTCGGCGACCGCCGAGGCGATGACCCTGGTCAGCAGGGCCGCGGAGCGGATCGCGTCGTCATTGCCCGGTATCGGGTAGTCGACAAGATCGGGATCGCAGTTGGTGTCCAGGATGGCGATGATCGGGATGTTGAGCTTGCGGGCCTCGGCAACGGCAAGGTGTTCCTTGTTGGTGTCGACGACCCAGATCGCCGAAGGCACCTTGTTCATATCGCGGATACCGCCGAGGCTGCGCTCGAGCTTGTTCTTCTCCCGGGTCAGCATCAGGATTTCCTTTTTGGTGCGACCCTCGAACCCGCCGGTCTGCTCCATGGCCTCAAGTTCCTTCATCCGCTGAAGCCGCTTGTGCACGGTGGAGAAGTTCGTCAGCATGCCGCCCAGCCAGCGCTGGTTGACATAGGGCATGCCGACTCGGGTCGCTTCTTCGGCAATCGACTCCTGGGCCTGCCGCTTGGTGCCGACGAACATGATCGACCCGCCGTGGGCGACGGTCTCCTTGACGAATTCGTAGGCCCGGTCGATGAAGGTGAGCGTCTGCTGCAGATCGATGATGTAGATGCCATTGCGGTCGGTGAAGATGAACCGCTTCATCTTGGGATTCCAGCGACGGGTCTGATGCCCGAAGTGGGTGCCGCTGTCAAGCAGCTGCTTCATGGTGACGACGGCCATGTGTATGCCTTACTGATCGGTCGGTTGCTCGCCAGGCATCGGGTGATGCCTGGCCCTGGCACCTGCGCACACACCGACCCGTCTCGTGACGGGACCAACCGGCGTGCGCGGCGGATATCGTCATGGCGACACCGCACTCAGACGCGCGAAGTCAGCCCGCTCGCGCGGGCTGCGTTCGGAAGTTTACACCCGCCGACCGGCTGCCCCGTCCACAGCCGCGCTCCCGTACCCAGTCGCGGTTGCCGGCGGCCACGCTCGGCGCGGCGAGCCGTTGAACTGTCCGCATGCGGATCACGGCGGTGCTGGCGTTCGCGGTGGCCGTCCAGTCCGTCTCGGCGATGACCTGCGCGGCCCCCGGGTATGCCGAAGAGGTCCGTCTGCGGTGGCCGCTGCGCCCGGGAGTCCCGACGGTGACCCGCACCTTCGACGCTCCGACCCCGAACTGGCAACGCGGCCACCGCGGGCTCGACCTGGCCGGCACCCCGGAACAGATGGTGTATTCAGCCGGGCCCGGTGTGGTGGTGTTCGCCGGTCAACTGGCCGGCCGGCCGGTGATATCGGTAGCCCACCCCGGCGGCCTGCGCACCAGCTACGAGCCCGTGGACGCGATGGTGCGCCCGGGGCACTCAGTCGATCCGTCCAGACCCCTGGGACGACTCGTCGCCGGGCACCCGGGCTGCCCGGTGGCCGCCTGCCTGCACTGGGGGGCGATGTGGGGGCCGGCGGCACGGGCCGACTATGTCGATCCGCTCGGTCTGCTGGCCACCACTCCGGTCCGGCTCAAGCCGCTGGCCGGCTGATCTCAGGCCCTCGGGTGGGCCTGGTCATGAACCGCACGCAGCCGCGCGACCGTCACGTGGGTGTAGAGCTGGGTGGTGGCCAGGGAGGAATGGCCGAGCAGTTCCTGCACGATCCGCAGATCGGCCCCACCTTCCAGAAGATGGGTCGCGGCGCTGTGACGCAGGCCGTGCGGGCCGATATCGGGAGCACCGTCGACGGCGCCGACGGTCTGGTGCACAACCGTGCGGGCCTGCCGCGGGTCCAACCGACGACCGCGGGGACCGAGGAACAGCGCCGGGCCCGAACCGGGCAGGGCCAACGCGGGCCGGCCGTCGGCCAGCCAGTCATCGATCGCGTCGCCGGCCGGCCGGCCGAACGGGACGGTGCGTTCTTTGTTGCCCTTGCCGAGCACCCGCAGTAGTCGCCGACCTGTGTCGACATCATCGATATCCAAGCCGCACAGCTCGCTGACCCGGATACCGGTGGCGTACAGCAATTCCACGATGAGTCGGTCCCGCAACGCGAGCGGATCGCGCTGCTGTGCGCCACGGTCGGCAGCGGTCATCGCCGCGAGCGCCTGATCCTGGCGTAACACCGACGGCAGGGTTCGACGCGCCTTCGGCATCTGGAGACGGGCCGCCGGGTCACCGGTGAGCAATCCGCGTCGGGCCGCCCAGGCGGTGAAGGTCTTGACCGCCGAGGTACGACGGGCCAGCGTCGTTCGGGCGGCTCCACCGGACGCTTGAGCTGCCAGCCACGCCCGCAGCAGGGGCAAGCTGAGCGCCTCGAGCCCGTCACCGGGGGCGCGTTCACTCAGGAAGGCGAAGAGCAGGCGCAGGTCGGCCAGGTAGGCGCGGCGGGTGTGCTCGGAGCGCCCCCGCTCCAAGGCCAAATGCTCGGAGTATTCCTCGAGGATTGCCGCGCACCGATCCGGACTGACCACTCCCCCACCGTGGCAGAGGATCCCGGGTCCGCCGGCCACCCCGCCTGGCGTGTCGCACAGGCGCTGGAACGGCTGCCGGTATCAGCCGCTCCTTTTCCAGAACATCCAGCTCCGCCGGGGCGCCGCGGCGGCGATCTCGCTACGAGAATGGCTGCCACCGCACCATTGGCCCGCCGGCACGCCGCTGCGCACCATCGCGATGTGGTTACCACATCCCGACCAGGTGGTTTTTGCGCAAACCCGGCACTGGACAGCACGACACATTGGATGACCTTTCGTTGCGGTGGTTCAGGCGAGGCTCAGGAAGAGCCGCTCGAGTTCCTCGATACTGAGCCGTTCAGCGGCGTCCCGGCCGGCCGGGTCTACGCAATTGCGCAGACCGGTGGCGATGATCGTGAAGCCGGCCCGGTTCAGCGCCTTCGACACCGCCGCGAGCTGGGTTACCACCTCGCGACAGCCGCGCCCCTCCTCGATCATCGCGATCACGCCCCCGAGTTGCCCATGGGCGCGACGCAACCGGTTGAGTGTCGCGGCGGGGACGGCGTCGCAGTGCGACTGCCGTTCAGGTGCCTCGGTCATACCGCCACCTCCCATCGAATTATCCTTTTTATACCATACCCCCTACGGTATATCGCAAGGCTGGTTCCGGGGTCGACGGACAGGGACCTGCGACGCGGAATTTTCCCAGTGTGCCCGGATCATCGATCAGCCGGGGCTCAGGAAAGGCTTTTCGAGCTCCTCAGCCCGATGGTCTCAGCCCTGATTGAATCTTCTGCTGACCGTTTGGTCATTCCCCTAATTCGTCAAACCCCTTAAACGGGATGTAACGCTGTGGTAACTACGTTCAAAGGGTTTTCTAAGGGGTGGATCATGGGCGCAAATTGGTTTTCTGGCGGGCACTCGGCGGGCGCCGATCAACGGCCTTCAGATCGTTCGGCCGGGCGCGACGTGTCCCCACCCACCGGGGCGAGGTACTACGTGGGCCGGGTCGGAGCATTGGCGGTCGCCCTCGGTGTAGGTGCCGCAGTCATTGGTTTCGCGAACGCGGCCGGTGCCGAAACCGGCCCAGGGGGCAACGGAAGTACGGCCGGCTCGGCCGGGGAAGAGTCGACCCGCGCAGGGAACGCCAGGCCCGCTCCAGGGACACCGCGGGCCGCCATCCGCCGGGGCGCGCCGAGCAAGAGCGCGGCAGTCGCGCCCGGACGAACAGGTGCGCTGCCGATTCCGGCCGGCGGCTCGGCCGGCGAGGGTGTCGCGAGCAGCGGAGCCGCGCCGGTCCGACGGCCCGGTGCCGCCCGCTCGGGAGCGGCTACGACCGACACATCAGGAAACGACAGCACTGTTCCCGTCATCGCCGAACCTCCGGCCCCGACCGGCACGACACCGGCGCTCGCTCCGCTGAGCGGCGATGCCGCGCCCCCAATGCTTTCGGCGGAGGATCTCGAGGCGGACACTGCTGAGAGCGGCGACACCGCCGCGACTCCCCAAGCCCCCGCGGTTGAGGCAGCTGTCGTTGTCCAGGGGGCGCCGGTCATGACGGCGGCACCGCAATCCGGGACACTGTCACCGGCTGAGGCCGGTCCACTGTCCTGGCTGGGCAACGACAACCAGAGCGGTGCGCCCCTCGCAGCGCCACTGGCGTGGGCTGTGCTCGCAGTCACCCGACGCGACGAGCTCTCCGGCGCGCTGGCTGAGGTGCCTCCGGCAGCTGCACAGACCACCGGCGAGCCGATGAACGCCGATGAGGTCATCACCGCCGAGGCTCCCGAAGGCGGTGACGCCGTCACCGAAGACCAGTCTGTCTCAGAGCCCGAAGCCGGCGAGGCCGCCGCCGCGGAAGTCGAGCTGCTGGCCGGACTGGGTCAACCGGCGATGGCACTTGTCGCCGCGGCCCCGGCAGCGACGTCCCTCGATCTGTGCCTCGCTCTCTGCCTGGCTTTGAAAGCAGCCAAAGGGACGATCGTCAAAGACATTGCGACTGCTGTCACCAATATCGTGCCTGCCGCCGAAGGCACCGTGGCCGACACAATCGGGTCCTACGGATTCGAAATCATCAATGGTCTGATGCTGGAACAATCGGACAGCGA
>Ga0180430_10000366_pt1 | contig 49339 bp, 42 predicted proteins | sample SS_ome_9_FD_132999 | JGI IMG/M metagenome (GOLD analysis project Ga0180430, IMG submission 132999) | Hypersaline lake sediment archaeal communities from the Salton Sea, California, USA - SS_1_S_2 metaG | ecosystem: Environmental > Aquatic > Non-marine Saline and Alkaline > Hypersaline >...
AGTATCGTTTCCCTTTCGCCTTGTTGCCCAAAACGATCACCTCTTGCTCTCCTGAGGTGATCCTACCATCTCTGCAATCCTGACTTAACACTCAAGGTGGTACAGCTTCTCAACCGCACTCCCTTCCCACTGCCGATCCCATGGTCCCGCCCGATGCGAGATCATCAGTGAACCAAGATTAGTGCTGACGTCGAGGGCGAGCCTACCGCGATTCTATGGTTCTCACCGTGCGATTCGCCCCCAGCTCCGCCGATAGGGCCTAAGGAGATGCTTGGCAGACTCGCATAGCCCGTCTACGGCATCCTCGAAGGTGATGTGATCATACTGGCAAACTGAAGCATACGAGCATGCCATCTCCTGTCCTTCGAGGTAGCCTAGTCGCGAGGTACCTTGGATCCCGTTCAGAGCGAGTTTGCCCATGCCGCAGACATAGACGGCCAAGTCGGTGCGCCGCTCGATCTCGAGGCCATCTCCGTAGACGTCCAACGTGGTCAGCAAGACGTGCCCAAGCTCGTGTGCGAGTATGGCGCCGACTTGCTCAGGAGATGACCTATAGCGACTGTCGATGTAGATGTCAGCGTAGATCCCATCCCATGTGTCACTGAGTTCGACGAGTCCTGCGGCTCGATGTACTGAGCGAGATCGTTGCTGGATCTCGGGATCGAATCCTACTGAGACCGTCTTGAACATCAGGCCAAACTGGCGGGCAACCACTTCAGCTACATGGTCCACCTCACCACGCTGCAGCAAGAGGTAGACGTAACCCGGGCTGAGCACAATCGGAGAATCGCGGCGGTCAATGCGTCGCTTGATTTCACCTTCGGATATCCTCTTTCTCATGTCGCAGATCTCGCGATCAATCCAGCCACACGCGCGCTGCGGGCTACGCGCGGAGTGAGCCCGTGTGCTCCTGTGAGAGCGAACTCCGGCTACCAACAGCGCTATTGCGATGATGCACACCGTTGCCACAAGTGTCAGCATCGACCCTCCCCACCGCCGAGCTTTCGCATCCAGTCTAGTCAATCACCGGACCACGTTTCAAAGAGCACCATCAGTGACGGATGTCCCACTCCTGAGTCGGTCCAAGAGCGGAGCTGGAGCTCCGCGATCTCCGCACGAATGAGAAAGGTTGCTTGACTGCGCTGATCAGCGGCGCTGACCTGCCCCTGAGACTTGCCCGAACACGATGTCTGGATTGACACGGACTGCCGCTTGGGGAGGAAGAAGGCGTGCGAACGGCAACGTCGCTTGAGACCAAGGCAGGAAAGACGGTTCGGGGCCTGAGGCATTCGAATCGACACGTTCGCGAAGGGATTGCGGACTCTGGCACGGCTAGTCGCCGCAAGGCTCTGACACGGTGGGAGCCCCGAATCCCCAGTTCGAGGGTCTTGTCGCGATTTGCGGGCTCGAAGAGCGGGCGTTCGCAAACCGCCGCACGGAACGTCCGACGCTGTCGTGGGATCAGTTCGACGAGATCCCGCCGGTCCTCGTCGTTCGCCTCCGCAGGATCTAGCCGGCGACTAGGCGTCGAGGCGCTTCACCAGCCAGACGACGTCGAACCGCTCGCCCCACTTGCGGCCGACGTCCGGGAAGCGCCCACAGTCGACGAACCGTGCCTTCGATGAAAGGCGATGCTCCGCGGGTTCCTCGACGAGATGTGCGCGAGAACGCGCGTGATGCCCTGCGCCGAAGCCTCGTCAAGGATTCGCCGAAGAAGCGCGCTCCCGATGCCGCGACCGGTCTCTCCCGCCGCGAGGAAGATCGTCGACACCGCGGTCTCGGCGAAGGCCGGACCCGGCGCGTACGACCGAAGGAACCCGAACCCGAGGAACGTGACGTCCTCGCCCTCCGCCGCGTACGCCGGGTATCCGGCCACACTTCGGAGGAGCTCGGCGACGACGTCCAGCGAGACCGGCGCCTCCGAGTACGCGGCGAATCCCCCCGCGACGTGCTCGTTGAAGATCCGACGGGCCGCGTCGGCTTCGTCCGGAGTGAGCGGGACGAAACGGATGCCGCCTGAAACGCGAGGGGCTCCGTCACCGTTCGTCGAGGGATCGCTCCAGCGCCGAAACGAGGCGCTCGTTCTCTGCGGGCGTTCCGATCGAGACGCGCAGGAATGCCGGCAGGTCGTAGCCGCAGCACGGGCGAACGATGACGCCCGCGGCAAGCAGCGCCTGCTGGATCGCCTCGGCGCGGGGGCCGATCCGGACGAGAACGAAGTTGGTGTGGCTCTCCGCGTACTCGAGGCCGAGCCGTTCGAATGCGTCGTACAGGAATCTCCGCCCGGCCCGGTTCGCGTCGACCGAACGCGCAAGAAAGTCGGCGTCATCGAGCGCCGCGATCCCGGCCGCCTGGGCCGCCCGGTTCACGTTGAAGATCGTCTTGACCCGCATCAGCGTCGCCACGAGATCCGGATGGGCGAGCGCGTAGCCGAGGCGGATCCCGGCGAGCCCGTACACCTTGGAGAATGTCCGCAGGACGACGACGTTCGGCCGACCCGCGCGGACGAGGTCAACCGTCGCCGGGAAGTCGTCGTCGTCGACCATCTCGCGGTACGCCTCGTCGAAGACCACGACGACGCAGTCCGGCACGCGCTCCAAGAACCGGTCGACGGCGTCGGCGTGGACGATCGTTCCGGTTGGGTTGTTCGGGTTGCAGACGTAGACGAGCTTCGTCCGCTCGTCGATCGCATCGGCCATTGCATCGAGATCGATCCGGTGCCCGGCGGCGAGCGGCGTCTTCACCACGTCGGCGCGCATCACGTGCGCGTAGAGGTCGTAGATCGGGAACGACGACCGGCTGACGACGACGCGGTCGCCCTCGTCGAGGCCGGCCATCGACAGCTGCAGGATCAGGTCGTCGGCCCCGTTGCCGACGGCGACGTGGTCGAGCGGGAGATCGAAGTGCCGACCGATCGCCGTCCTCAGGTCGTGGCTCGACGCGTCCGGGTAGAGGTTGACCCGCTCGATCGCCTCATGCATCGCAGCGAGGGCCTTCGGGGAGACGCCGAGCGGATTCTCGTTCGACGCCAGCTTGATCACGTCGTCGAGTCCGTACTCGCGCTTCACCTCGTCGATCGGCTTTCCGGGGACGTAGGGGCTGACTCGCTCGAGCCCGCGTTGCGGGCAGGGACGATCAGGCATCGAAGGCCGCTCCTTTCGAAACGCCGAGAGCCGGAACGAGGCGCGCGTCGGCAACCGCACACCCGCGCTCGAAGACGAAGATCGGATTGAGGTCGAGCTCGACGAGGTCCGGGAAGCGGACGCCGAGCGCCGAAACCGTCGCCACGACCGAGGCGAGCGCGTCGATGTCGAACGATTGCCTTCCTCGTGCGCCGCGCAGGATCCGGGCGCCGCGGAGCTCGTCGATCGCGCGAAGTGCTTCGTCGCTCGCGATCGGCGCCACGCGCAGCGCAACATCGCGGAGGATCTCGGTGTGAATCCCGCCGAGGCCGACGGCGACGATCGGACCGAACTGCGGATCGCGGGAGAGACCGACGATCGCCTCGACCGGGTCGTCGATCCGGCGCACGACGAGGACCCCATCGAACCCACGGCCGATCGCCGACAGGCGGTCGAACGCCGCGCGGACGGCGTTCTCATCCGGAACGTCGACGATGACCCCGCCAACGTCGGACTTGTGCAGGATCTTGCGCGAAACGATCTTCACGACGACCGGGAATCCGAGGCGCTCGGCGGCCGCGGCCGCGTCGTCCGCCGTCCGGGCGAACGCCCGTTCGAGGACGGGGACCCCGTGACGCTCCAGCCAGTCCATCGCTTCTGGCTCAAGCGGCGTCTCCCCCCAAGGCAACCGCTCGATCTGCCCTTTGGCTGCCACTGCTGCGCCCACAGCGGAAGGGCAAGGCCCTTCCGCCGTAAGCGTTTGCCTCGCAAGCGAGGCAAACGCGGCGACAGCCCTTTCCCCCGTCGCGAAGTTCGGCACACCGCCCGCCGCCAAGATCGGAAGGGCCGTCTCGACCGTACGACCGGCGAGAAACGAGGCGGCCACGGGAACGTCAATTCGCTTCGCCGCATCGACGACGCCGCGCGCGATCGGCGCCGCGTCGAGGTAGGGCACGTTGACGTCGAGGGCGAGGACGGCGTCGTACTCGTCGGCGACGGCGAGGATCGTCCCCCGGTACTCGTCCTCGCCGCCCTGCACGGTCAGATCGAACGGGTTCCCGAATCCGCAGAACGACGGGAGTTGCTCCTCGAGCCGCGCCCGGAGCTGTTCGCTCGGCGGCGCGACCTCCAGCCCGCACGTCTCGGCGCGATCGGCGGCGAGGACGCCCGGTCCGCCGGAGTTGGTGACGATCGCCAACCGCCGGCCGTGAATCGGCGCAAGTGTCGTGAACGCCCGGCAGAGATCGAACATCTCCTCGATCCCGTCGACGCGGATCGCGCCGCACTGCCGGAGCGCGGCGTCGTAGACCGCGTCGGCACCGGCCATCGAGCCGGTGTGCGACAACGTCGCCCGGCCGCCCGACGTTGAGCGCCCCGCCTTGAGGACGAGGAGCGGCTTCACCGCGGCGACGGCCGCCGCCGCGGCGAGGAACGCGCGTCCGTCGGAGACCGTCTCGAGGTAGAGGCAGACGACGCGCGACTCGTCGTCGTCGCGCAGGGCTCGAAGGAAGTCGACGTCGGTCAGGTCGGCCCCGTTCCCGTAGGAGACGAACTTGGAGAACCCGACCCCCTGCGCCTCAGCCCACGACAGGACCGCGCCGCCGAGGGCCCCGCTCTGCGAGACGAACGCCACATCGCCGGCGGGCGGCCGCGTTTCGAGCGTCGGGAAGAGGGCGTGCTTCGTGTTGACGATCCCGGCGCAGTTCGGCCCCACCAATCGGAGTCCAAACTGCCTGGCGACTTGTCGCAGAGCTTGCTCTGCGGCAGCGTTGCCCGTCTCCGCAAACCCGGCGGTGATGATCGCGGCGACCTGGGCTCCGGCCGACCCGGCGTCCTCGAGAACGTCAGTCACCGTCGCCGCCGGACTCGCGACGACGACGAGGTCGATCGGCGTGCCGGCATCCGCGAGGGCCTTCACGGACCGTCCCGCGGAGACCGAGCGCCCGCCGAGATCGCCGTCGCCCTTCGGATTGACCGCGAAGACGTCGGCGAATCCTCCGTCGAGGAGCTGCTCGATCAGAACCCGCCCGATCTTGCCTGGTGAAAGCGAACCTACAACGGCCACGCTTCTCGGACGAAACAGCGCGTCAGTCCAGGTCATCGAGTACCTCTTCAACCAGCAGTTCGCTTGGAAGCGAACTGCGAAGCAACTCGCCGGAGGCGAGTTGCCAGCCGACCACGGCGACGGAACGAGGCTGGAATAGCGCTTCCACCCAGGTCATTCGCTGGCCTTTCCATCCAGCCGTTCGCCGTCATGCGAACGGCCAAGCAACTCGTCGAAGGCGGGTTCCCCGCTCGCAAGGCCGAATCGAAAGGCCGTGCAATTCGATTCGGTCGCCTTCGACCAGCGGGCCTCGATCGTCGCCGCCATCGATTCGGCCGCGAGGATCTTCCCGAGGGGCGTCCGACCGACCGCCGCCCCGAGGACGAGAATGTTCGGCCGGACGGGGCTTCCGTCGACGGTCAGCCGATCGTTCGGATCGAGAACAATCGTGTCGGATGTGACCGATGCGATCGCGGCCAGGACCTGCTCGCGCGACGGATATGCGTCCGCACCGAGCATCACGCCGGTCGGCGCCCAGACGTGGTCGTAGAGGAGGAAGGTCCCTCCCGGCTTCAGGAACGCCAAGCCCTTGAGCCCCTCCGATCGCTCCATCGCGACGACGAGATCGGCCTGTCCCTCCGCGATCCGCGGGCCGACGTTCTCCCGACCGAGGCGGATCTCGGCCTTGACGAACCCCCCGCGCTGAGCCATCCCCTTCGTCGGGGCGTAGGTCGCCGGAACGTCCCCTTCGAACGCGGCGTGAAGGACGAGGTCGGCGATCGTCAGGACGCCCTGCCCCCCAACGCCAACGAGCACCACATCGCAGGCGCTCATGTTGACCTCCCCTTTCCCCCAGGAGAAGGATCGCCTTGGCGCGATTCTCCTCCGAGCGACTCGCGTCGCGAGTCGCCCAGCGCATCCGTTGGACAGAACGAGACACACAGCCCGCATCCGTTACAAAGGTCCTGGTCAACCTCGATCGCGCGTCGGCCAGGAGAGTCGCCTTCGGGCGATTCTCCGAGCTCTGTCGATTCGACTCGTCGGATCGACAGAGCCGGACATCCGGTGATCTTCAGGCACTGCATGCAGAGGATGCACTTCTCGGGGTCGACGGTGACGGTCCCGTAGCGGACGCCGCGCCGGCCCGCCTGGATCGCGCACTCCCGGCGGGCGATCACGACGCCGACGCCGTCCTGATCGGTGAGGCTCTCGGCGATCGCGGACGTCGTCGTCGCCAGGTCGTACGGATCGACGACGGTGACCCGTTCCGGGCCGAGGGCGCGGACGACCGGTTCGAGATCGACGCGTCGCCCGCCCGCCTGCCGCGCCTCGTCGGTCCCCGGATTCGTCTGCATGCCGGTCATCGCCGTCCAGCCGTTGTCCATCACGATGAGGGTCAGCGGGACGCGGTGCTGGATCGCGTTGACGAGGCCCGGGATCCCGCCGTGGAAGAAAGTCGAGTCCCCGATCGTGGCGACGACGGGCGTCGTCAGGCCCGCGTGGGCGTACCCCTGGGCGATCCCGAGGCTCGATCCCATCGAGACCTCGTTCCAGAGGAGGTCAAACGGGGGATTCATCCCGAGGATGGTGCACCCGATGTCCCCGGTGACCATCACCTCGTCCTTCGCAAACCCGGCTGCGCGGATCGCGGCCTCGATCGCCAGGTACGTCCCGCGATGTGGACACCCAGCGCAGACCGTTATCGGCCGCGAAGCGGCCAGGGCTGCGCTGGAGAGAACCGTCGAAGACGGTTCTCCTGTTTGATCACCCGACGGAAGACCGGCGGCTACGCGCAGCCCTTCACGAACGACATCCAGCGAGTATTCGCCGATGCGGGGCAGCGTGCCGTCGAGCTTGCCGACGATTTGGCCGGAGAAACCGACCGCGCGCGCAAGGACGATCAGATCCCGCTCGACGTACGGCTCGAGCTCCTCGAGCACGAGCACCGCCCCGCAGTGTGCGAGAAGCGCGGTCGCCTCGGTCGCCGGGAACGGGTTCGAGGACGAGACGCGGAGGATCGACACGTCGGCTCCGGAGAGCCCAACTGCGTCCAGCGCCTCCGTCACGTACGCGGTCGCAGCACCGCACGAGAGGATTCCGAGGCCTCCGGGGTCGCCCGCAAGCGCCCGTCGGTTGAGACCGCGCTCGCGGATCCAGTCCCCGGCCCGTTCGAGCCGCTCGATCAGCCGCGCGTGCTGCACGCGACAGATCGCCGAGCCGGCCTTCGTGTAGCGGCCGATCTCCTTCTCGAGGATCACGTCACGCTCGGCAGGCGGGGTCGGCTCATCCACCTCGATCGACGAGTGAGCGAGCGCGGTCGCCGTCGTCAGCCGGAGGAAGACCGGTGTTCCGACCGCCTCGGAGAGCGCAAACGCGTCCTGGGCCAGGGCGTACGCCTCGGCGGCGTCGGCCGGCTCGAGAATCGGAAGGTCGGCCATCCGCGCGAACCCGCGGGTGTCCTGTTCGGCCATCCCGGCCGTCACGCCCGGGTCGTCGGCGACGTAGATCACGAGCCCGCCGTTCGTCCCGGAGTAGGCGATCGAGATCAGCGCGTCGAAGGCGACGTTCACGCCCGACATCTTCATCGTCACCATCGCCCGCTGGCCGGCCCACGCCGCGCCGGCTGCGATCTCGAACGCGACCTTCTCGTTCGTCGACCACTCGACGTGCCGGCCGGGCAGATCGAGCGACAGCAGATGGGTGATGCATCCAGTCGACGGGGTGCCTGGATACCCAGTGACAACGCGTACGCCCGCCCGTAGGGCACCCAAGGCAATCGCCTGGTTCCCCGTCACGATTCGCCTCATTCGAGAACGCCTTCCGCGCGAGCGCGTTCGACCGCGTCAAGCACCTTCTTCGGTGTGAGCGGGAACCGGCTCCCGCCGGTTCCCGGAGCCGAACGTGCGTTGCCCGTTCTGCTGTCTACCTCAAGCACTGGCAGCATTCGACCTCATCTCTGCCACGGCCTCCAGCACTCGTTTCGGTGTGAAGGGGAGGCTGTCGATCCGCAGGCCGAGCGCGTCGGCGACGGCGTTCGCCACCGCGGGGGCCGCCGGCGTCAGCGCCGGCTCGCCGATCCCCTTCGCCCCGAACGGCCCGACGCCGGTCCCGGACTCGAGGATCGTCACATCCGTCGTCGGGAAGTCGACCGCCGTCGGCACGAGGTACTCGGCGAGCGACGGCGTCTTGATGAATCCGTCCTCGAGGACGAACTCCTCCGTCAGCGCGTAGCCGAGCCCCTGATGCGTGCCCCCGGCGATCTGCCCCTCGACCGCGGCCGGGTTGATCGCCCGTCCGACGTCGTGACAGGCCGCGCACTTGAGGAGTTCGATCTGTCCGGTCTCCGTGTCGACGGCGACCTCGACCGCGACGGCGCCGAAGGTGAAGTCGGGCCAGATGTCGCCCTGCCCCGTCTCCGGATCGAGCCCGCCGGTGAACGGCGCGTTGAACTGCGACAGATGCGACAGCTCGATCCCCTCCGCGGCACACAGCTTCGCTACCTCCGAGATGCTCATCGAACGGCAGTTCCCGTTGTTGGGGACTGCCTCGTCTTTGCCGCCCTCGGCGAAGACGCCTTCGCTCGTGACCACAACCCGGGAGTTTTCGAGATCCACCTCGGTCTCGGAAACTCCCATCTCTTCAGCAGCGCGTCTGACAAGACGCGCTCTCACCGCATTCGCTGCTGAAGAGACCGCGTTCCCCGACATGTACAGCTGGCGCGTCGCCGTCGACGTTCCCGCGAGCGGCGTCACCGCGGAGTCGGTCGCGTAGATCGTCACCCGCTCGAGCGGGACACCGAGGATCTCGGCCGCGATCTGGCAGATCGAGTTCGACTGCCCCGCACCGATGTCGGGAACCCCGCAGCGCAGAACGACGGTTCCGTCCTGCTCGACGCCGACCCACGCCCGCGAGGTGTCGTGGAACCACGTGATCCGCCCGTAACTCTGGAACGTATTGGCGAAGCCTCGTCCGACCTTCACCGTCGGTGCATCGGGCGTCCGATCCCCGAGCGCGTGCAACGCGCGCGTCGCACACTCCTCCGACCAGACGGCTGAGGTCACCGCCTGGCCGGTGCACGTCGTGTCGCCCGTCGTCATGTAATTGGCGCGGCGAACGTCGAGCGGGTCGAGGTCGAGGGCCTTCGCGATCTCGTCCATCTGCTGCTCGTAGGCGACGGCCGCCTGCGGGCCGCCGAATCCGCGGAACGCGCTGGTGAACGACTGGTTCGTCGCCGCGGCGACCGAGTCGACGTGGATGTTGTCGATCTTGTACGGCCCGGCGGCCATCCCGGTCGCGTAGAGGAGGACGTACGGCGTGAGGTACGGGTACGCGCCGGAGTCAGCGGTCATCGTCACGTGCGCCGCCGTGATCCGACCGTCCTTCTTCACGCCCGTCTTGTGGGTGATCGTGAACGGATGGCGCTTCGCCGTCGCCGCGAACTGCTCCTCGCGGGTGTAGACGAGCTTGACCGGCCGACCGGTCTCCCGCGCCAAGAACGCGAGGAAGATCTCGACGGTGATGTCCTCCTTGCTCCCGAACCCCCCGCCGACCATCGTCCCGCGAACGCGGATCCGGTTCTGCGGCACGCCGAGGGCGCGGGCGATCGATCGGAAGTGCTCGATCACCTGGGTACAGACGCGGATGTTGATCACACCCTGCTCGTCGACCCAGGCGACGCCCCCGTCCGGCTCGAGGTAGGCGTGCTCGACGAACGGCATCTTGAACGTCCGCTCGACGACCACGTCGGCCTCGGCCATTCCGGCCTCGAGATCGCCCTTGCGGATCGTGTACCGGCTGACGACGTTATCGGGGTCGAACAGGATCGGCGCGCCGGGCCCGAGCGCCTCCTCCGGATCGAAGACGCCGGGAAGGTCCTCGTACTCGACGTCGATCAGCGTGAGGGCTCGCTCTGCGCTGGCGAGAGTTTCCGCAGCGACTAGAGCGATCGGTTCGCCGACGTAGCGAACCGTTCCCAGCGCGAGGACGGGCGCGTCGGAGCCGGCGCGCGCCTCCCGCCCCGTCTGGCCGGGGAGGTCGGTGTTCAGCTTGGCGCCCTTCACGTCCTCGCCAGTCAGCACGCAGGCGACGCCGGGAAGCGCGCGCGCCTTCGCAGCGTCGAGCTTCACGATCCGGGCGTGCGGCCGCGGACTGCGGAGGACCTTGGCGTGGAGCATGTTCGGCATCGTGAAGTCGGCCGCGTAGACCGTCGCCCCGACCGCCTTTCCCAGGGCATCAACACGCCGGAGCGGCTTGCCTACTTGCTTCAGCTCAGGAAGCTCAACGTCCGGAAGCGTCTTTGGCTGGACGTTCTGCATCACGACGCCTCACCCCCAACTTCCACTTCGTCGCCCACCGCGAGAAGGCGATCGACTCGATCGGCTTCTCGCCCGGCTTCGCAAAGCGAAGACGCATCCACCCGACGCAACGGCTTTCCCACCTGCTTCAGCTCGGGGAGCTCAACCCCCGGCAAGGGCTTGGGGGCCACGTGGTTCGTCACGCCCGATCACCCCCTCTCGATTGCTGATCAGACGCAAGAACACGCTTCTCGGAAGCGGGTTCTTGCCCCTCCTCGCTTTGCGAGGAGGCAGGAGACGAGGCAGATTGCTGCAGGCGCTGAGCCGCTAGGCGGACGCCTGCAACAATCTGCCCGTATCCGGTACATCGACAAAGGTTCCCGGACAGCGCCTCGCGGATCTCGTCCTCGGTCGGATCCGGGTTCCGATCGAGGAGCGCCTTGGTCGAGATGACCATCCCCGAGGTGCAGAAGCCGCACTGGATTGCCCCCGCGTCGGCGAACGCCTCCTGAATCGGATGCGGGTCCTTCATCGTCCCCAGGCCGGCGTTGGTCACGATCTCGGCCCCATCCGCCTGCTGCGCGAGGACCATGCAGCTGTTCACCGCCTCGCCGTTCAGGAAGACGGCGCAGGCGCCGCACTCGCCGATCTCGCAGCCGTTCTTGACGTCGGTGTACCCGAGGTCGCGGAGCGCTGTCAGCAACGTCGTGTTCGGCGCAAGAGCGACCTGGTGCTGCCTTCCGTTAACCTTGAAGGAGACCGTGCGACTAGCCATTCTTCGCCTCCTCGTTGAGCGCCATCAGTAGTCGTCGCGTCAGGCCTCGCACGACCTGCCGCTTGTATTCGGATCCCGCCCTCGGCTCTGCCGCTTCCGCGGCGAAGTCCGCCGCCTGGACGATCGTGTCGGTCGAGAGACCCGTCCCGACGAGCGCGGCCTCCGCCTTCGGCACACGGAGCGCGACAGCGGAAGCCGCCCCGACGGCCACCCGCGCGTTCGTGACGCTCTCCCTGTCGTCGCAATCCACGCGGACAGCGACGTCGACCTTGGCCATGCACGAGATCTTGCGCAGACCCATCTTCTCGAACGCCGTCCTCGCATTCGGTGTGGGGATCGGGACGCGAACGCACGTCAGGATCTCGTTCGCCGCCCGCGCCGTCTGGAACGCGCCGACGAGGAACTCGCCAAGCGGGATCCGTCGGGTGCCGGTCGCGCTCCGGAGCTCGACCTCGGCGTCGAGGACCAGGAGCGCCGGGGCGGTGTCGCAGCAGGGGGCGGCGTTCACCAGGTTCCCGCCGATCGTCGCCCGGTTGCGGATCAAGGAGTTCGCGAACGAACGCGCCATCTGCCGCAGGATCGGCGCGTGGCGCTCGATCATCGGATCGTCGACGAGCTCAGCGATGGTCACCGCTCCGCCGATCGAGAGGACGCCGTCCTTCTCGCGGATACAGCAGAGCTCGTGCAGCCCACCGATGTCGACGAGAACCGACGGCTCGAGCTTGCCGCTTCGCATGTCGACGATCAGATTCGTTCCACCGGCAATGGGCTGAGCCTTCTCCCCGACTGACAGCATCTCCAACGCTTCGTCCAGCGTCCCCGGCTTGAGCAACTCAAACGTCGGCAGCATCAGACCTCCGTCTCGCCATCCACCCAGGAGAAGGCGTGCCAGCAAGCCTTCTCCGAGCTATGCGAGTATCGCTGAGGAGAGTCATCCCTCGTCCTCCTCAGCCGCGCGCGTCGCGTGCGAAGCACGCGTGACCGCGCGCACGATACTCGCGATACCCGCGCACCCTCCGGGTGCGTCGGAGAAGCGTTGCTCGCACCGCTTCTCCTCGGCTACGCACTTCGCAATTCCGGTCCTCATGTGTTCTCCTGCTGGCTCTGAGCGGCACGATTCACTGCTCTGACGATGCTTGCGTAGCCTGTACAACGGCAGCGATTGCCCTTCAGGTAGTCGCGAGTCTCGTCCTCGGTTGGATCCGGGATCTCCTCGAGGAGCTTCTTCGTCATCATCAGCATCCCGGGCGTGCAGTAGCCGCACTGGAACGCGTTCTCGTCAATGAAAGCTTGCTGCAGCGGGTCGAGCGTTCCGTCCGACGCAGCGAGTCCTTCGACGGTGCGCACGTCACCCCCGTCGGCGCTGACGGCGAGGACCAAGCACCCGAGGACCGGCTCGCCGTCGAGCCAGACCGTGCACGCACCACACTCGCCGATCCCGCACCCGTACTTCGACCCCGTCAGCTCGAGGCGCTCGCGCAGGACGTTCAGCAACAGCTCGTTCGGCGCGACGTCGAGGGCGAGGTCTCTCCCGTTGACGCGGAGCGCGATCTCCACCATCTCGTCGGCAGCAACCTGCCATGACGAACCGACCGGGGAAACCACTGACAATTCGACGTTTCCCCGAGGAACAGCAGCCACTTCAGTGGCTGTTCGTTCCCACGCGACAAGCAAGCAATCGTGTACGAGTGCTTGCGCAGCCCGCCGCCGGTAGTCGGCCGTCGAGCGAACATCGTCGATCGGCTCGATGTCCTCTGCCACCAGGCGAGCGGCTTCCAGGAGCGTCTCGTCGGCATGCCGTTCGCCCGCGACCGCGGCCTCACTCTTCCGCGCACGCACGACCGTCGGGCCGACCGATCCGAGCTCGATCCGGGCCGATCCGATCCGGTCTCCGTCGCGGACGAGGCGGACGGCAGCCGAGACCTTCGAGAGGTCGGCGCGGACGCGCGACAGCTTGAGGAACGCCGACGCAGTCTCGTTCCCCGCCGCCGGGAAGCGGATCTCCTTCAGGATCTCGCCCGTGCGGACGCGCGTCGCCCCCGGTCCCTTCAGCAGGTCGCCGACGGCGACCGTCCGCTCTCCGTCCGCGCTGACGAGCGTCGCTTCCGCTTCGAGGACGAGGAGGGCGGGGACCGTGTCCGACGCCGGCGAGCCGTTGCAGATGTTCCCGCCGATCGTCCCGCGCATCGCGATCTGGGTCGATCCGAACGCGGCCGCCGCCTCAGCGAGGGCCGTCGCCTTCTCCCACAGGAGGGGCGAGGTCGCCAGCGCGCGGATCGGCGTCAGCGCGCCGATACGGATCGAGCCCGCCTCCTCGCGAATTCCGATGAGCTCCAAGATTCCGGAGAGGTCGATCACGGCTTCGGGCGCAACCCTCTCCAGTTTCATGTCAACAATCAGATTCGTCCCCCCCGCGAGAACGCGTGCGTTCTCGCCCCGCTCTGCAAGAGCGGCGACGGCGTCAGCGAGCGTCGCCGGGCACAGGTAGTCGAATGCGTGATGCAGGATGTGTGTGTTCGTCGGCTGTCCGCCGTCGGCGGACAGCTTGGGAGAACGTTCGTCGGCCGTTCTCCTGTTCGGCTGCCCGGTCATGGCCGCCCCTCCTTCTCCAGTGCTGCGAGAACTCTTTCGGGTGTTATGGGCAGCTCGTAGAACCGGACGCCGATCGCGTTCTCAATCGCGTTGGCGTACGCCGCGGCGACCGGATTCATCGCCGCCTCGCCGATCCCCTTCGCCCCGAACGGACCGGTCGGCTCGTAGGTGTCGGCGAAGAAGCAGACGAGGTCGTCGACCTTCGGACTCTCGTCCATCGACGCGATCTTTGCGTCGAGCCAGTACCCGCGCGACGCGAGCTGGCCGTCGGCGTTCCACTCGCACCCCTCGTAGAGCGCGTAGCCCGCGCCTTTCGACAGGCCGCCCTCGAGCTGCCCGATCGCCATCGCCGGATTCACGACGGTTCCGCAGTCGGAGCCCATCACCGCCCGCTTCGTCGTCACCCGGCCCGTCCAGGTGTCGACCTCGACCTCGAGGAAGACGGCGACGTACGCCGGCGGGCAGTTCGTCGGCCGGTAGCTCTCGACCGCGGCGAGCGTCTTCCAGCTCTCCATCCAGCACTTCTTCGCCAGCTCCTCCAACGTGAGCACGCGGTCTTCGATCGCGGCGGAGAAGATGACGGTCTCGTTCGTCTCCGGATCGAGCCGCAGATCGAGCGCATCCACGTGGATGTTCATGTAATGCGCGGCCGTCTCCAGAATCTCCTTCCTCAGCGAAGCTGAGGCTTTGACGGCAGCCCCACCCCCGGCGTAGACACCGCGGGTTGCGTGCGTCACGCAGTCGTAGACCGTCGTCTGCGTCCCGACCGGGACGACGCTGACCTTGTCGAACGGCACGCTGAGCGCCTCGCCGACGAGCTTGGCGATCGCCTCGTGCGTCCCGCCGCCGTGGTCCATCAGCGCGGTGACGACGTCGATCGACCCGTCGATGTTGACCTTGACGAGGGCGCCGGAGAAGTCGATCACGTCCCCCGGCTGCGGCGCGCCGGCACTCGACGTATGGAAACCTCTGCCAACTCCGATGCCCCGGCGGAAGCGTCCTTGCTTCTCCTGAGGCTGCTTCCGCCCTAGCCACCCGATCAGGGTGGCCCCGCGCTTCATCAATTCGGGCACCCCGTCCGACTGCACGATCGACTTCACCAGCGGTCCCTGCCCCCAGAACGTGTCGCCGAGGCCGACGTAGTTCTTCAGCCGCAGCTCGATCGGATCGATCTCGAGCTCCCCGGCCAGCTCGTCGATCAGCTGTTCGACGGCGAACGTCACCTGCGGATTCCCGAACCCCTGCATCGCGCACGACAGCGCCTTGTTCGTGTAGACGGCCGTCCCGCGGTAGCGGACGTTCGGGATCTTGTAGAGGGAGACGAGCCAGCCGATCGAGACGCCGAGGAACGAGTACGCCTGGATGTTGTGCGCACCGATGTCGGCGACGAGGGTCATGTCCGCCGCGGTCAGCGTTCCGTCGCGCGTCGCCGCGAGCTTCAGCTCGATCGTCCCCCCGTAGCGGGTGTGGTCGTGGGCATCCTCTTCGCGCGTCGTCACCAGCTTGACCGGTCGGCCGGCCTTCAGCGCCAGCGCAGCGCAGATCGGGATCGGCGCGTTCATCTGGATGCTCGACCCGAACGTGCCGCCGATCGGCACGCGGCGGACGTCGATCTTGGAGAGCGGAATCCCGAAGATCTCGCCGAGCAGAATCCGCACGTTGTGGATCGACTGCGTCGTCGGCCAGACGGTCAGCCCGCCATCCGGCTCCGGGCGGACGACGCACGACTTCGTCTCCATCTGCGCGTGATAGACCTTGGGAAGCTTGAAGCTTCCTTGCACCACGCACTCCGCTTGCGCGAAGACTTCGTCTGGGTCCCCCTCAAGGACCTCGCGTTCGCAGGCGACGTTGTTCTCGATCGGGATCTCGTCCTCGCCCCAGAGGACGGTGTCGTAGATCGCGGGCACGCCGCGCTTCATCGCCTCGTGGGCGTCGGTGACCGCAGGGAGAACCTCATACTCGACCCGGATCGCACGGACGGCGGCCTCGGCCAGCTCCTCGCTCTCCGCCGCCACCGCGGCAACCGCCTCGCCCATCCGACGGACCTTGTCGGCGAGGACGGTGTGATCCTTGTGCAGGACCGGCGGGATGGTGATGATCCGCTCGTTGTAGCGGACCTTCGGCACGTCGGCGAATGTGATGACCGTTACACCCATCGCCTCCGCCTCGGACGTGTCGATCGACTTCACCGCCGCGTGCGCGTGCGGACTCCCCAGGATCCGCCCGTGCAGCATCCTCGGCAACGAGACATCAACGGTATAGGTTTCCTTGCCAGTCACTCTGGCAACACCATCAGATCTTGGGTACTGCTGGCCTATGACCTCGAATCCATGCCTAGCTTCCATTCCCGGTCCCTTCATGGCGGGTGAAATGCTGATGCATCCGTTCGGAGGCTTCAACTGCGTCACTTGCTGAGACAACTTCTATGATGGCTACATGTTCGGAAACAGATGCGCGTAGGTAGTCCGCTCGATCTGGCAAGAGGAACTGCCGCTCCATGTTCTGCCAACCCTCGTGATCCATGAACTCGAGGAAGCTTCGCTCCGTCCGCTCGACGATCGCGTTGTCGGTCGCCTGGGCGAGCATCAAGTGGAAGTCGCGATGGAGGCGAATGTAATCGTCATAACACTCCCGATCGGCCGCATCGGACATGTCGGACAGGAGATCCTCGAATGCTTCGGTTTTCTCCGGAGACCAGCGCGCGACCGCCAGACGCACGAGCCCGCACTCGAACACCGCCCGCGCCTCCTGAAGCTGCAGCGCCTCTTCGGACGAAGAGATTGCGCGAGCAATCTCGGACGTGATCTCGGAAGAGATCACGCGGAGATCTGCCGAGGCGGATACGAAGGTCCCACTTCCAACCCGCGTCTCGACGACACCCATCAGCCGCAGCGCCGCCAGCGCCTCGCGCACCGACGTCCGACCGACCCCCGTCAGCTCCGCCAGCTTCGCCTCCGACGGCAACCGCTCCCCCGCCTTCAGCGACCCGTCCTGGATGGAAGAGAGGATCTGGTCTACTACGTAGCGAGGGCGGTTGGCCTCCGCAAGGCGCTCGATTGACATGGCCCTTCGATGGTAGCACATCTGTCAGGTGTCTGACAGATCTCTTGAGCGCTGGCCGGCAGGCCCTCTGCTGCCCCTCTGATGCTCAGCGCGAAGCTCACCTTCTCGGGCGGACAAGGAATACATGCTCAACGTGAGAAAGCTCCATCCCCCGAAGCCCCATTGAGCGTACCATGGTCATGATCAGATTCGTAAGTGATCCGTTTGCGGCGTCGCTGCGACTGGTCGCGGCGTCGTAGGCTGTCTCCCAAGCCGCGATCACTTGCCTTTCACCACGGAAGGCCACTGGAACTTCGTTTAGTGCCTGCTCGAGTGCTTCCGCACTCTGCGGCACAGCTTCCGGGGCCACACTTGCAGATCGATTCCGGATGACTGCTATGAGGATATCAGTCTTCCATCTCTTCTCGTGCTCGCGTCTGCGACGCCAGCGCTCAAGGCACAGCGCAACAAGCGGAGCGAAGAGGACAGCCGCGCCTGTGACTATGCTTGTGCCAACCGCATCTGGTGACATCTGACACCTTCCTTCCCGAAGCTGCGGACAGTGTCCCGCCGACACCTGCAGTAGAGCAAGTGGGTTGGAGTGAAGCGGATGTGGTTCGATGAGGGTGAGCACGGCATCGGAGCAGGACGGGGCATCCAGCAACCGAGCGGTGCCGAGAGGCGTGCACTGCCCTGGATTTCGAACCGCGGGGAGCCGTGCCCATCAGGCACACCGGCCGTGAACTGCAGACTGAATCCGGACCGAGCCTCCGAGAAACACGCCCGCATCGCCTGAGTGGCAGACAAGTCCCGCGCATCCTCTGCGCCTGCCGGTTCTCGATTCGCGTGTCCGCAATGCGCGCGGATTGAGTGCGAATGCGTTTGCCGCCGCCAGATTGGATGTGGTACACGATTTCAACACAGGATAGAGAGGTTGGGGCTGCTGTCCTCAGAATCGTTCTGCACAACGTGTCAGAGACATCGCCCCCATCACGCTTGGCCGGAATTCACATTACTCGCTGCCATGTGTCTTGCCGACGGGGTGAGACGGTGCTATACTGGCACACATGGTGGGACCAGAATGCGGTATCCGGCGAGGCGATGACGGAGGCGCGTAACAGCTCCGGTAGTCTTGCTACTCACTTCTTCGGAGATTCCTTAGTGTTGGCTCTGGATGTTGTTGCCTTGGTTTCTTGTGTACTTGGCCTGGCGCCCGAGGGTCCAGTCAACGGTTAGCAGAGAATGTTGCTCAAGATCCTGGACATGCCAGCTGAAGCGCATACCGTGGAGCATGGGGAGTGCTTCGGGACACAGCAATGCAACGTGCACTCCCACGGGGTTGGTGATGGTCAGCTTCGGCATTAAGCCTCCTCGGAACAAGGATACAGGCTCACCAGGATCGCAAACGAAGCTGTAGTGCAGGCCCACCGATCCGAACCTCCGGGAGCACCGAAGCGTTGATGCGTCATGGCCGATTTGCCTGAACACTCTCGGGTGGGACCATGACCATGCGTATTCGAGCACTTGGCCGGGATCTACCCTTGGCGAGAAGAGGAATCTGAAGACCTTCGTGCGGGGCTTCGACTCCGCCTCCTCGACAGCTCCCATGTGAATGCCCTGATTGGCCGGGGACAGAAGGCGATACGAGAAACTTGCCTGCTGGAGCCGCAGAGCAGGAGGAGTGCGCATGAGTTCTGACAGTGATGGAACTTGCGCATCCGAGAACGAGTACTCATTCAACCCGAAGTAGTGGCCCGTACCATCGAACTCACTACTGAGAACACGGATTCTGTGCGTTGTCTCCACATACCCGTGCCCGTTTGGCAGGATTGTCACTTCCTTTTCCACCGAGATGACCTCGTATGGCTCTTCGCTCTCCCTTGCCCTACTTGCCAGCGGGATGTACGCAAGAGGATTCGCCGAGAGTTCGTCTCGCAGCTTGCGTGTCACGGTAAGAAGCGGAATCGCTAGATCCGCCAGTCCCCCCTCGCTATACCGGACACCTCGGGGAACAACGATCTCCTCACTCCAATCCGCACCTTCGTCCCGTATGACCACTGTGCATGCCCTCAGACGATTGAGGAGTTCAGGGCTCTTCCGCAACCACACAGGAGGGTGGCCTGATCCAAAGAGCAGGAATACAGCTGGTGCATCTGAGAGTTCGCGGATGACTACGTCGCGTTCCGCCTCAGTCGAAGGTAGCGGCTTGTGAGAGAGAACAAACCCAGACAAGTCGAGGATCCGTTGAACAGCCCCGAGCACCTCCTTCCCATGAAGGAAGGGCTCGAAGAACAGAGTAGCAGGAATCGAGTGTGTCACTATCGCACGCTCCCTCTGCCGAAGCTACTCAAGTTCGTCCCGAAGTTGACGCGCACGAACGACTCGACAAACGACCACATCCATTGGACTTCTTCCGCCTCAGCGCTATGCTTTCGATGTACAACGTTGTTCCTGAGCCCAACTGCCTTCTTCAGGTCGTTCCGAGTGAGTGTGTACTCGTAATCGTTCTTGCGTTTCTCGAGGAACTTCACCATCGCCCAAAGCTTCCTCGGAGGATGCTCGATGCTCTCATCGTCAGCAACCATCTCGGTGAGCTTGCGGATTGCTGTCTCAAGCACAATCCCGAGCTGCGTAACCGTTGCGTTGTGCTGATGTCCCTTCATCAAGACGAAGCAGTCTTTGAGAGGCGTCGAAAGCGCGAAATTCCCAAGCTGATTGAACAGTCCTCCCAACGGGCTTGCGTCGCCGGAATTCAGCATCTCAAGAGAGTACTCGTATATGGCCGCAACGTTGATTGGCCACCCGGGAATGGTGCTAGTGCTCTGGGCGACGGCAAGCGTGGGTGCATCAACACTCTGACTCGCCTTGACAGCTGTCAACGCTGGAATGCGCTCCGCGAAGTCCACTACGACAGCGACTGTATTCGCAGCCGTTAGCAGTTCGGAAAACATTGGTGCGATCCGCTCGAGATCCGAGCCGAACTGCTCGTATGCAAGAAGAACCCCGTGCACACCTGTGGCACAAGCTACGCGGCCCATCCACTGAGACCAATCGTCAATGAATTCGTCCTTGGTCCACGTCACGACAACAGGGATTCGGCTCTCTACAAGACGTGCCAGATGCTCCGAAACCGCCACGTCGGAAGACTCAGATCTCACGGGTGCAAGGCCACTCCCGTCATCGACTGGCTTGACAGCGACGCACTGATGCTCCCGTGCAATCGTTTCGGTCTGAGACTTCCTCTCAGATCGGACCCTCTGCGCCAATGCTCCCAGCGTTTCCTCCAGAATCTTAGCCGGATTGGTTCTTCTCCCAAACTCCAGCACGACAGGGATGATGCTGCTGTTGCGCCATCTGGCGGCCTCATCATCATGCGGGTTCAGCAGAACCACGTAGTCTCGCTTCCGCTCGACACCCGCCAGCTGATGAAGGACTTCGAGTATCTTCCGAATGAAGAGAACGTGAGGATCATTCAGCGAGTAGCCAATGAACAGAGCACTCCAGCGCATGAGAATGTCCTGCAAGAAGCTTGACAACAAGATATGGCTAGATTTAAACCTTTCATATTCTAATGATGATGGGCGCACGACCATGCCGTGAGGAAGAGCACAGTCCCCGTGCAGCTTCACGACAGTGATAGGATCGGACTGGAATCCTGGCGCACGCGCATTGGGAATCGCTGCTTCTGTAGAACAGATAGTTACAGATCTCTCCATTTCTCTTAGCGCATCCTCTATCAAGAAATCGTAGTTGGTGGTTATCAGGTACGGCCAGCATATCGAAACGAGTTCTCTGTGAGCATTCCCAGGCCGTGCCCGGGAAGCGTACTCGCAGATCATCTCCCTCAATCGGGGCTCGCCTAGCTCATCACACAGCAGCTCGAACACCACCGCCGGGTTTCCAGCAGGGTCCGAGATCTCCACCTGTCTTGGTGGTTCGAGCAGCTCGAATAGCTCCGCAGCCATGCGCCCATAGGAGGGAACCGGCTCGCCGTCTGCGTTCTCAGAGAAACCAGCCCCCACGAACGGCACAACCTTGTTCGCAGCGATGTCTCTAGCCAAGGCAAGCAGATTGCCCTGAAGCCGTTTCATCCTACTGGTTCTCAGCTCGCATGACGGGTCTCATTATCGGCGATTCTACATAGCAAGACAATAGGCTGATGTATCTGGTTTCTGACTTCCGTGCGGTAGTCCGGGGACGTCTGGTCGAGCCACAGCTCGAATCGCACTCCACCTCGGAATCCCACCCTTGCACGGCAGGAGCGAGGATAGACTCCACAGGCATTGAGGCCCCTCAGGAGCGTGGAACCAAGTAGCGCGTCCAGTGTAGCTGTATCCACTAGGTGTAAATGTATAGTGCTTCTAACAAATGGAATTTGCTAATCCCCAAGGACGCTAAGACGAACCTTGTAGCTGAGATATAAGGCTGAACGCCACGGACTGCTCCAGCCGAGACTCGCGTGGATTCGCGTGAGGGATCCACATCTACCGCTCGGCACAGCACTCATCATCAGCTCATCGCACCCGCGGCCATTGCAGAAAGCCATCAGCCATACTCTGAGCGCGAGGCCTCAAGCCTTCGCCCCCAGTCCATCGCACTAGCGGCAGCCTCCCCGTACACTGACACGTCATGACATCAGACGCCACGCATCAACTCCAACGCGAGAAGCTCGAGCAGGTTCCGGGGATTCTTCGCGAGGTGGGGATCGATGCTGGTTGATCTGGGTCCGGGAGACGATCCAGACGCCGGACCCAGTCCTTCCGATCGTCCTCGGGGCGGATCTCGTCTGGCCGTCGGCGCTCCTGTTCACAGCTTCCGGAGAGAGAACGGCGATCGTCGGCTCGTTCGATGTCGACGTCGTGCCCGCCGGCGCCTACGACCGCGTAATCCCGTACACCGAGGGAATCGGCGACGTCCTGCGCGACAGCTGCAACGACTCGCCAAGGTACGAGCCCTCTAGTTTCGGATCGAATGCCTGTCCCGCACGGAAATGAGCATCTCGAACAGCCGGCGCCTTCGCGCTAATCCATGCTGTCGAATGGTCCAAGAGACAGGGCTGCCATCGAGAGTGACGAGCCAATTGCGAGAAGCACGATGAAGCTCACTGTAGCAAGCGCCGACCTCGCACCTTTGCCCTTCTCTTCTGGGTTCGGTACACTTCTACTGTTGCTTGGTAGTTGCACAGTCGCTTTCTTGGATGACCGGGAACCTCCAGAACTCCTCGAGATCGCTCTGTATCACTAAGACTCCCAGCATAGAGGAGGTTGGTTTCCATGTCCGATCGCATCACAGGAACGGTCAAGTGGTTCAACGATGACAAGGGCTTCGGTTTCATCGAACGCGAAGGTGGCGAAGACGTCTTCGTGCACTTCAGCTCGGTCCGTGGCGAGGGTTTCAAGTCGCTGTACGAAGGTCAGAAGGTCGAGTTCACAGTGGGTCAGGGTCAGAAGGGCCCCCAGGCGCTCGATGTCTCCGTAACCGTCTAGTTCCTCGGTAGATCACGAAGGTCGCGGTGCACGTTCTGTGCGCCGCGACCGTTCTTTTCTCTCTTGTGTGTCGACGACTCGACCGCGTCTCCAGGTCGGATCGCTCGGCATCCTGTTCCTCTCCACACCCGACGCCGCGGTCACGCACGTTGAAGAGATGCCAGCGCCGCGTAGGGGCACAGCCAGCGGGGTCCACACCTGTTGCGCACTGACGCGTCCCTCAGACTCCTGTCGTACACTGGCACGTCATGACCACACACGCCACGCATCAACTGCAGCGGGAGAAGCTTGACCAGATTCCGGGGATTCTTCGCGAGGTCGGAATCGACTGTTGGTTGGTCTGGGTCCGGGAGACGATCCAGACGCCGGATCCGGTCCTTCCGATCGTGCTCGGAGCGGATCTCGTCTGGCCGTCGGCTCTCCTGTTCACGGCATCCGGAGAGCGGACGGCGATTGTCGGCTCGTTCGACGTCGACGTGGTTCCCGCCGATGTCTACGACCGGGTGACTCCGTACACCGAGGGGATCGGCGACGTCCTGCGCGGAGAGCTCGATCGGATCGCGCCGGGGACGATCGGCATCAACGAGAGCCGGGACGACGTCGCGGCGGACGGCCTCACGTCGGGCATGAAGGCGCTTCTCCTCGAGATCCTCGAACCGACGCCGTACGCGAAGCGCCTGGTCAGCGCCGAGGGGCTGATCAGCCGGCTGCGCGGGCGGAAGAGTCCGTTCGAGCAGGCGCGCATCCGCGACGCCGTCCGGATCACCGAGGAGATCTTCGACGAGCTCGACGGATTCCTGGCCGTCGGGCAGACGGAGATCGAGATCCGCGACTTCGTCCATCGACGGATGGCCGAGCTCGGCGTCGGCTTCGCCTGGCAGGCGTCGTCGAACCCGGCGGTCGACGCCGGCCCGAACAAGGCGTTCGGTCACGGGGCACCGTCGGACAACCGGACGAAGGCCGGGCACCTGCTCCACTTCGACTTCGGGGTGCAGTCGGGCGGCTACAGCTCGGATATCCAGCGGATGTACTTCTTCGGCTCTCCGGACGAGGTTCCCGCGGAAGTGCAGCGCGCGTTCGAGACCGTCCGCCATGCGATCCAGCGCGCTGCCGAGTTCCTTCGGCCGGGCGTCCGCGGGCTGGAGGTCGATGCCGTCGCCCGCGGGCACGTGATCGACTGCGGCTACCCGGAGTTCGCTCACGCGCTCGGCCATCAGGTCGGCCGGTTCGCGCACGACGGCGGGACGCTCCTCGGCCCGCCGTGGGAGCGGTACGGAGACTCGCCGGAGGGAATCGTCGAGGCGGGCAACGTGTTCACGCTCGAACTCCACGTCCCGACTGAGCAGTACGGGCAGGTGAGCCTCGAGGAGGACGTCCTCGTCACCGAGACCGGCTGCGAGTTCCTCAGCCACCCGCAGCAGACCCTCCGCTGCATCGATCGCTAGCGCCGCATCGGCCCCGAACCCCTCGAGGGCTGCGTTTCACAAGGCTAGCCGCGTTCGATCACAGACTCTCCACAATCGGGCGAGATGATCGGCGACACGATCAACCCCGTGTTTCGAGAGGAGACCCCTGTGAAGCGAATGCATGTGGTAGGAATCGTCGCGGCCACGCTCGCGCTGTTCGCGGCGTCGGCGAGCGCGTGTACGTTCACCTTCAGCTACGACTCGATCTCGGCCCCGATCGGGACGGTCGGCGACGTCGGGATCCGCGTCCAGAAGACGCACGCCCGGTGCACGATGACAAGCATGGACGAGTACAAGATCGACGGCGAGGGGATCCAGATCCTCGGCGAGACGGCGTGGGAGGACCTCGGCGGCGGCCTGTACGAGAAGTGGGTGAGGGTCTCGCTCGCCGAAGCGGGCGACGGTGCCTTGCGCATCTCGAAGACGTGCACCAAGGAGGGCTACGAAGAGAAGATCCTTCCGATCGCGGTTCTCGTCCCCGAGGAGGACGCAGCCTGGGCGGCGGCGTGGAGCGGCGAGTACCCGTTCGACGAGCCGTCGGGCGTCGACAGCGTCCTCGACGCGGTCGCCGTGAGCGATGAGACGCTCTCCGTCGGCGGGCTGACGCTCGCGCTCCCCGCGGGCGCGGAGCTTCCAAGCGCGTTCCCGGAGACCGTCCGCGTCTTCTTCGCCGCGGACGACGGCGTGCCAACCGCGCTTCTTCTGGTCGGCGAAGGGCTGTTCGTCCGCTTCGAGCACCTGATCGGCTAAGGACTGATGCCGCGCCCGTTCGCGCTCGCTCTGATCGTGTTTCTTGCGGCGTTTCTCGTCGTTCCAGCGGCGCTCGGCCAGGGATTCGGCGAGCCGAGCGACGCGTTCGGCTCGTCGAACGCCGAGCGAACGTTCGAGACGCCGGTCGCTCAGGAATCCGGGGGAAGCGGCTCCGATGCCGGCTACTTCCTCCACGATCAGCTGACGAAGCTCCTGCTCGTCCTCGGGTTCACGACCGCCGGGCTGGCGATCGTCCTGACCCGGCGGTTTGCCTTGAGACGATGGCTCCTCGTTCTCTCGGTCGCCGTCCTCGGGTTCACGATCGGCGGGGCGCTCTGCCCAATCGCGGCGGTTCAGAACGTGATCCTCAAGGCGTCGACCGGGTACCTCCTCCTCTTCCTCGTTCCGACGGTCGCCGCCCTGTTCGTCGGCCGCCTCTTCTGCGGCTACGTCTGCCCATTCGGCGCGCTGCAGGAACTCCTGCACGTGAAGCGGCTCCGCCGGGCGATCCCGGCGCGCTGGATGCGGGTTCTGCGCTTCGTTCCGTACGCGATCCTCGTCTACCTCGTCGGTCGCGTCCTCGTCACCGGCGTGTTGACGTGGAGCGGAACGACGCCGTTCAAGGCGTTCTTCACCGTCGGCGGGACACCGCTAACGCTCGGGATCAGCGCCGCGTTCGCCCTGCTCTCCGTCTTCGTCTTCCGCCCGTTCTGCCGGCTCTTCTGCCCCCTCGGCGCGTGGCTCTCGCTCGTGTCGCGCGTCAACCCGTTCCGGATCCGCGTCGGTTCAAGCTGCGTCTCGTGCGGCCAGTGCGACGATGCGTGTTCCTCCTGTGCCGTGGAGAGTGGGACGGTCGACGCCGCGGACTGCCTCCTCTGCGGCGAGTGCCTCCGCGCCTGCCCGGTCGGCGCGCTCGGGATTGCGGCGAGGCGTCCCGCCGAGAAGGCCGAAAAGACCAAAGCCTGAGCCGCTACGGGCCGAGAACCGACGAGAGATTCGGCGACCAGTCGCTCGCGCGCACGCGGTCGACCATCTCGGCGATCCCGGCGAGGGGAACCGTGCGAGCCGTCATCTCCCCGGCCAATCGACCGGCGAAGCCCCACGACTCTGCCTGGGAGAGCCAATCGGTCGGCTCGGTGTTTGCGTCGTTGTCCGGGAATCCGCCGGCAAGGGAAGCGCTCGCGTCGATCTCGGCCTGCACGTAGGCCAGGTCGCAGTTCAGCCTCGTCCACAGGCCGGCGGTCTTGTGGAAGCCATCGTAGGCCTGGCGGATGTGCGGCTTGTCGGGAGCGGCCTGGACGTGATCCTGCGAGGCAAACGGAAGCAGGACCCGGAGTTCGGGCAGCTTCTGCCCGATCGCCGCGTAGTGCCCGACCGGGACACGGTACGGCCAGAAGGCGGCCGTCTGCTGCGGCGTGGCGACGTCGGCCGGCCAGGTCGCCAGCGAGAAGACGCCGTTGTCGAGGAGCGCCTGCGTCAAAGCGGCAGAGAACCACCGAACGCCGTCGATCGTCGGCCCCTTGTCGTCGAGCACGTAGTCCTTCCCCGCCGGCACGCGGAAGACCGGACGCCCTTCGGGGTACGACGCGTTCTGGACCCAGTCGAGCGTCGAGTAGTCGACCGAGATCGACGTCGGCGTGTAGCCGAGCGGATCGTAGAACGGGTTCTGGATCGGATTCCGCGCCTCGTCGAAGTGCCCGATCTCGAGCGGATACATCTCGGCCATCGTCGGGTTCTCCCGCCCGACGAAGTACTTGAGCCCTGGGAACGCCTCGCCGTGGTAGGCCATCACGTTCGTCGCGACGACCCCGGCGTGAGACGACGCGAACAGCCCGACGTTGTCGTAGAGCGGTGTGACGCCGATCATCTCGGCGAGATACGCCCCACGATCGTCGGGGATCAGCCCCAACGCGAAACGGATCGTGTCGCGCAACGCGGCGAGGCAGAGCGGCCCGCCGACATCGAATGCGCCGTCGCTCTGGATCCCCGTCTCCGGATCGGTCTTCCCCGGCCAGAGATGCGAGATCGCGATGGCTCCAACGTCGATCGGGTTGTAGACGAGATGGAACGGCGTCTCCGCGAGGCTGTACTTGTCGACGAACCAGGTCGACGCGACGACGACGACCGGTGCGAACTCCCCGTACCGCGCCGCGGCGGGGACGTCGACGCGAACGGCGACGCGTCCCACCTCTGCGCATTCGATGTGCGTGTGGACGACGGCCGCGGTCCCGCAATCCTCCGGACAGAGTCCGGACACGCGCTCGGTCTCGTCGCAGATCCCGTCGCCGCACCGCTCGTCTCCCGCAATCGAACACGCTGAGAGAACGATCACGAAGCAAAACACGCCGATCGCCGCCGCCGAACGCACCATGACCCGCCACCTCCCCGGCCATCATAGCCGACGCTCGTGGCGTCTCAGTCGGAGACGGTCGCGAACGGACCGATCGACAGGGTGTCCCGAGGGCGAGGCGACGTTCGAAACGACGCAGTCGCCGCGCGAGACGTCCCGCACACGCCGTCATCTCTCTGCACGGCCGTTTCTCGGCCTCTCCGTGCGCCGCTTGACAAGCCCGATCCGGATCTCAATCCTGGCCGCGGGGGTGAACGAGATGAGCAGAGCGGCACGGAGTCTCTTCGTCTTCGGCATCTACTTGGTGGCCCTGGGCGCGTTCCTGCTGATTGCGCCGAACACGCTGATCACGCTGTTCGGCCTTCCGGCGACGGGCGACGTCTGGATCCGCGTCGTCGGCATGCTGATCGCGCTTCTCGCCTACTACAACATCCAGGCGGCGCGCAACGAGACGGTCGACTACTTCCGCTGGTCGGTCGTCGCCCGCGGATCGGTCATCGTCTTCTTCGCCGGCTTCGTTCTCGCCGGACTGGTGAAGCCGATCCTTCTCCTGTTTGGCGCTGTCGATCTGGCCGCCGCGGTCTGGACCCACGTCGCCCTCCGCCGGGACCGCGTAGTCTGATCGGCTCTCCGAGGATCGAGCCCATGGGACGTTCGGGCGAGACGTCCCACGGCCTCGGTTTGACTTCGGTCGACCGTCCGGCGATGCTGTGAATCGCCGAGATCTGCGGGATTTTACGGAGGTATGATGAATCCTCTTCGTCTGGCGATACTGGCCGTAACCCTTCTGATCGTGGGGAGTCTGGCGATCGTCCACGACGTCGTCCGCCGGCCGCTTCCCGACCACGACGGCGTCGTCGAACTCGCCGGCCTCGAGGCGCCGGTCGAGGTCCTCCGCGACGCCCGCGGGGTTCCCCACGTCTACGCGTCGAATCTGCACGACCTCTTCCTCGCTCAGGGGTACGTGCAGGCGCAGGATCGATGGTGGCAGATGGAGTTCTGGCGCCACACGGCGAGCGGGCGGCTCGGCGAGTTGGTCGGGCGCACGGACGCCGTCGTCCGCGCCGACATCTTCCTCCGCACGCTCGGCTGGCGCCGCGTGGCGGAGGCGGAGTGGGCGTCGATGGACGAGGAGACGAAGGCCTGGCTCGGAGCGTTCTGCGACGGCGTCAACGCGTACATCGCGGATCGCTCGCCGAGCGAGTTGGCGTTCGAGTACCGCGTCCTCGCATTGACCGGAATCGAGTTCTCGATCGACCCGTGGACGCCGGTCGACACGCTCGTCTTCGCCAAGTTGATGGCGTGGGACATGGGCCTCGAAGAGTCGAAGGACATCCTCCGCGGCGCGCTCTACGAGGAAATCGGCCCGGAGATGACCGACACCTGGCTCAACCCGCCGTGGCCGTACGGCGAGCGGCCGACGATCGTCGGCCCGGACGACCTGCCCGACATGTCGGCGCCCGATGAGGAAGCCACGCGGACGCCGCCCGCGACGGGCGCGAACGCCTTCCGTCCGGGCGAGCGCGAAGCCCTGAGCGCGGTGCTCGGCACCGGACCGGGCGGCGGAACGAACGCGTGGGTCGTCTCCGGCGCTCACACGGAGAGCGGTCGGCCTCTTCTGGCGAATGACACCCACCTCGGGATCCAGCTTCCGACCGTCTGGTACGAGATCGGCCTGCACTGCTCGGAGGACCCGACGGACGGAGCAAGTCCGGCGCTTGACGTCGTCGGTTTCACGTTCCCAGCCTCCCTCGGCGTCGTCGTCGGCCACAACGGGCAGATCGCGTGGGGGATCTCGAACGCGTTTCCCGACGTCCACGACGTCTACCGACTCCGGATCGACCCGGACGACCCGCTCCGCTACGCGTGGAACGACGAGTGGCGGGAGATGACGGTCCGCGAGGAGTCGATCGCGTTCGGCGACGGTTCGAGCCCGATCGCGATCCGTGTTCGCGAGACACACCTCGGCCCGATCACGACCGACAACCGTTGGGATCCCGCAACGGAAGCGGTCTCCGGTTTCGAGAACGACGCGCCGCTCGCCCAGCGGTGGACGGCGCTCGATCCAGGGACGGTCTCCCGAGCGGTGATCGCGATCGACCGCGCGCAGGACTGGGATGCCTTCCGCGCAGCGCTCCGAAGCTGGGACGTGCCAGCGCAGCACTTCGTCTACGCCGACACGGACGGAAACATCGGCTACCAGCTCGCCGGCCGGATCCCGATCCGGGCCGCCGGATTCGACGGACTCGTCCCGACCGTCGGCTGGACGGATGAGCACGAGTGGGAAGGCTTCCTCCCGTTCGACCTCCTCCCTCACGTCCTCAATCCAGCGAGCGGCAGGATCGTCGCCGCCAACCACGCCGCGGTTCCCCCGGCGTACTACGACGCGCTTGCGGACGAACTCGGGGACGGGTTCACCTATCTTCTCAATCGCGAGATGGACTACGCCTACCGCGCGCAGCGCGTTCACGAGCTCCTCGCGGAGGTCGAAGCGCACACGGTCGACAGCTTCCAGACGATGCAGGCGGACACGAAGCTCCTGAGCGCCGACGAGGTCCTTCCGTACTTCGCGACGATCGCGTTCGACAACGATGACCTCGCGAGCGCACGCGATTGGCTCCTCACGTGGGACCGACGCTTCGATCCGTCGAGCGCTCCCGCCGTCCTGTATGCGCACGTCTGGCGCGCTCTCGTTCGCGGGATCTTCGCCGACGAACTCGGATCGTCGGCGCGACTCGTCGGCGGCGACCGGGAGATGTGGGCCGTCCGCCTCCTGCTCGACGAGCCGGATCACGCGTGGTGGGACGACGTCACCACGAGCGATCGCGTCGAGACCCGGGGCGAGATCCTCCGTCGGGCGTTCATCGAGGGGCACGCTGCCGCGGTCGCGCAGTGCGGTGTCGATCGGGCGGCGTGGGCGTGGGGCGACGTACACACGGGTGTCTTCGTCAGCCAGCCGCTCGGCAAGAGCGGCGTCGGCCTCTTCGAGCGGCTCGTCAACCGAGGGCCGATTCCCCTCGGCGGGATGACTGACACGATCTGCAACACGCGCTGGAACGTCTCCGCCGATACGTTCGATGTCAAGAGCATCCCGGCGATGCGCATGGTCATCGACCTCGCCGACCTCTCGCGGAGCGTCGCCGTCCACTCAACCGGTCAGAGCGGACATCCGTTCGCCGACACCTACGACGACCTCATCGAACCGTGGCGAGCCGTCGAAGCGCATCCGATGCTCTGGGTGCGAGAGGATACCGAGGCGTCGGCCGTCGACTGCCTCAGGCTGAGGCCAGCCGACGGCTAGTCGCGGAGCAGCCGATCGTCCTGCTCATCTCCCCGTCTAGCTCGATCTCGCCGCGGAGAGAAGCGCGAGCTGCCCAACGCCCCACGGGACGAAGCTCCCGGCGAGGACGATCAGCCAGCCCTTGAGGGTGGGATCGACGGTCTTGAGGACGGTGGCGAAACCGGGGACGTAGACGGCGGCGACGAGGAGAACAGTGCAGATCCCGAGAGCGCCCCAGATGTACGGATTGCGCGTGACGGCGTTCCGGAAGATCCCGGAGCCGGGGTCGCGCATGTTGAACACGTGCCAGAGCTGAGCGAAGGCGAGCGTCAGGAAGGCGGTTGTCGTCCCCTGAGCCTCCGTCAGCCCGAACCGGCGGATCGAGAGCAACAGCACGCCGAGGACGACGGCCGCGATCAGTCCCCCGTAGCCGCCAACGATCCACCCGTGCCGGGCGGTGACGATCGGTTCGCCGGCGGGCCGGGGAGGACGGCTCATGATTCCGGACCCGCCCTCACTAGCCCCGAGGGCGAGCGCCGGGAAGACGTCGGTGACGAGATTCAAGAACAGGATCTGCAGCGGCAGAAGCGGCAGCGGCAGTCCGGCGAACGAGGCGATCGCCACCGCCAGAATCTCGCTGACATTGCAGGAGAGGAGATAGATCACGAACTTGCGGATGTTGTCGAAGATCGCCCGACCCTGCTCGACGGCTGCGGCAATCGTGCCGAAGGCGTCGTCCTTCAACACCATGTCGGCCGCTTCCTGCGCGACCTGCGTCCCGCGAAGGCCCATCGCCACGCCGATGTCGGCCTTCTTGAGGGCGGGGGCGTCGTTGACGCCGTCGCCCGTCATCGCGACGACGCGGTCGTCCGCCTGGAAGAGCGCAATCAAGTCGAGCTTCTGCTTCGGACTGACGCGGGCGAAGACCTGCACGCCGAGGAGCCGCCGTCGGTCGTCGCCGGTCAGCTCTTCGATCCGATCGAGCTCGGAGCCGTGGAGGGCCTCGGCGTCGGCCCGATCGACGAGGCCGACCGCCTGCGCGATGCTCCGCCCGGTCGCCGGCTGGTCGCCGGTGACCATCACCACGTCGATCCCTGCCCGGCGACACTGCGCGATGGCATCCTGCACGTCGCTCCGCGGTGGGTCGGCGAGTGCGATCCACCCAACGAGGGTGAGATCCTCGTAGGCGGGCGCGTCGGCCCGATCGACGGTCTTGGTGGCGAGGCCCAAGACACGTAGACCTTGCACGGCCATCGCCTGTTCGTCGGCGATCCATCGCTCCCGGCCGGCATCGTCGAGCGGTGCCGGCCCGGACGGCGTCAGGACGGACGCGCAGGCGTCGAGAATCGACTCCGGCGCCCCCTTGGCCGTGACGAGGAAGCCTCCGCCCGGCTTCTCCTGGACCGTGGCCATCCGCTTGGTGTCGGAGTCGAACGCCTCCTCACGCACTTCTGGATGCCGGGCCCGGAGCTCGGCCGTCTCGATCCCGGCCTGCTCTCCCGCTTCGAGGAGCGCGACTTCGAGCGGGTCGCCGACACCTCCGTCCCCGCTCTCGCGCAGGTCGGCGTTGTTGCAGAGGACGCCGATCTCCAAGGCCTTGCGAACGAGGTCCCTCTCGGCTCCGTCCGGCAATCCATCCTCGGCGAAGTCGACCGGCCCAGTCGCGACGACGAGCCGTGCGACGGCCATCCGATTCTCGGTCAGGGTCCCCGTCTTGTCCGTGCAGATCACGCTCGCCGCGCCGAGCGTCTCGACCGCAGACAGGCGCCGGATGACGGCGTTCCGCTGCGCCATCCGCCACATGCCGCGCGCCAGGGCCAGCGTGGCCACGATCGGCAGACCTTCGGGGATCGCGGCAACGGCGAGGGCGATCGACGTCTCGATCATCAGAAGGACATCCTTGCCCGAGACGATCCCGACGCCGGCGATCGCCGCGGCGATGACAAGCGTGACCCAGAGGAGCATCCGTCCGAGCCGCTCGAGCCGCTGTTCGAGCGGCGTCGCCTCCTCCTCGGCCTCCTCGATCAGGGTCGAGATCTTGCCGAGCTCGGTCGACATCCCTGTGCTGACCGCGACCGCCTCGCCGGAGCCGTTGGTCAACATCGTCCCCTTGAACAGCATGCTCGTCCGATCGGCGAGGGGCGGATCCCCGTCGACGGCCTCCGCCGACTTCGAGACGGGCAGGGACTCCCCCGTCATCGCTGACTCGTCCGCCTGCAGTTTGGAGGCGGTCAGGATTCGCAGATCGGCCGAGATGAGGTCTCCTGCTTCGAGGATGACGATGTCTCCGGGAACGATGCCCTCGGCCGGGATCTGCACCCGGACGCCATCCCGCCGCACCTTGGTCATCACACGCGAGAGCTTCTGGAGCGCCTCCATCGACCGTACGGCCCGCAGCTCGGTGACGAGGCCGATCAGGGCGTTGACGACGATGACGAGGCCGATCGCCGCCCCTTCGAGCCAGTCGCCGAACGCGAACGAGACACCGGCCGCGACACCGAGCAGGATGACGATGAGGCTCTTGAACTGACGGAGGAGGATCTCCCCCCACGTCGCTGTCTTCGGCGCTCGGAGGAGGTTCGGCCCGAATTCGCGGAGACGATCAGCGACGGCGTGCGGGTCGAGGCCGCTCTCCGGCGCGACGCCGAGCCGCGTGACCGCGGCGTCGGCCGTCAGGGCCCACGGAGATTCGATGGCAAGAGGTGCTTGAGTCGCGCGTTCGCTTCGCATGCGTCTGCGAACGAGTATACGGACCGAGGGTGACAGATCAGGATCCCGCGCGGAATCCCGGCTACCAAGTGACAGCCGAATCAGAGTGCTCGGGGTCCTACCCGTCCTGAATCGAGAGGACAGCGTCGCCACGAACGACGACGGAGCGCTCGAGGTCCGCGTACGTCCAGACCTCGACGGCGTCGACCTGTGCCGAAGCGAAACCGAGGTCGTTGGCCGCGACGACGGCGTCCGGTTCGCCCCACGCCGACACGAGCTCGGTCGTCGACGCGTACGCGTAGTCGGCCCTCGCCTCGTTGAGGTAGGTGAACCCTCCGTTCATGCTCACGAAGAGCAGGAAGATGAGGGCGATCATCTCCAACGTGCAGCAGGCGATCTTCATCTCTCCCCCTTTGATCGATCCCGACAAAGAGGCTAGAGAAGCGATGTTGGGCGGTCGTCGCGGCGTGACCGGTCCCGACAGCCCGTCGGTCCGAGGTGCATCGCACCGATGTCTGGGTGTGGTGTGGGTCACATTTCCTGTTTCACGTTGCGGGGAGTGCCCGCGCGAGATGTCCGGCTACGCCGGCGGCGCGTCGCTCGACCGAAGTTCCGGCCAGACGCGAAAGAAGCGATCGTCGAGCGGCACGGGACGCCCAGTCGCCTCATCGAGGAAGACGACGGTGAGCTCCGCCTCGACGCAGACGTCGTCCGACCCGTCGAACGTCGCCGTCTGCCCGAGGACGATCTTCCGACGCCCGGCGCGCACGACGTCGACCGAGATGGCGAGCGTGTCGCCCGCGCTCGCCGGTCGGCGATAGGTGATCGCCAGGTGGACGACGACGGGGAAGAGGCTGTGCTTCTTGAGGAAGTCGACGTCGACGCCGCGTGCCTCGAAGTCAGCCCACCGCGCCTCCTCGAGAAGCTCGAGGTAGCGGGCGTTGTTCACGTGACCGAACCGGTCCTCGTGGTATCCGCGCACCTTGATCCGGGTGACTGACACGCGCCCCTCCTTCCGAGTTGTCGAACGATACGAGGACGGATGCACGGCGTCCACGACGCGCCGTGTCCCTGAGAGCTGTCAGCCGTCCGACGGAAGGTCGGGCACGCCGTCCCGGTCGAGGTCGGGGACGGCGGCGAGGCCGCCGAGCGCGGTCTCCTTGTAGCGGTCGCGCAGATCAAGGCCGGTCTGATGCATCACTTCGAGGGTCGCGTCGAAGCTGACCCGATCGCGGCCGCCGGAGAGGGTCGCCAGATTCGCCGCATTCAGCGCCGAGACGGCACCGGCCGCGTTCCGCTCGATGCACGGGATCTGAACGAGCCCGGCGACGGGGTCGCACGTCAGCCCGAGGAAGTGCTCGAGCGCCGTCTCCGCGGCGCGATCGACCTGGTCGGCGACGGAACCGCCGAGGAGGTGGCAGACCGCGGCGGCGGCCATCGCGCTGGCGACGCCAATCTCGCCCTGGCAGCCGACGAGAGCCCCGGCAATCGACGCCTTGGCGACGGCGAGCCCGCCGATCACACCGGCGACGAGGAGGGCCTCGTAGATCCTCTCGTCGGCAAGACTGCGTGACTCCTGCATGATCCGAAGGCAGGCGGGGAGAACGCCGGCCGAGCCGCATGTCGGAGCGGTGACAACGGCCCCGCCCGCCGCGTTCTCCTCGGCGACGGCGATGGCGTAGATTGACGCGCGCGTGCTCTCCGCCGAGATCACGCCCGGCGTCCCGCGCTGCGCCTCGAACCGTCGGCGCATCGCGGCCGCCCGCCGGTCGAGACCGAGCGGCCCCGGGAGCACGCCCTCGGTCGCCAGACCGCGATCGATCGATCGAGACATCAGGTCCCAGATCGTCTGGAGGTGCGCGGTGACCGCCTCGGATCCGCGTCCGTGCGCGGACGCCTCCGCCGCTAGGGCGTAGTCAGCGAGCGATTCTCCGCGCCGGTGGCAATCCTCGACGATCGCCCGCCCCGACGCCGTCCGATCCTGAACGACACCTCGCGACCGATCGGGCTCCGCCCCTTCGACGATCACACCCCCGCCGATGGAGACGTAGACCGCGGAGAGGAGGACACGCCCCTCGTGGTCGTGGAGGGCACACCGAAGGGTGTTCGGATGCTCGCTCGGCGGTGTCTCGGTATCGAAGACGATGTCCGTCTCCGGACGGAAGACGTAGCCCCCGTTCCGGAGGAGCAGGACGCCTGTTTCCGCCTGCTCCTCGTAGATCGCGCCGATCGACCGATCGACCACGTCCTCGGGACCGTACCCCGCGAGGCCAGCGACGAGCGCGCGGTCGGTCAAGTGCCCCCTTCCCGTGTGGGCGAGGCTCCCGTAGAGGGTGACCGTAACCCCCTCGCCGGGCGCCGGCTCGGGGCGCGCCGCCAGCTGTTCGCGGAAGCGCCGCCCGGCGCGCATTGGGCCGAGGGTGTGGGACGAACTCGGACCGACGGCCGGCTTGAGGACGTCGAACAGGCTCGGAAGACGAACACGCTCGCGGTCGTTCACGCGTGCACTATCGGAGACCGCTCGCTGTCGGTCAACTTCGAGTGAACGCCTTGCCTCGTCGCCACGACGGACGGATGATCGAGGCTCGACGCAGCGAGAAACGGAGGCGCGGGATGACGGACGAGCGATCGCAGGCGTGGACGAAGCTTTGTGCATTCACCGAGGACAGTCTGAGAGCCACCGGGGTCCCCGGCGCGTCGGTCGGCGTGCTGCACGAGGGCGCAATGCAGACGGCGGGATTCGGCGTCACCAACGCCGCTCACCCGCTCCCGGTAACCGACGAGACGTTTCATCAGATCGGATCGATCACCAAGACCTACACCGGAACCGTCGCGATGCGCTTCGTCGAAGAAGGGAAGCTCGATCTCGACGCGACCGTCCGCTCGTACCTGCCCGAGTTCCGCGTCGCCGACGAGGCGGCAAGCGCGGGCGCGACCGTCCGCCATCTGATGACCCACACCGGCGGATGGGCGGGCGATCTGTTCGAGGGAACGAGCGTCGAGGAGGACGCGCTGGAGGAGTACGTCGCCCGGATGGCGAACCTCGCTCAGCTCGCTCCGCTGGGGACCGTCTGGTCGTACAACAACGCCGGATTCGCCGTTCTCGGCCGGATCCTCGAGGTCGTCGGAGGCAAGCGCTACGCCGCCCTCCTCGCCGAGCGCCTCCTCGAACCCCTCGGGCTGACGCAGACGCACCTCGAGACGGATCCGGTGATCACGGCACGGTTCGCGGTCGGGCACCGGGTCACGCCGGCGGGCGCCCAGGTCATCCCATCGTGGTCCCTTCCCGGATTCGTTCGCCCGATGGGCGCGATCCAGTGCACGGTGAAGGACCTCCTTCGCTACGCGCGCTTCCACCTCGGTGGCGGGACGACCGACGCCGACACGCAGGTGTTGACAGGGGAGAGCCTCACCGCAATGCACGCGCCGCAGCTGTCGGTCTGGGGAGACGAACACTGGGGCCTCACCTGGTCGGTCGATGAGACGGGGTCGGTCCGCCGCGTGATGCACGGCGGAGGGACCTCAGGGCAGATCTCGCTTCTGACCCTCGTCCCCGAGCGTGCGTTCGCCGTCGGCGTGCTGACGAATGCCGACCGGGGCTCGGCCGTCACCCGCGCGGTCACCGAGCGTGCGCTCGCGGAGTACCTCGACGTCACGATCGATCGGCCGACGCCGATCGCGTCGACGGAGGACGATCTCGCACCGTACGTCGGGCGGCACACGCGCCCGTTCGCCGAGATCGAACTCGGCCTCCTCGGCGGCCGTCTGATCGGTCAGCTAACGTACAAGCAGTCGTTCCCGACGCCCGACACGCCGCTTCCCCCGCCGCCGCCGCCGATGAGCCTCGTCCGCTGCGCGGAGGATCGCCTGCTCGTCCAGGACGGTCCGCTCGCAGAGACGACGATCGACGTCCTCCGGAGAGCCGACGGCACGATCGGCTGGATCCGCGCCAGCAGTCGAATCCACCGGCGCGTCGCGTAGGGTGACCGCGAGACGAGACCGGGGCGCGACGCGGTAGAATCGTTGCGAGGAGGCGCGATGAAGATCGGCATCCTGTCCGACAGCCACGATCGGCTCCCGCTCCTCGAGCGGGCGGTCGAGCGATTCAACGCCGAAGAGGTCGAGCTGGTCCTCCACGCGGGTGACTTCGTTTCGCCGTTCACGGCGATCCCACTGGCAAAGCTCCGCGGCGCGTTCGTCGGCGTCTTCGGAAACAACGACGGCGATCGGCTCTACCTCAGGGAGCGATTCGAGAGGATCGGCCCGATCTACCTCGGCTATCACACGTTCGAGATTGACGGCGTCCGCGGCGTTCTGATGCACGAGCCGAAGTCAATCGACGCCCTCGTCGCCAGCGGGCACTACGACCTCATCGTCTACGGACACACCCACGAAGTTGACCTGCGAATGGAAGGGCCGGTCGTCGTCAATCCGGGCGAGGCGTGCGGCTACCTTTCCGGGCGCGCGACCGTTGTCCTGTTCAACACCAAAACGCGGACGCCGGAGCTGATCGAGCTCGAAGCCTGATCGGGAGCAAGACGATCGAGCCGGACCGCGAATGCGCTACCCTTCACGCTCCGGCTTGCGCACGCCGACGTTCGCCGAGACGGTGAATAGCAGGGCTGCACCGACGATCAGGAATCCGACGATTGCGAACAGCGCGTACCGGTGGGCGGCCTCCACGGCCACCGCCGCGGTCGCGCCTCCCCGCTCGAGCGCACGGGCGATGTGGAAGACGATCGCGCCGAAGATCGCCGGACCGACGGCGGACGACGTTCGTCCCGCGATGGCGAAGAATCCGTAGAACTCCGCGCTCCGTCCCGTCGGCGCCAACAGCGCGACCGTCGCCCGACTGACCGACTGCACGGCAGTCAGCGCGAACCCGGCGACCGCACCGATGACGTAGAACGCGAGAAGGGTTCGGGCGAAGAAGAGCCAGACGACGGCTCCCATCAGACCGAGAAGCGAGAGGAGGAGCGTCGTTCGCACGCCGATCCGTCCGACCGCCAGGCCAGGGAGGAACGCGCCGGGGATGCTCGCGACCTGGACGAGGATCATGAACACAACGAGCTGCTCCTGCTCCAGCCCGAAGAGCGTCGCGCCGAGGATCGCGCCGAAACCGAGGACGAGCAGGATCCCCTCGTTGTAGAGGAGGAACGCGAGGAGGAACTTGCCGAACTCGCGATGCGTTCGCGCGGCGAGAATCGTCTGGCCGAGGCGCCGGAACGGGAGGAGGAGGATCTCCCGCCCGCGCGGCAACGGCTTTCGCTCCGTGCGCTCGGTGACCCAGCGGAGCATCGGAATCGCGAACGCGGCGAAGAAGAGCGCGGTGAAGACGAACGCCCCGCGAACGACGAGGCTGCCGCCGATCCCGCGCACGGCCGCAAGCACGATCAGAAGACAGAGGACGCCGCCAGCCGATCCGATCGCCCAGCCGTTCCCGGAGACGCGCCCCGTTTCCTGCGACGTGGCGATCTCGGGCAGGAACGCGTTGTAGAAGATCTGGCCGCTCCGGTATCCGACCTCGGCGAGGATGAACAGGGCCATCCCAAGCGCCACCGCCCCTTCCGTGACGAAGAACATCGAGGCTGTGAATCCGCACGCGATCGCCGTCGACAGGAGAAGGAAGCGCTTCTTGCTCCCCGACGCATCGGCCACGGCGCCGAGAATCGGTCCTGCAACGGCGACGATCGCCGTCGCCGTCGTCAACGCGATCCCCCAGTAGAACGATCCGAGCGCACCGCCGACGACGGTCCCCTGGAAGTAGGCGGCGTAGATCGCCAAGAGGACGACGGCCGCGTACGCCGAGTTCCCAGCATCGTACAGATACCACGCCCACCGGGCGCGGCGACTAGCCATCGGAGTCCTCACGCGCTCTCCTTCCTCGCTCCCACGGATAGACCGCCGCGGCGGCCGCGGCAGCGCGCAGCGCCGGATCGTCGGAGTAAACGCCTCGGCGCTCCTCGGGGATCAGCTCGGCGATTCGGCGCATGATCGTCTCGCCGATGCGGTCGATCTCCGCCCGCCCCGCCCGGCCTCGTTCGACACCGTCGAACGGACCGATCGGCGCGCCGATCTTCACGGTCACGCGCGCTCGGCGAAGCCGGAGGAGACTTCCGAAGAGTTCGGTCAACCCATCGATCCCGATCGGAAGAACGGGCGCTCCGGTTCGGGCGGCGAGGAACGCAGTCCCCGGGCGCGGGGGTCGGAGGACGGAGGCCCAACTCCCCCCTTCGGGGAAGATGCCGAGAACGCCGCCCGCGTTCAGGACGCGCTCGGCCGCTTCGAGGGCCGCCCGAGAGCTTCCGTGTCGGCGCACGCGATGGGTTCCCCAGGCCTTCGTCAGCCACTTCACGCCGGTCGGCGCATTCGGCATCCGGAAGCCGCCGATGAACTCGAGAGGCCACGGCATCGCCCGGATCACGGCGACCGGGTCCGCGAAGTGGAAGTGGTTGGCGACGACCAGAAGCGGCCCCGCCTGCGGCAGGTTCTCCTCCCCCTCGATCGAGAGCTTCGCCAGCAGAGCGAACGCCAGGCGGATCAAGCCGCGCAGGGCAAAGCGAATCGAACGGTGCCTCGGCGTCCACGGTCCCTCACCCATGGACGGATCATACACAGGCGCGCCGCCCGAGCAGAACCTCGTCGCCGACCCGCGACGCCCGCCGTCTCGATCCTTCGTGGAGGACTACGGGGTTTCGCGAACCGCGGCAGCTCCGACCGGCGTTCGCGCGGAGGACGCGAAGCCGGATCGGAGCTCGTCGATCAGCTCTGCCACGGGGACGATCGCATCGACCCGATGGGCGTTCGCGCCGGCGAACGCGAACCCGTCGTCGAGGTCGCCCGTCTTGGCGTGGGTCAGCGCCTGCGCGATGCAGTACGGGGACTCCGCCGGATTGCAGGTCACGAGGCACTGCCAGACGCAGCGCGTCGGGCGTCGTTCGCCGGCGGCGACGTCGTCGAGGAAGCGGTTCCGAATCGCTCGACCGGGAAGGCCGACCGGGCTGTCGATGATCGTCAGATCCGCCTCGGTACAGCGGACGAACGCCTCCTTGAACGCGGGGGCCGCATCGCACTCGTCGGTGGCGACGAAGCGGGTCGCCATCTGGACGCCACTCGCGCCGAGTGAGAGGGCGCGACGGATGTCGGCGCCGGTGTAGATCCCGCCCGCGGCGATCACCGGGATCGCCCGGTCGAATTGCTTCTCGTAGACGGAGACCGCGTCGAGCGCCCCGGCAAGCAGGTTCTCGAGCGCGAAGGCAGGATCGTCGAGCTGAGGACGGGTGAATCCGAGGTGACCGCCGGCCAGCGGCCCCTCGACGACGACCGCATCGGGGACACGGCCGTAGTTCTTCGCCCAATAGCGGAACAGAACCTGGACCGCGCGACCGGAGGAGACGATCGGTACGAACGCTGTTCGCACGGTGCGAAGCTCCTCGACCGACAGCTTCGACGGCGCTTTCAGCGGGAGGCCGGCGCCGAGGAAGAGGAGATCGGCGCCCTCCTCGATCGCCACGTTCATCAGGTTGTCCGAGTCCGACAGCGCAACCATGATGTTGACGCCGATCGGGCTGTCGGTCGCCGCCTTCGCCGCACGGATCTCTCGCCGGAGGGCACGGACGTTGGCCCGCAGGAAGTCGGTCCGGAAGTCGTCCTCGAGCATCCCGATTCCGGCGGCCGAGATGATGCCGATCCCACCTGCTCGGCCGACGGCCGAGGCGAGACCGGAGAGCGAGATCCCTACGCCCATCCCGCCCTGCACGATCGGAAGCGGCGACTCGATCCCGCCGATGTGCAGAGGCTTCATCCGTTCGTTCATCGTCTGGCTCTCCTCCCGGTTCGCTCGATACTCGCGCCGCCCGCGATCAGGCGGGCACGTCGATCGCTCGAACCCCCTCGTAGTGCTCAGCGTAGACGGCCAACGTCAACGCAAGCGGAAGCGCTCGCGGGCGACGAGCGACTGCCCCCAGCGCCCCGAACGCCCTCCTGAGGATCCTAGCCGCCCTTCGAGGAGAAATCCCGGTCTGAAACAGCGACCCGAGGGCCGGCCAGACGTGCCGGGCGCCGAGCGGCGCGTGAAGGAAGCAGACGAGCGCCTGCTCGATCCGCTTGGACCCGACCCGCGCTACGGCGCTCCTGAGCGCGCCGCTCGCCCCGGTGGCACATCGGGTGAGAAACCCACCACGGACCTGGAGCCCGCACCGTTGCGCACGCTTGATCGCTTCGTTGAGTCGCCCGGCAAGCGACGTCTCGGGTGGACCTGACGGCGCATCGGCGACGTCGACGCGAAGGAACCCGTCGCGAATCCCGGCTCGGGCCAGGCGTCGCACCCGGTCCTCGCTCGCAAAATCGTCGAGGGTGAGCTCCGCAGCGAAGCGAACGCCCTCGCGCCCGCTCCTCCAGCGCGCGAGCAAGCCGAGGACCTTCGCGGACCAGGGGCGATTCGGCGGAGCGGTCGGCTCGTGACGCAGGCAGATCGGACCGCGCCACCCGAGGGCGTGCAGACGATCGAGCTGCCGGACCCACCACCCACCGCTCGTCACCTCGGCGCCCAACGCGGGCGGGGCATCCGCACGTAGGTCATCCCCCTCCGACGTCTCTCCCTCGGAGATCGGCACGACAACCGTTCGATAGCGGGACAAGTCGACAAGCTCCCACAGGGGATCGACCCGATCGGCAGTCGATCTCGGAGCCGGATTCTCGATCGGCGGCGAGCCAGCGCAGCGCGCGGGGAGACTGCCGTCCAACAGGTCGGCTCCCCGATCGTCGACGAGCCCCCATCGAGCGTGACGGCAGCGGAAGAGACCGCCGCACGCGACGGTGCGGACGCCCGCCCGCCGGCAACGGCGGATCGCCTTCCACGCAGAGACTCGTTGCCACTCCCCGGCGCGGACGACGGCACAGTCAGCCCACCGGAGATCGTCGTCCGTCAGTCCGTCGACGTTGAGGTCGACGAGGCGTTTGCTCCACGTCGGTGGAAGATGCGCCGCCGCCAGGAGGAGGCGGAGAGGCGGGACAACGATCCGTTGACGAACGATGGCGAGCGCGTGGCGGAACGCGAGGGGGCTTCTCGCGACGCGGGGATGGATGAAGAGAACCTTCACGTTCGTTCCTTTCGCATTCGGATCCTTCTCTCGTGTATTGGCTGACCAGTCAGTCATTCTAGAGGGCGCCGGCCGGAGGATCAAGCTCCACCCGGAAGTTCCAGTGGGCGGAGCCGGTCGCTTCGACGCGACACACGCCCGCTCCTCCGCGCCACATCTTCACGCGCCCGGAGTACGATTCGTCGTGGAGGTGAGAGCGATGATCGTCCTCTACGAACCGCTGGACACGACCCGCCTTTCCGACGTCGCCTGCTGCCCGGGAGGACTGGAGCTCGCGGGAAAACGCTTCCGAGGCGACCTCTCGGAGACGCTCGCCTGGCGGCAGCAGATGTTCGATTGCGGAATGAGGGGCGTCATCGCCTACGACGAGGCCGGGCCGCGCGGCTTCGCCGAATACGCGCCAGCCGAGGTCGCTCCGGTCCCGATCGTCGCTCCGGAAGCGGCCGTCCTGATGTGCTACCACTGGGCCGGAACGCCCCCCGACGATCCCGAGCATCTCGCGGAAGAGCGGAAGCTGATCGAGCACGTTGTCGACGAGACGCGGAGCATGTTCGCCGGACTGGCGACGCAAGGCTGGGACATCTCAACGCACTTCCCGATCCCTCTTCTCGAGGAGATCGGATTCCATGAGGTCGATCGACGAGACCCGATCGCTCTGATGTGGCTCCCGTTCGATAGAGGCACTCCGGTACCGAGGTTGGTCGAGCCAACCTACGCGCCACGCGACCTCTCGCCCGACGCCCTCCTTGCGATCGACGCGGCGTTCAGCGCACGCTGCCCGTACAGCATCCACGGCGAGGCGTGGTTGCGAGAGACGGTCGCAAACCACCCGCTGAACGACCGGATCCGGCTAGCCGTCCATCGAATCGACACCCGAGCCGATGCCCTCGCCTACGCTGTCCCGCCATTCAATTGGGATTGGATCTTTCTGAACGGCGACGAGGTCAGCCTGTTCGAGCTTCCTGGCGAGGCGTTGTCAGCGGAAATCGCGAGGCGAATCGAATCTCTGCCGTAGCCGTCCGGACACGTCCCACACGGGCAGCGGCTCTTTCCGACGTGGCTCGTCTCGCATTCTCTGGCGCGCGACCGAGCCTTGTGTTGAGTGGCGCGATGTGCTTCTTGCCGTTTGCCGCGTCCTACACCGACGAACTAGGATGCGAGTGCGGTCGGCGGGCGTCCGTCCGCACCAAGGGGGTTGAGCGATGAGTGCAGGGAGAGTCGTCGCGCTGATCTTCGGAAGCTTGATCTTGCTCGTCGGGATCGCCCTCGCCATCGGCGGGGGAACGATCATCGGAGTCGATCGCGCGTTCACCGACGCGGACGGATTCCTCACCGCCCCACCGGCGGAACTCGAGCGGGACACCTACGCCATCGTGGGCGACCTGCTCCTCGAGGGCGACTGGATCTGGTGGTGGCGGCACCCAACCGAGGCACGGGTCCGCATGACCGGCGATCGCGCAGTCTTCCTCGGCATCGGACCGCGCGCCGACGTCGACGCGTACCTGTCCGACGTTCCTCACGCCGAGATCGCGGAGATCGATTTCGACGAGTACCGGAGCGACCGGGTCTGGGCGACCGACTACCGCGATGTCGTCGGATCGAGCGAACCGTCCCCGCCGACCGACCAGACTTTCTGGGAAGCGAGCGTCGGCGGTGAAGGGTCGCAGACCCTTCGGTGGACGATCGAGCCGGGGGACTGGACGCTCGTGGTGATGAACGCCAACGGAGGCCGAGGGATCGCGGTCGACGGTGCAATCGGCGTCGAGGCTCCGTGGCTCCTCGGTGTCGGCATCGGCGTCCTCGTCGCAGGAATCGTCCTCGTCGCAATCGGCTTGGTCCTCGTCCTCCTCGTCGCCCGCGGTGCTCGGACAACCCTTCCGGAGGGAGAGCCTGCCCCGGAACCTGCCGCCGGTGAGTATCCGGTCACCGTCACGGCGGAGCTGGATGAATCGCTCTCCCCCGCGCTCTGGCTCGTCAAATGGTTCCTGCTGATCCCCCACTTCGTCGTCCTGCCATTCCTGTGGGTCGGATTCGCCGCCTCGTGGCTGCTGTCGCTGTTCGCAATCCTGTTCACCGGCCGCTACCCGCGCGGCCTGTTCGACTACAACGTCGGCGTGATGCGCTGGTCGTGGCGGGTTGCGTTCTACGGTTACGAGGCGTTGGGGACCGACCGCTATCCACCGTTCAGCCTCCAGCCGGGCGGGTACCCGGCCGACCTTGACGTCGCCTATCCGGACCGACTCTCCCCGGGGCTGGCGCTGGTGAAGTGGTGGTTGCTGGCGATCCCGCACTACGTCGTCGTCGGGATCTTCCAGGGCGGCGCCGGGTTCTACCAATGGGGTTTGATCCTCATCCTGACGATGTTCGCGGCCGTCGCCCTCCTGTTCACCGGGCGGTACCCGAAGGACATCTTCCGTTTCGTCGTCGGCATGAATCGGTGGACCCTCCGGCTCTGGGCCTACGTCGCGCTGATGACCGACGCGTACCCGCCGTTCCGTCTGGACGTGTAGGCCTGGACGTGTAGGGAGGAAGCGTGCCCAAGCGTAGATCGACCCGATTCTCGTGGACGCGAGCGCTCGTCACCGGCCTCGTCCTCGATGCGCTCTTCCCACTGATGTATCTCGTCGGAGACCGCATTGCCGGCACATCGGAGGGCCCGTTCTTCGCGCCGCTCACCGAGTTCAACTGGTACGTGCTCCCGGCCATCCTGCCTATCTGGCTTCTCGCCGGAATCGCCCAGGAAGGGGTTCGCGTTTGGGCTGCACGGAGCGACGCGCGAAAGGCGAATCGTACCGAACCGGTCGAATAGCCGGAGACCTGTAGGGCGCAAGCGCTTCACGTGCCGCTCTCCCTCTTGTATCATCAGTTCAGCTCCTCTCAGGGAAGACGAAGGAGGATCTCATGATGAGGCGCGCGTGTCGCATCCTCGCCATCGGCCTCCTGCTGATGCCGCTCCTCCGCGTTCCAGCGCACGCCGACGCGCTCGACTACCCGCCCTCCTGGTCCCCGCCGACGGTCGAGGAGACGCAGGCCCGCCTGGCCGGCCTCTCGTTTCGCGAACTCGTCGACGAGGCGTATCGCATCGAGCTGCTCTTCTCCCCGCAGGCGATCACCTACCTCGGCTTGGCCGCGCTCCTCGGCGTCCGAAACGACCGGCTCACGAGCTACTCGCAAGAGTCCTCGTTGCAGTGGCGCGCGGTCGCGGAGACGATCTGGTCCCGATTCCGCGAGTTCGACCGGGAGACCCTCTCCCCGCAGGATCGCGTGACCTACGATGCCTGCGCGGCCCGTTGGGATCGCGGAGAAGCTGACGACAGCCAGGAGCTGTTCGGCTACTTCCTTCATCCCGGCTCGAGCAGTCGCGATCAGGCCCTGGCGGCGCTGCTCGTCGAGCAGCACCCCCTTCGGACGGTCGAGGACGTCGTCGACTACATCGCCCGCCTGTATCAGGTCGGTGAGCCGATCGGCGAGCTTGCCGCGTGGTTCGAGGAGTGGGTCGCAGCGGGCGGGCGGATGCCCCGATCGTTGCTCGAAGAGACGGTCGACGCGATCGACGCGTGGTGGACGTACAACCCATCCGATCATCCGTTCTACCGTCGCTTCGAGGATGAGGTTGCCCAGATCTCAACGATTGCGTCGGACGCGTACGAGACGTACGCAGCCGACGCCCATCACGCGATCCTCACTGTCGCCAATCGAGCCTTCCGCAATCTGTCGCGGACGGTCTCGTCGTACGCGAGCACGATGCCGAGGGACTCGGAGCCGATCCCGACGAGCTGCACGAAGGAGGCGTACGCCGACGAGCTCGCACGCATCCTCGGACACCCGATGGCGCCCGAGGAGCTTCACCGGATCGCGCAAACGGAGGTCGAACGGGCGACCGACAAGATCGAGGCGCTGGCACCCGCGTTCGGAAGGCCGGAGGGGACCGGCTTCCTCGACCTTCTCTACCTCGCCTACGCGAAGGAAGGGTACCTGTACGGAGACGACGCGCTCCGAGCGTTCGAGGAGGCCGTCGCGTTCGCAGACGCACACTGCGGCGAGGCATTCGGCTGGCTTCCACCGGCCGAGATTGAGATCGCCCCAACCGAATCGCCGAACCCATACTACCAGCCGCCGGCGATCGGCGAGAGTGGCGAGGGCGTCTACTGGGTGCCGATCGAGTACGGCTTCTTCGCCGCCGAGGTCGGGCACGTGACGTTTCACGAGGTTCTCCCCGGCCACCACCTGCAGCGCTCGTGGGCACGCCGAGAAGCGTCTTCTCTGATCCAACGGGCCGCGTCGTTCACCGGGTTCGCCGAAGGCTGGGCGACGTACGCCGAGCAGCTCGCTTGGGAGCTCGGGTGGTACGACGACGATCCGCCCGGAGCCGTCGCCCATCTGTACGGCCAGCTAGGAGCCGCAGCGTTGACCGTCATCGAGACGGGCCTGTTCGCCCTCGAGTGGGACTTCGATCGGATCGCGACCTACCTTTCGGAGACGATCTCCCTGCGGCGCGACCAGGCGTGGGACCTCTACCTCGAGCTGCAGGCCGATCCGGTCGCCTACCCGCAGTACGTGTTCGGCCGCGTCAGGATCCTCGAGCTCCGCGAGGCCGTCCGCGACGCCCTCGGCGCCGCGTTCTCGCTTGAGGACTTCCACACGCTGGTCCTACAGAACGGCGGGGTCCCGTTGTCCGTCCTCGAGGATCAGGTTCTCGAGGCAATCGAGCCGATGGCCGAGAGCGCTGAACCGTAGCGAGGCCTGGAGACCCGAAGCGGCGAACGCTCCGTCTCCCTCCGCCTCACGGAGGAGCAAAGCCTCGTGCTCGTGCACTCGTACCGAGAGTGACGCGCAGGACCCGGATTGACACAGACGCTTGTCCTTGTCTCCCAGGTGATTCTCCTGTAGGCTGCTTCTGCTGTTGGTAGTCGCACAGTAGCCTCCTCGGGAATCTGGATCATTCCTGAAGTCCAGGAGATCGCACTGTCGTACTAAGACTCCCAACGTGGAGGAGGTTGCTACACATGTCCGAACGCGAGACCGGCACGGTCAAGTGGTTCAACGATTCGAAGGGATTCGGTTTCATCGAGCGCGAAGGTGGATCGGACGTCTTCGTGCACTACAGCTCGATCCGAGGCGAGGGGTTCAAGTCCCTCCAAGAAGGTCAGAAGGTCGAGTTCACGGTGGGCCAGGGGCAGAAGGGGCCCCAGGCTATCGACGTAACCCCAGTCTAGAACGCCCGATCACCGGGCTCCTGATGCGCGGCGCGCAATCGTGCGCCGCGCCTCCTTTCGCACTACCCACGCGGCGATCGCCGGATCTGCTGCTTGAGAATCCCTGGCCCCCGCCGTGCGGAGCGGGTAAGGTCCTCGCGGGAGGGAGTGATTCCCGATGTCGCGCGACCGGGATCATCTCGTCTGGATCGACCTCGAGACAACGGGACTGAGCGTCGCGAGGCACGTCATCCTCGAAATCGCGAGCGTGGTCACCGACAAGAACCTGAACATCGTCGGTGAGGGGCCGGTCCTGATCATTCACCAGACCGACAGCGCGCTGGCACGTCTCGATCCGTGGTGCGCGAAGCAGCACGGATTCACTGGCTTGATCGATTCGTCCCAGGCATCGGACATCTCGCTTCGTGAGGCCGAGCAGCAGACGCTGACGTTCCTTCGCAAGCACACCCACCGCCAGACGGCACCGCTGTGCGGCAACACGATCCAGACCGATCGTCGCTTCCTCCGGCGCTACATGCCCGAACTCACGGAACACCTCAACCATCGAAACATCGACGTCAGCTCGATCGCCGAGCTCGCCACGCGCTGGTACCCGGGCGTCGCCACCCGACTCGACAAAGCGTACCCGCACCGCGCGGCGCCGGACATCCGAGAATCGATTGAGGAGCTCCGCTTCTATCGAGACCTGATCTTCAGAGACTGAGACTTGCCTCATCCCTGACGCGCCACTCGGACCGCCGCAGAACCGCGCATCCGACGTCCCCGTTGTCATCCGTACAGCGAACGTGCTAGGCTGGCCGCCCCAACGAGACGGGAGTGGAAACCACGGAATGATTCGAGCACTGATCCTCGACTTCGACGGCCTCATCCTCGACACCGAGACCTCGATGCGCGCCTCGTGGATGGAGATCTATGAGGAAGCGGGACTCCGCGTCACGGACGAAGCGTGGGCCGAGATCCTCGGTGCATCGGCCGATCCCCCCGAGGCGTACGCCCTTCTTGACCGCCATCTCGGACAGCCGGTCGATCGGACCGCGCTCCACGAACGACGGCTCCGAAGAGAACTCGAGCTGCTCGCCACCGAAGAGCCGATGCCCGGGGTCCGCGAGTTGATCCGCAACGCCAAGTCGGCCGGCCTGCTCCTCGCGATCGCATCGAGCTCCGAGCGGGCGTGGGTCATTGGCCTCCTCGAAGAGCACGCACTTCGTGCACCGTTCGACGCGATCGTCTGCGCCGACGACGTCGAACGGACGAAGCCAGCGCCCGACCTCTACCGCGGCGCGCTCGCGGCGCTCGGCGTACGACCGAGTGAGGCGATCGCGTTCGAGGACTCTCAGCACGGCGTCGCCGCGGCGAAGGCGGCCGACCTCTACTGCGTCGCCGTCCCCAATCGAGTCACGCGCTGTCTCGACTTCGACGGCGCCGACCTGGTCGTGTCGGCCCTCTCCGAACGGACGCTTCAGGCCTATCTCGACGCGGCGAGCCGCGGCCGACACGGGCCCGCCTCCCGGCTGTAGGTCGAGCAGAAACAGACCGCAAGGAGGTTTCATGTCTCACCGCATGCTCCGCACGTTCGGCCTGAAGATCCTCGCCGGTGTCCTTGCCGCGATGCTCCTCGCGACGACGGTGTTCGCCGGAATCGCCACGTCCCCGCTCGGCCTGAAGGAGACGACCGTCTTCGCAGGGCTCGGATCCTGTCCACTCGGATGCGAGTCGGGAGTCCGGCCGACGTCCCCGCGATAGCCCCGAGCAACTCCACCTCCGCGCGCCGAGCGATCGAATCGCTCGGCGCGCTTTCCTTGGCCATCCGGCGAGCACGGGACAGGCGCGCCCAAGTCTGTTGCGTGAAACCGGGCCACGTCGGTATACTTCCGGCGTTGTTGGTAGCATGCAGTCACCTTCTCGGAGTCGAAGCTCACACCTGAAGACCCAAGAACGTCCTGCTCGCTGAAGCTTCCAACATGGAGGAGGTTGGTTTACATGTCCGAACGCGAGACCGGTACGGTCAAGTGGTTCAACGACGACAAGGGTTTCGGCTTCATCGAACGCGAGAGCGGAGAGGACGTCTTCGTGCACTTCAGCTCGATTCGCGGTGAAGGGTACAAGTCCCTG